>Ga0265334_10000149_pt1 | contig 43423 bp, 69 predicted proteins | sample 42023metaG_FD_192442 | JGI IMG/M metagenome (GOLD analysis project Ga0265334, IMG submission 192442) | Rhizosphere microbial communities from Carex aquatilis grown in University of Washington, Seatle, WA, United States - 4-20-23 metaG | ecosystem: Host-associated > Plants > Roots > Rhizosphere...
ACCGCCGAATAGGCGGCTTATTAAAACAAGGAGATTAAAATGCTAGACGTAATAGACTACAACCCAAGCCACCCATTCCGCACACAGATACGAGATGACGTATTAGGCCAAGTCAAATTAGTATATTTACCGGGAACACCCAATATTGACGAGCTACCGGACTATATGGCTACGGCCACATTGGACGGAGATATACTATCAACTACAGCTATTTCGAATACATCGTTCGAGAGGGCGATAGAGCTTTTACGCAACATGTCAAAAAAACAAGGAGAAATAAAATGAAATCATTACAAGACAATACATTTGCAGCAGCTTGCTATGAAATGAACTCTATTGACGAACTGCAACAAGCATTAGCCCGAGAAGCGGATGCGGTGGATATGCGGGAATGGGGCTTAACTGAAGAAGAGTATTTTGCTCAGATTCAATTAGCATTAGCATACAAATCACAAATAAATTAAGGAACAATTAAATGAACTTACACATTACATTTTCAATGAATGCAATATTAACAGTAATAATTCTTATCAGCTTAATAGCATTAAGTATTTCAAACGCAATAGATTCATTCAAGAAAGGGGAAAAAAATTATATTTGGCATGGATTAATAAGCGTTTCTCTGTTTATTTATACAATCGCACTTTTCAAATAATTACAAATACTGTTCCTTGCGTTAGCGGGGATTAACAAAATAGGAGATTAAAATGTTTACACGCGAGAACACATACGGGCTAGATCAAGCCACAGTAGATTTAATGAACAAAGAATATGCAGAGGCGCGGACGCATATTTACAATAAGTACATTCACAGCAACGAGAAAATAGCGGAGGGAACGGAACCAGTCTTGCAACACTGCGCACGTTGTCGCGAAGAATGGCACGCATACGAATTGGTAGACTACAAAATCCGCAGGAATGAAAGCCGTGAATTAAGGGTTCTAAAAGTTTGCCGACTTTGTTTCCCCGCGATTATGAACAAACTACGCGAAATGGCTACACATCTATTTGATGACTTTTTAAACGTGAGCGATTTAAAGGAGAACAGATAATGCAAGGACTAAAAAAATTATTAGAATGGCTGAATCTGGTGGAATCCGAACTGCATCAAGCCAATATTGAGTGCGACGCGGAAAAACTAACAGATCGAAAAGTTGGCTTTATGATCGGTGAGCTTCAAGCGGTTGGGAAAATAAAACACAAAGTTATGCAAATGATCGGAGAGCGATAGAAATGAGCTATTGTAATATCCAGACAGCAATTGAAATGCTAGACGCGCGGTTAGGCCATCGCTATACCGCCTCGCATGTTCGCTATTTATGTCAGAACGGTGGATTGTCTGCAATCAAGACAAATGAGAAATGCTGGATGGTTTCACGTGAATCGTTGGAGAGTTTTAATCCAGAGAAGAGGGGCCTTAAAAAGGGGCAGAAAATCAGGAGATGTAAAAAAGGCTTAGAATGCTATACATCAAGAGATGGAAAGCCAAGAAATAGGTGTTAATGGACGCGGAGGTGGGATTCAAACCCACGGCCTCGTGGTTATGAGCCACGCGATCTATCGCTGATCTACCCCGCAGCAACAAAAAGCTTTATCCGCCCCTCAGGCGCAGTGCAAAGGGCGGTAACGCCGACCGGGAACCCCCAATCCATTTTTACTTCACATGTTAATTTATTTTATATGAAAAGCCCGAATATACTAACAAAATATCTAATCGTTTTCAATCAAAATAATAGAACAGCTACGCGCGGGCATCTCGTGCCCTTGTGATTTCATCTTGTCGAGCATGAACTTAGCCCCGCGCATAAGTGCCTCTATATGTACAATATTTGGCTCGTCAAATGGCACACTGATTAATGCAGACACGGGGCTTTTATGATAAGAGATGATCTCGTAATTCGCGCAATGCAACTGAGCGTTTTTATGTCCGTCACCTGATCTTATTTTAATCATTTATACTTCCTTAAAAATGGTTTTAACGTCTGACATCTCATTTTTTTTAGTTAAAATTAGCAAAAACATCTTCTTTTTTATTAAATATACATCAGTTCTTTTTCCTTTTACATCTTCAATCACATATACTTTTTTGTCTAAATCGTAATATCTGAAATCGGCTCGATAGCAAATAGGGCGATGTTTTTTCCTGTCATAATCAATAAAACCCTCGTGTATTAAAAATTCAGGTTGCAGTTGGATTCCCTGGATTTTCCCGGCACGTTCTAAGATTTTCAGCTCATCATACCGCGCCGCTTCTTTCTTAGAATCAAAACGTATATCATCCCGATACGTGGGTATATTACCCCATTTGCTACGCGTCATATTGACCCCTTCTGCTTTTTATTTTCGCATCATACAAATTAAACCGATACCAAGCCGCTTTTACAATTGCTTCATGGCTAAACCCCACTAAACTGCAATAGAACGCCAAACACGCGCTATCGTGACTAAACCACGCGCGGGCTTGGCGTCTGCCAACATTGTCTATCATCGTGACTTTCTTGCCGCAGCGATAGCGGATAAGCGCGGGCTTACAGCCATCTTCCACAGCTTGCAGGATGATGGCTGTAATTAACTCGCATTGCGGCGTCGTTTTATGCTGCGCTAGATCACTATGCAGCTGTATTCGGCGATTCTGCCACATCTTCTACCGGTTCCCATAAAATGAACGGATCGCCCACATCGGGCTTCACAATTTTAAAATCTCGTCCCATTGATCGACACATAGCGTCAATCATGTTCATGAGCGTTGTAGTGCGATGCCGTAAAAATTCCAGCTCCTCTTCTATCGCTTTGGGCATATCTGTCATTGCTGCTACCCGCCTCAATTGTGATTTTGTCAGACCATTTGTCTTTTTATTTGTCATTTTCAACCTCTTTGGTTAATTAATATTCATCGTGACGGCGTCCTGGATAGGCCAAGGCCATACAGAACTGTTCATCCACAACAAACCTGTTTCGCATTAGCTCTCGCGTCTGCTGTTCAATCCTGAAACTTTCGTCTTGCTCAGCAGCTTTGTCTGTACAATTTTCTTGCATATTTTCCTCCTAAGGTCCATTTTGCTATAATGCGATATAAGGCGTTTTACGGCAAGATAATTTATTATCGCTACCCTAGCCTAAGTCATGGTTAGATCGTGCCGTTTATGCCGCTTTCATCTCATTTTTGGATGGTTTTAAACACCAATTTAGCCACGTCCTCTATTTCTACGTTATCGGTGAGGTATTTTGCGCGCTGCTCATGTCCACGCTTCAGCATGGTGAGATGACCTCTGACGGCACGCATGGACGTAGAATCCGGGTAAGCCTTGGCATAAGCGCACATGTAGTGCCATGCGCATAAATGCTGGTTGAACTGCATTTTCGAGTAATGCGGGTCAAAGCACGTCTTTTGGCAAAGACTCTTCGACAGCTCGCTTTCACCCTCGGAGTAATACTGGCACGGCTCCATCCTCTTCTCGACCTGGTCAGCCGGGCTGGAACTGCGCAATGCAATGCAGGCGGTTTCCAGTTCGGCACAGGTGGGGAATGACTTGGATGACTTGGCCACGGCATATACTGCACGCTTCACGACATCCAGCTTGAACGCAGTCATGGTGTCTAAGTACATCTTCGACTTGGTTTCAGTCATCTTCGTGCCGAAGACATCACAGAGCCAGTCCAGCTCATCACGGTAATATCCAAAACTCATATAAACCCCCGCTCCCGTAGTTTCTGGTTGTACCGCTCTTCGTCCTCGGCGCTCACTATCACGGCACGGCAAGCGGTTGGGCGCTCATCCAGCCACCGCTTGCCGTTCAGATAAGAAGCGGGCAACGGGATATGCTCCGGGTTATCTGGCCACTGCCTTGTTTCCAGGTCTGCCTTGATTGTTTCCCAGAGCGAATCAAGCTTGCCTTTCTTCCATGCCAGCCAGCCTCTCTCTCTTGCCTGGCGTCTTGGATAGATTTTATAAAATTCACAAAACAAACGTTCGTCGTCAGACGAACAATGAGATTTAGACGAACGAGGTTTTTTTTCTTTTTTATTTATATTTTCTTTTTTAGTTATACATACCTGATTACCTGTTACCAGAGATGGGTCAAAGGTCGTGTCAAGGTTGTGCGAAGGTTGTGTCAAGGTATGGCCTAAGTCATTGATTTTAATTGTATTTTGATGGTCAATAGTTGTGTCAAGGTTGTGCGAAGGTTGTGTCAAGCTCTTTTGATCGAGGTTCCCCCTACCCCCACTTAAAGTTGCTTTTGGCAACCTAAATACATATGTTCTTAACTCTTCTATTAGCCCTATCTTCTTCAATCTTCTTAACCCAGTTCTTATTTCGTTCCTTCTTGGGAAGTTGCCTTTTCTCCCTGATATCGTTGGAACACTTAACAGGCTGTAAAAAAAAGGCTCACTTAATTTTGTCCCCGGGGATAGTCCCGCTATACCCGTTTCATACACCATTGCTTCCCTAATGGCGTGGTACATAACTCTGACCATTAAAGGCTCATCATAAAGAAGGGCTGCTTCGGTTTTGTTTATTTGATAAGCCATAAATAGCCCCCTTACTTCTTATACATGTGGGGCGCTATCTCTTCTCGTCTTATCATACCGTTCGTTGCTTGCTCTAATAGTGGGGCATATTTTTCTCGAATGGGGCGCGTGCCATTAGCCATGGAGCTAATCATGCTTTTACATAAGCCAAGCTCCTCAGCCAGACGCTTCTTTTCTGCTGCGCGTTCTTTTTTTGTTAATCGGGATAAATATTCATTTAGTTTCATAACCTTTGATAATACAATTCGTAGCATCTGAAATCAATCAATATTGAGGGTTTGTACAGTTGGATACTTGTGGTATTATTAATTTATGAAAACTACAGAGCAATTTAATAAAATAGAAATTGGCCGACGTGTGGCGGCTTGTCTTGAAAAGCTATTTATGACTCAACGTGAATTAGCCGCCAAGGTGGGCGTTACAACGGGCTGCATTAGTCATTGTGTGTCTGGGCGTAGATTACCCAGCGCATTCATGCTCAATAAAATAGCAAAAGCGCTTGAAGTGTCCCCTGGTTGGCTCACGTATGGCGAATTGACTACAAAATTAGACGAAATTCCTGGCAAAATAAATGTTATTATTGTCCCTTGTTTGACAGCTAAACAGATTGACAGCTGGATAGCCAATCCCGTGATACAAGGAGACCATAAAGCAATGTATTTTCCAGATTATAATGATCTAAGTAAAAGCGCGTTTTCGTTTGAAATAACAGGTAGTATGATGGCGGATGAAAGGACACCGGAGAAAGGACTTATAGCCGGAGATATAGCCATTATTGACCCGGTAAGTGATACACCTTTAAAATCAGGTGATTTTGTGATGGCTAAATTTGGGGCTGAAGATTTTCGGCTTCGCCAATATCAACAAGACGGGCAAGTTACTTTTCTGACAGGAATTGATTCAAGGCTGCCTACTATTCCTTTAACCGAAGACATTGAGCTGATAGGGGCAATTGTTTACACAATTCCTAAACCGCAACTAAGAAAATAAGAAAAAGGGGGCTTAGCCCCCTTTTTTAATACCACTAATACCATCATTTTCCCCACTAACCCCACTATTTTTATCTTGACTATCGCCCATTTTATATATTCATCAAGCGCCGATTCTCTTCGAGTTACCATATTTCCATGCTCCTAGGCCTGCCCCCCCATACAGCCCTGATTCAATAACAATGATGATTATTTTGACCATTTATTACTCATATTTTTTTATTTTTAATAAATATTTAAAAAAATAATACTTGGTGTATTGCTTTTTAGAATACAGCGCGTATAATATGATTATGTGAAGATTAATCATAAATAAAATACAAGGAGGAAGCAAGCATGTTAGTTTTAACGAGAAGAGTTACTGAAACAATCATCATTGGCGACAATGAAATACAGGTTTCAATTCTAGGCATTAATGGTAATCAGGTGCGACTTGGTATAAGCGCCCCTGCCGAAACATCGGTTCATCGTGAAGAGATTTATCTTAAAATCCAAGACGAGAAAAAGAAGGAGGCCGCCTAATGAGCGATATCGTCTGGAAAAGGGCCGAGCGTAAGCGCGTCAAACTACGCATCTCATTATGTGGCCCCAGTGGCTCAGGGAAGACCTATAGCGCCCTAAAGATAGCTAAAGGTCTAGGCGGTAAGGTTGCGCTCCTTGACGCCGAAAGCGGGCGAGGCAGCCTCTATTCGTCTGATTTTGATTACACCGTGGCTGAATTAAGCGCCCCTTATTCCCCCGCCCGTTATATCGAATACATTAAGTCAGCAGAACAGGGTGGCTTTGATGTATTGATCATTGATTCCTTATCCCATGCTTGGGCTGCTGAAGGCGGCGTCTTAGATATGGTGGATAAAAAATCTGCTGCGTCCAGAGGCAATAGCTTTACTGCCTGGCGGGATGTTACCCCTGAACAAAACAGGCTTGTAGAAGCCATTATCTCCTCCAAAATGCACATAATTATTACTTTGCGCAGCAAGGTAGAGTATGTGGTAGAAACAGATCAAACCGGACGCACACGCCCCCGTAAGATAGGGCTTGCCCCTGTGCAGAGGGAGGGCTTGGAATTTGAGTTCACCGTAGGTTTTGACCTGTCCACCAATGGCAATATCGCCAGTACTTCTAAAGACAATACTAAGCTGTTTCGTAATCAGGACTTTGTTATTGACGAGTCTACAGGCCAAAAGCTGATTGAATGGGTGATGAGCGGCAAAGAGGTTGAGGAAGTCCCCGTGGTTGAAAGACCGTTGGTCACACATCTTACACAGCTAATCAAAGACGCCGGTATCACCGAATTAAACCGTGAAAAAGTATTGGCAAAGTATAATGCCGCTTCCTGGGAGCAATTAACCGACGAACAACTAACTACCTGTATCGGTAACCTTAATAAAAAGTTGGAGGCCAAATAATGGACGCTATATTGGTGTTGGTTTCCCTCACGCTGATGGGGGCCTTAATTTTTAAACTATGCGGAGATCACAATGCTAATCAATTCAGAAATAGAAAAAGAGCTGAATGAAATAGAAAATATTGCTAATGAAATATTTATTAATAATGAGCTTATGCTTTTTCTTTTTAAAGAAAAGATAGAGGAGCTAAGATTATCCAATCACCTAATGAGGCAAATGAAAGAGGCTAGCGAAGCCGTTGCCCAAATGATGCAATGAATATAACACTTAAAGGAGAATTTTATGGAAAAAGTTTTTAATTTTTTAAATAGGATTACAGCAAAGTTAATCCCGGAAGAAACGGTGCTTATCAATCTTTTATATGAGCGTAATCAGAGAATTATGCAGGTAGCGCGACTACAAAAAGAAATAAGAACCATCACACGGCAGATTGACAGTTATCAAGGCGAATACGAGGAAAGCAGGCATGTTAGCTAATTTAATGGGCGGGAAATTTCATTTCACTATTGTGGGGTGTGAAGGCAAGACATCTTCAACGGGAAACCCCATGAAAGAGGTTTTGCTACAACTGGACTATCCGGGAAAGGTTGTGCAGGTTCGGGACTGGGTTCCCAAGTGGAAACAAAAGTTATTGTGGGCAAGCCTCGGTTATCCTGAAGCTGCGGATGAAGAAGACTGTCAACAGTATGTAGGTAAAAGCGGTGTAGCGGACTTTGAAACGCACGATTATGTTTCAAAGGCGGGTAATCCTGGAAAGTCATTGCGTGTTAAGCGGTATATTGAACAGCCTAAGCCGCAGGACTATATGACGTTTCCAGAAGATAATGAAAATGATTTTTTTTAAAAAAAGGAGAGTAATAAAATGAATGATTTAAACGTAAAAATATTTGAAATGCCAATTAATGCGCCCAAGGATTTGATAGATAATATCACTTCTAGGGGGGATGGATTTTGTATGAGTGGCTTTCAGAAATTTATTATTAGTCTGTTTCAGCATAAAGAAGAATTAACTGTTAATGATATCGTGATTGCTTATTTTAATATCTATAACGAAGTGAAGAAAAGGGCATGCACACAGCACGCATTAAGGGGGTTAATTAACCGAAAAATCGTTATCTCGCATACGAAAGGAATTTATTTGAAATGTATTAAGCCAATCGAAACGGCTGCCACCGTTAATGAAGATAAAGTTAGTGAGCTTCAAAAGCAAATTAAAGTACCAAGACAATATTGGGCTAAATCTAAGGAGAGAGTGGGGTTGACACTGAAAACACAATAAGCGGAGAATACGACAATGAAACTATTCTTAGTTGATATCGGAAACAAATACATGCTGGTTCAAGAAATAGAGGGGATTGACGTCCCTATTGTGGATTACGTCCACGGTGAGCTTGCAGTTTTTGACAAACAATTTATTGATGAACAGAGAAGGAAAATTAAATCATGAGTACAGATTTTAAGATAGGCGATAAAGTAATTCATCCATATCATGGGGAGGGAGTAATTAAGATTGAGAGTAGGATGCCGCGTTCTTGGATGGTTCAATTCGGCATGGATATAAAAAATGTTATAGGTTGCAGAGAAGAAGATTTAACAAAACCTTTTAAATTATTTTCCCTAGGCGACAAAGTATATAACTGGGTTCATGGAATAGGTGAAGTCTGTCATGTATGTTCCCTGCCCATGGATTATCGTGATTATCCGAACCATGTGAAATATTATATTAGATTCCCATGCCCGGCCCCAGATTTTTATGATTATCTTCTATTGCCGCATTGTGATTTGGTGAAATATTCGGATTTATGGAGGCTCCCTCAATCACCAATAATTACCGATACTAAATTCAGTGATAAATTTAACAAATATGATGTGGTGTCGCATCGAACGCTTGGGAGAGGAATTATTATGGGGCCTATGGGATGCGGTTGGTGCGGCGTTATTTTTCAAGGGCAATCAAATGCCCGATTTATTCCTGCAAATGAAGGGGATTTAATAAAGGACGATACATTTAAGCTATATTTATCTGGTGACAAAGTATGTCATGAGACCCACGGTATCGGTCGAATAATTACAGTCCATACACTTTCTAGTCCATGGCCGTATAAAATAAAATATTTAGCTCAGTTTATGATTGGCGATATGATGGTTGACCATGAACATTTAACACGGGCCGATAATATACCGTTCGTCGACAACCCTGAGAAAATAAAACTCATAGAAAATAACACTCTTGATTTGAAACCAGGTGACAAGATCATCCACGATGAATTGGGAATGGGTAAAATAGCATATATCTATTTTCAGAGAGAGCCATTGGGCTTTAACAGAAGGATCATAGCTGAGTTTAAAGACACTAAAGAGTCAATCTATGAAACATGTTTCAAGAAAGTAGAAGAGCTTGAATTAAAAGTGGGCGATAAATTTAAGATGGAATGTGAGGTTACAATAGCTATTGAAGTTGATGACGATGATGATATTACAGCGCATATCACTCTATCTGGTGTAGATCAAACAGAAAGTGGAAGTGAAAAATTCTACTTGGACACGGAACAGCTAAAAGCTGCCATATTAAAATCTCGGGAGAAGAAATAATGGAACACAAATTCAAGGTTGGGGATAGAGTTAAACATAAACACGTGGCTATCAATAGGCCGGGAACTATATTATTTCTACTTAACAGCTATTCAGGTCTTTATTCGGGCACTTACTATATTGTTCAAGCGGATAGAGAAAGTGAGCATAGTATTTGGCATGAAGAATATCTTTCACGATATGAAGATGAACCAGAAAAGCCGCAGCCTAAATATAAGGTTGGGGATGTTGTTTTGGCTAAAAAAATTGTCAAGACACTTCCTGACTCTGACGGACATTATCGGTTGAATTCTTTAAGTACTGATGAAGATGGTTACCATTTAGATGGAAGGTATACCGAAGAAAAAGACCTCCGCCCCCTCCGCGATGAGCCTATTAAGCCAGAAGAAGTAAAAAAAGGGGTTCCAGTATGGGTTAAAGGAGTTATTGACGCCCCGATGCTACGCGGGAGCGGTGTTGCATCTATTACATTAAACAAAAATTTTCTCTTTGGATTGGAACACTTTTCCTTAGACGATATCAAACTCCGCCATGAGGACGAATAGATGAAACAAATAGGCGAACGAGTAGATTTCACATTCAGGGGCAGAGTGGTTGGTGTTAATGACTGCCGCGAACATGGCGGGCCACTTTATTACAAGTTGATGAACCAATTTGGGCAAATGTTTGATGTTAGCCAGGAGTATCTTGAGTTGGCCAGCAAAGAAAAAGAAGGAGATTTATGATGAGCATTGAATGGTTAATTTATTTGGCGGATATTAGTAATACGTGCAGCTGGGTGGTTTTTATGAGCGGCGCAGCTTTATTTGTGGGTACTGTTGCATGGATTTGTGAAACAGCCACAGAGGCAATAACAAAAGTAAATGGAACATTTACTTTGCTATCAATAATATTTAGTGTGCTGTTAATGCTTAGCTCAATATTTATTCCTAGTAAAGAAGCTATTTACCTAATCGCTGGCGCACATATGGCGAAACAATCCAACATACCTGCAAAGGTAATGATGATTGTTAATGAGAAGCTGGACGAATTAGTTGTTAAGGATAAGAAAGATGAATCTGATTGAAGCGGCTAAGAGTGGCAAGCCTTTCAAAAGAAGATGGATGGTAAGTTATGTCACTAATGTTGCTAATGAATATGATGCTGAAGGCGATTTATATTTTCCAGCAATGATAGCAGGCACTGGAATTTATAAGAATTCTTTTCCGCTTTTAGCTGAAGACATTCTCGCAGACGACTGGGAGGTAAAAGAATGAGTATGGGATTTTGGATTTTCCTTATTTTTCTTGACGGTTATCTTTTGGCAGATATCATTGGTACCTACAAATTTTCTATGCCATGGTATTTATGGATATTGGTTACTACTATGGCTATTGTCGCGGGAATTAGTATGGCTATTCTGGGAAAATTAGCAGAAGCTGGGCTTTTATTAAAAAATCTACAGAAATTAGGCCATTTTAAAAATATTAGGTCAATAGGCTGCAACCATTTTGTTGACATCAACAAATAGACCATTTTCCTGACGTCAGGAAAATGGTCTATCATAACTTGACCATATTGCCGACGCTGGCAATATGGTTCTACCATAGCGAGGATATGCTCTATATGGTCAAAAATAAGGATAAATTATGCAAATAGAACTTACTCTTTTGTTAGCACCTATAAAGATTAATAATTTTTTATCCAGGCTCGATTTGGGGTTTGGAGATCAAAAGCACTATGTCATTGAGCTGCCAATGTTATTTGAAACTGATACACCTATAAACGATGATTATTTTGATAATATGATTCTACAGGCAGATAGTCTAAACTTAGACCTCGATGGTCATGAGCTACTAGGAATATTCTTCTGCAATAAACTTTACGCACACCCAAAAGTAAAGCAGCTTTCCAATGGGAAAAATGTTATGTTTATACATCAACAATAAATAGGAATTATATGAACACAATTACACTAAAAGATAATCAATCCGATCATTTCCAGTTAATCACCTACCCGGATGGTCAGCATAATATTATTCTAGATATGACTAAGCTGAACAAAAAAGAGCTCGTGACGATTAACTGTAGGATTAAAAACTTTGCTGAACTTGAAGTGCTGCTTTGCTTAGGAGCGGCGCTTCATAAGAATGATTTCCATTATGAGATATTTTTCGCTTATTTATTTGGCATACGCGATGACCGGGGATTTTGCGAGGGGCAGCCAAATTATTTTAGGGATGTCGTTGCGAAAATATTGATTACCACTAAAGCACTTGACATAAGTGTACTCTGGCCTTTTTCTCCCTTAAGCATAAGGGCTTATGGGCGCATGATTAGCCATCAAACTTCAACAAAAAACCTTTGGAGCAAGTTTTCAGACCTTGCCGAAAACAAGATCATTATCGCCGGAGATAAGTCGGCTCGGGAATTTATGGATGCTTTTGATGACTATCCCTATTTCGAAAAGAAAAGAATAAATGGCATCATTGATATCGATATGGATGATAAAACAATAGATGAAATAGAAAAGCAGGCGGCCTTAGGCAAAGAAATTCTTATAGTAGATGATCTCTGTGACGGTGGCGCCACCTTTATCGAAGAAGCTAAGGGCCTTAAAAGTATTATTCCTGATGCCAAGCTTTCCTTATTTGTTTGCCATGGCCTATTCACCAAAGGAATAGATGTCCTGCTTGAGCATTTTGAGCATATCTATTGCACGAACTCGTATCAGGATATTAACCACCAACGCGTAACCCAGTTCGAGGTGATCTAATGTATATTAATACCATATTCATGAAAGACTTCTATAAAGTAAACCACTTTGAGCAATACCCTCCTGGAACCAACCTGGTGTTTAGTAACTTCACTCCGAGGAAGTCCAGAATACCCGGGATTAAGCATTCCGTGTTTTTTGGATTAAAATATTTTATAGAAGAATATCTGAAGAACAAACTTATGGGGCTATTTCATTGCATCGATCTAATCGATGACTATGAGAATTTAATGCTTCAAACAATAGGAAATAATAATGACTATGATAATGTATTAAAATTATCTCGCCTGAAATACTTACCATTAGCCATTTATGCGCTTCCAGAGGGAACCATAGTTCCTGAAGGCGTGCCTGCATTGGTAATGTATAATACTCATCCTGACTTCTTCTGGCTAACCAACGCGCTAGAAACCATCCTGTCTTGCACACTATGGGGCCCTTGCACGTCTGCTACTCTAGCTAATGCTTATCGAGAAATACTCGACCGCTATGCGGATGAAACCTCAGATTGCCCTGGGGTTGTCGACTTCCAGGCGCATGACTTTAGCTTCCGAGGCATGTATGGACTAGAAGCGGCTATGATGTCAGGAGCTGCGCATTTAGAGTATTTTAGAGGCACAGATACCATCCCCGCTATTATGTTTCGACAAAACTATTATGACGATTCACTGACTTGCGGGACGTCTGTGCCCGCCACAGAGCATTCTGTTATGTCGGCTGGCGGTATGGAGGATGAATATGAAACCTACCGCCGCTTAATTGAAGATATCTATCCGTCAGGAACGGTTTCAATTGTCAGCGACACATGGGATTTATGGTATGTCATCGATGAACTACTGCAAACATTGAAAAATAAAATTATGGCCCGTGATGGCAAGGTAGTCATTCGGCCAGACAGTGGGGACCCTGTAAAGATTATTTGTGGAAATGAAAGGCATCAAATGCGGTGCAATCATGGCACATATGTAGGTGGCTCTGAATCAAAGGGCCTCATAGAAAGCCTCTGGGACATCTTTGGCGGCACGATAAACAGTAAGGGCTATAAAGAGCTAGACCCGCATATAGGAGCTATATACGGCGATTCTATCACGCTAGAACGCTGCGAAGAGATATGCAGACGACTTAAAGCAAAGGGCTTTGCCAGCACAAACATAATCTTCGGGATAGGCTCTTACACCTATCAGTACCAGACCCGCGATAGTTTAGGCTGGGCAATGAAAGCCACCTATGTAGAGATTAACGGTGTTGGCCGTGCGATTACCAAGAACCCTAAGACTGATGACGGCACCAAGAAGAGTCACGCGGGCTTACTTAAGGTTATCAAGAATGCAGAAGGTAAGCTTGAGGTGCAGCAGAACGTTACCTGGGAACAGTTTCATGAGCCCGACAATGAGCTGAAGCTGGTTTTTAAAGACTATAAATTTAGGTGATATATGGAAATTAAAACAATAGATGACTTGCTGTCGGTGCAGCATAAAAAGCTGGAAGTTTCACCCGGTGAAGTCGGCCTAGGCATGATGTTTTCTAGGCTGCTAATTAAGCGGTTTATCGAAGAGATTAATATTTTAAAACAAAACATGGAATTAAAATAATGTTTCAGAAAATATTATGCCTGTTTGGCATTCATAAGTGGTTTTTCGCTCTAAAAGATGATTATTATTTTTTTAGTCGGCTCGAGATGCCGATGCCAAGGCAGAGACTGATAGAACAGTGCGCTATATGTAAACAAATCAAGGAGACATCTAATGGAAATTAAAACGATAGATGATTTAATAGAGCATCTGGAAGTGAAAGCGGGAATTAATCGAGATTCATCGATATGGGTTGGTCGATATGTAAGTGAAGCTTTCCAGTATTGTTTGGATTTAGCCAAAGAACTCAAAGTTAACATGGAAGCCAAGCAAAGCAAGGATCGGGAATTTCTGACCGAACTAAGCTTTCCAGATATGTCGCAACAATCAATAGAATGGGCGCATGGGTTAAAGCATGATGAAGAGCTTGGAGCTATAACAAATTTTGTTTCTGGCCGTGAAAATGGCCTTGTCAATATGATAATTCAAATCCGCAAGCACCTGGAGGATAATCCATAATGTGGTTTTACTCTAAGTCTAAGAAATCACTACCTGATGAAGTGGTTGTTCTTCACCGTCAACTAGAAGAATTTAAAAAAATGCTACATATCTATTATGTGCAATCGGTGGAATATCCAGAAGATAGTTCCTGTTTAAAACGAATAGACGCGTGCAAGGCTCAAATAGAAAGAGTCAAGCAAGAAATACAAGACTATGATAAAATCTAATAAACAATAACTAACATGGCGTAGCGGCGCTGACAGTGAAGCGTTTTAAGCGGGGTGGGGATGCACCCGAGTAATGGCAAGTGCCGCACGGCGGCTTGCAAAGCTTGTCCCGAAAGGCCCAGCGGTTCGAATCCGTTTTTACACTACTTAAACCCGACGGGGGAGCAGGTGCAATTCCTGCCTATTGCCACCATTTGAGGAAAATATTATATGATGTCTACAAAAGTAATTACCGTAACTGAAAAGCAGGCGGGGCAAACTCACACCCATACTGAGATGGTGTATCAGCTTGACCCGTATACCATTACCTTTATTGGTATAGCGGCTTTTGCGCTCGTTATTAAATGGTTGTGCAAATAGGAAAAAGAAATGATTGACAATAAACATAGCGACAAAATTAGCTCAGCGATAACATTTTTCAGGCAAGCGCATGACTCAATTAATCACAAGCGTAAATATACAGGCGACCCTTACTGGGTACACACCGAAGAAGTAGCTAATATAGTCGCCAGTGTGACGGACGATGAAGACATGTTTATTGCTGCGCTCGGTCATGATGTGCTTGAAGATGTATATTCTATCAATAGGGTTTATAGCCCCTCCCTGATTGATGAAAGATTCGGTGCCAGAGTTCTTTGGTTTATTAATCATTTAACCGATGTTTATACTCATACTAAATATCCTAATTTTAACCGAGAAACTAGAAAAGGGTTTGAGGCGGCAAGATATGGGAGAATGCAGTCTGATGTAAAAACAATAAAATTAGCCGATTTAATTAGTAATACCAGTAACATTGTAGAGCATGACCCTGGATTTGCGAAAATTTATTTGCAAGAAAAAAAGCGAATGCTGCCTTTTTTAGAGGGTGGCAATGTATATCTTTTACAAAAAGCTTATGATGTTTTACTGTCCTCAGAGGATACTTTAAAAATAAAAGAGCTAGAAAAAAAGAAGAATATCTTAGGCGACATCAAAGTCCCTGAAGACCCAATTGCTAAAGAGATAGATAAGGGGCTGGAAAAGGCTGAGAAGAGTATCAGTAAATCAATCAAGAAAGCTTGGAAGAGGGTGTTTGGGTGAGTGATTTAAATAAATTATTAAAAAACACTGCCGGTGTTGAGCGCGATGAAAAAGAGAATCGGTATTTTATTGATGATTATGAGATATCTGCTGAATGGAGTGAATGCAGGGAGGTGTGTCATTTATCAATCGGCATAATCAATTCAATGCTAGATATTAAATTATCTTTTAGCAAGCTGGAATTGTTTGAGTTTATTACAGCATTAACTCACGTTCTTGCCACAAATTCTAATGAATCAGTCCAGGATGAATAAATCTGGAAGAAGGTGTTTGGGTGAGATATTATCGTATCAGGTCAAAATCATTTGACGATCTTGCATGGTATAATATCGAATATACAGCTATGAATTCTATGGAGTTATCTAATTTTGGGACAATGCTTTCAAACCCATTGGTGAAGTTGCATTATAAATCATACATGCAGAAATATACGGCTAAGAAGGCATTACATGCCTATAAAATAATTTGCTTGTCCCATAGAAAAGTGATTTTACGGCATGGGAAGAAAATATTATTGGAGCAAGCAATATGAGAGAGATTCTTTATTTTATAAGCTATGATTATTGTCGAGGCTGCATTGACGTAGTATATAATGATAGTAATATCACAGGCCAATACTTTTTTAATATTAATCCTATGGGTTGGTATTCTATAAATAGGGTTTCATTAGAAAAACTATTAAACCAATTTTTATCAGATTACTACAATGAGCTATGGTGTTAACACATGAAACTAATTATAGCTGGCAGCAGGCATTTGTATAGCCAATTATTGGTTATAGAAGCTTTAAAGGCTTTTGTTGGCGAGTATGGCAGACCAAAAGAAATTGTTTCTGGATGTGCGGAAGGAATTGATCGGAGCGCCCCGCGTGCCGCTCAACTTCTTGATGTTGGATTCAAGAAATTCCCCGCTGACTGGGATAAGCATGGTAAATCCGCAGGGCCAATTAGAAACTTTGCAATGGCTGAGTATGCTGATGCTTTATTACTAATATGGAATGGCAAAAGCAAAGGGTCAAAAAATATGTTGATGAACGCTAAGAAAATGGGCTTGCTCATAAAGGAGGTAATAGTCCATGACAATAACCCGTGAGCAGGCGATTAAAGAAATAATTCATATAGGTAGTTGCCATAAAGTTGAGCATGATAGATATGGCGCGCCTTTACTCGTTGATTATACAGATAATACTATTATGGCCCTAAAAGCCCTTGGCGTTACTGAGGAGGAAATAGAGAATGCCACAAAATAAATATGGTTTTTCTAATGAGTGCTGATGCAAAATATTTACTTTGCTATGATAACCTTCTATATGTTTCACCAACCCCTATGGAGAGGGACATTTATTTCTTAAAAAACGAATATGGCGGGACATTTAAAGTAATTAACGATTGCTTGCTCTATTGGGATAAACCAAAATATACATTGATATATGATGAAATAGAAAAATTAATGGCTGACCAAGTTTTCGAAAGGATTGATGTGGAAGGTTACTGGAAAGAAGTTAAATAACACGGCAATAGTATAGAGCGACCATTGGCTGTTAGTAGATATATTGCTCACCAAACATTGCCTAATAGCTTAAAGGTAAAGCAACCGGCTGTTAACCGGTAGACTCCTGGTTCGACCCCAGGTTAGGCAGCCAATCTCTGGGCATAGTTCAATTTGGTAGAATGCTGCGTTTGGGGCGCAGCGGTTGCAGGTTCAAATCCTGCTGCCCAGACCATAAAATAAGTTCCGTTCGTCCAAGGGTTAAGACATGCGACTTTCAATTGCATAATATGAGTTCGAATCTCATACGGAACACCATATAAGGAAAAACAATGAACGAAGAAATAAATAAGCCATATCCGAAAGGCCAGCCAATAAATACAAAATCACGAATGGCTAGCATATGTGGGTGGAGGTTAACCATTGAATTTAAAACGCGCCATCAGTGCTTGAAGTTCATTAATTTATGGCTCACTGAACATGAAACGCTCACTGAAATAAGCTATGAAGATTGTGACGATGACCAGCATTTTATTACCATTAAAGGTGGTATCTGGGCAAATAATTTAAAACATTTGGCAGAACTACTTATCCTCTGTGATTATAATGATGGCTCAAATGACGAAGAGATTGACAGCTAGTATTTAATGTTTTACTCTCTAATTTCTTATGGTGTTAGATGACGGCTACTTCATTATTGGAAATGCAAACCCGTCATCGTCGGTTTCCTAAGTTTATTGAGAGGCAATATGAAATTAAATACAAAGCCAGCAGCTGTCCTGACTCATGAAGGTGGTCAAGCAGCAAGATATATCCCTCCTGTCGCGCAGTTAAGACGAACTGTTTTAGCTTGCTTACTATGGGAAAAAGAATTCTACGAAGACGGTAAATCCATTGCCGATCGCATTATGGAATATGCAAAACAGGTAAGCATGGAAGTGCTTATCGGTCTGGCAAGAGAAGCGCGAAAAGACTTTAATCTTCGTCATGTCCCCCTACTCTTACTTTGCGCATTAGCTAAATATCACACGGGCGCAGGTGTCAGCACTACGATTGCAAGCGTGATCTCCCGCGCTGATGAACTGACCGAGTTCCTGGCTATTTATGCCAAGGTAAATAACCAAGAACCTTATAAGCTGGTCCTGTCTTCACAGGTCAAAAAAGGCTTGGCAAAAGCGTTTAAAAAGTTCTCTGCTTATCAGTTAGCAAAATACAATCGTAAATCCGCTATTCGACTGACAGACGTCTTACGTTTAGTTCATCCTAAACCCGACAATGAAGAGCAATCCAATATGTGGAAGCGGCTTATTCAGGGCGAATTAGAAAGCCCTGATACATGGGAAGTTGCCTTGTCATCGGGTGCAGATAAGAAAGAAACCTTCACCCGATTAATCCAAGAAGACAAGCTTGGCTATTTAGCGTTGCTGCGTAACTTGCGTAATATGGAAGAAGCGGGTGTAGACAGAAAGCTTGTTACTTGCGCTATTGCAGCACGCAAAGGTGCTGAGAAGGTATTACCATTCCGTTACATCGCCGCTGCACGCCAATGCCCTTCCTATGCGCTTTTATTAGATGCCGCATTAATGGTATGTTTAGATGATCTGCCTAAGCTGACAGGGACTACCGTTGTGCTAGTAGATGTATCCGGGTCAATGTCCCACCACCTATCCAGTAAATCTGATTTAACCCGTATGGATGCTGCTGCTGCATTGGCTTCTATCATTCGAAGCGATGATCTGCATGTATTTAGTTTTTCAGAAAGATTAGTAAGGGTGCCACCCTATCGAGGGCTTGCCGGAATTGATAGTGTTATCAAAAGCCAACCCAATTGTGGGACATATTTAGGTGAAGCACTGCAAACACTTTATACCAGTGGCGTTACCTTTGACCGTCTTATTATTATCACTGATGAGCAAATTAGTGGCCGTAGAATTCCAGTACCTTTACAGCCATCTAAAAACTACATTATCAATGTGGCCTCCTATCAGAATGGAATTGGCTATACGAAGGATTGGGTGAACTTAACAGGCTTTAGTGAAAATATTATTAAATATATTGTCGAGTACGAAAAAGAATGCTAGGATGACTCTGTTGGTTCTGGTGTAGAGAACGGTTACTTCCACTTGTAATGGAGAGGTCGCAGGTTCAAGTCCTGCCGCTAACTGAGTATTCGGGTAGCGTAGCTCAGTTGGTTAGAGCGCTTAAATACCCGTTTTCGCTTTTTCCGAACCATCACCTCATGGTGTGGAAAGCAGTTACTTCGCATAAGACTAATACTGTTTTCAATTATTCCTGGACATATTAAAAATATTTGATATTATAGAAAGGCGGCAACATAATTGGTTTTTTCCTTATTTTCCCAATCCGTGAAACCGTATCTTTTGAGTCTTCTCGACTGGGCCCCTTATGGATTAAGGGGCTTTTTTATTTCTACCCGTCAATAACTCCTTCATCGTATTGCGCTTGAGCCATCGGCTGCGCAGGAACAAATAAATCCATCAATATCGGTCGGATAGAAATCAGCAGTGCTATTACAGCGGTGATGAATCCCAGTGTGCCTGATACCCCTTTAATACTGCCGAATAAACGCTGTTTATTGGCGGATAGGTCAGACACCTTCGCTGAGATATCGTTTACTGAAATCATCACTGTATCCAGCTTTGTAGAAACTGTGATGACTTCGCGCTCAATAGTGCGCATTCGCTCATCCTGATGGCGATATTCTTCTCGGGTAATTGGCTCGTGCATAATGTTACTCCGCTTTGGCAGGCTCTTCAGGTGCCGGAGCCTCTTGGAAGATGCGAACATTCTTTTGAACATCGGCAATCAATTGTGAAATGACATTGTGTGGATGACGATGAATAGCTTCCCCGACAATGGTTAATAATGTATCTAATAAAAGTTTTTCGATTACTACGTGCATAATTTACTCCTTACCGTTTAAATGAAGTTTGATATTCTGACCATACGACTTCGCCACCGACTAAAGCCCCTTCGTCATTGTATTGACGGTTTACAACGTCATAAAGCCAATATAATTTTTGATCGGGTGAATGCCGCCATTCCACTTTATTACCTGCTGTGAAATTGTTATAAATAGCGGGTGCTAATCCCTCATCAGGAATTAATGGCGGGCCATCATCCGAAAATAATGTTGCAATGCTGCCGTAAACTATCTTTGTTGTCATAATTACTCTCCTATGCTGCTTTAATGAAATCCCATGAATAAGTGGACGTATCGGCACCATTACTGGACGTGATGGTAAATGACGCCCCATTACTGATGGATGTCCTGACAATCCCTTGCGTACCGCCTGCGGCGGTACAATTTAGATGGATAATATCGCCCGTCGCAACTGCGCTAGTAGTCACGGTTGCCGTACCGCCCACCAATGTGACGCCTGTCCCTGCGCAAGCGTTTGACCCTTGTTTTATCTTTAGGGTTTTACCTGCCGTATTTATTATAGCATCCCCTGAGTTTAGGGTGGCATTACCCGTTGTCGTTATAGAACTGCCAAAAGTGACAGTCCCATCACCGTTCAACAAAATGTCCGCGCTAGAAGGAAGACCGGTACCATCGCCTCGACCAATTGATATTTTACTGCCACTCCCAAAACCTGAGATATAGCAAGCATTTGGTGGTACAGCTCCGGTGGTTGTATTCTTATTAACACCTAAGAAAACTACGTCCGTTCCGGTCTTTTGGATTTGTACCCCGAATAAATTGGAGGCGGACGGTGAACCGATAGAATTAAACCCCCCCATTGATCCAGCTTGTGATGAGCTTCCAGTGGTATTATTTACGGTAAATCCGGCATTAACTGTTAAAGAGCCTGCTAAAGCCATAGTGGATGTCGTCCCTGTCCCACCAGTTATGACTACTGTATCGATGCTATTAACTACATCATAAATATGATATTTAGCGTCGAGGGTTCTTAACCCTGTCGCCCAAATATCAGTAGCCCCGGTTTTGTAATGAGTCTGCGCATATCCATTGGCTTGATCTCCCCGGACAAGATTTAAGCCGCCTTCATTCATTGAGCCTGTCGTTGTCGATGTAATTGTCTCAAAAACAGCCCCTGTTCCTGAAATATTAAGGCCGCCGAATTGTGGGATAGAAGTGGTTGCTATGGATTGTGGTAAAGTTAGTGTAACAGCCCCTGTTTGGGCGCTACCTGATGTGCTGTTTGCTAATACCTGATTCGCGGTTCCAGTAATGCTTGCCACCGTATTACTGGTAGTAGCCAGTGTCCCAGACGTTGGGAAGGTGACCGATGTTGTGTTGGTTAAAGTCCCTGTAAATGCAAAAGCGCCGCTATAAGTAACATTGCCACCAATTGTAATGGTTTTACCCGTATTTGCGACACCTGTGCCACCGTTATCACCGGGGAGTATTCCAGTAAACACACTCGACCCAGCCGCCAAATCTAATGACCCGAATTCAGCATATACGCCGTTTGTCATTCTAAGTGGCTGCCCAGCCGTACCAATCGCTCCATATAATTGACCGCTAGAGGTAGTTAAAGTCACAGCTCCCGCTACACTTGGGAAAAAAACATCCCCCGCAGAGCTTAGCTGAAATATATTGCTACCTGAGCCATTCTGGATCATGTAATAGTTGCTGCCTGCAATAGGGCCAGCTAAGTATTCAGTTGAGCCATTAATCTGATATGTTACTGATGATGCTGATAAAACATCAGCTCTGTTTAATACTAAACTGACATTACCACTACCGCCTGTAGTTGTGCTTCTTATTGAGCCACTTTGATTGCCTGTGCCAGAAATAGCTAACCCTGTGGCTGTGGCCGCAGTAGTTGCGCTGGTTGCATTACCGGACAATGATGCTGTAATAGTACCAGCTGAAAAATTTCCAGAAGGATCTCTTGTCACAATTGCGCTGGCTGTGTTTGCACTGGTTGCGGTCGTGGCGGAATTAGATACTTTACCAGACGTAGATATTGTTAATAATTTAGTATCAGCAATTGACCCGGCCAGCATGGTATTTGTGACTTTTGAGCTGCCTATTGCGGTGACACCGCTGCTATTTATAGTCACATCTCCTGAAGTTGGCTGCGAAACCCAAGCGCTACCAGAACCAATTAATAAGTTTCCTGCTGTTGCCGTCGTGCTTCCTAATGAAACACCGTTGATCTTGGAAACTGTTGGATTAGGGTAACTGCTACTTAAATCCCCACCAGCTGCCCCACCAGGCGCAACACCGGAAATAGTTGTATTTGTTACTGCTGTTATTAGACCTTTACCATTAACAGTAAATACAGGGACTTGGCTTGAACTACCAAAGCTACCAATATTTGAATTTACAGTGGCTAGGGTAGTGGCATTACCAACGCTTGTGACATCACCCGTCAAATTAGCATTAGTAGTAACAGTGGCCGCATTACCGCTAATCGAAATGCTATATGTCCCACTGGCCGCAATAATATTTTGGTCTATATTCGTAGCTAACAACGTGTTAGTAGCAAATCCGGGAAGATTGTATGTGGTTCCAGTAAACCCTAAATAAATAGTATTGGTCGTCGCTTGATAGGCTTGCCAATTGGTAAGACTGCCATTCCTGATCGCTTGCAGTTGAATTAATGAATCTTCTGAGCCTAATGTGCTATCAGCAGAACTTATTAATATCCCGCCATAGTTTACATAGTCAGAACTATCTGCATTCAACTTAATTGCTGCATAGCCGGATGAGATGGATTGCACTGTTCCGTCTGTAGAATTATATAGCGCTGTACCGCTGACATTTCCTATGTCAGGCAAATCCGCGGATTCCGCCACAGGTATTTGCAGAACTGGTTTTTTCATCTCATTATTCCTTATGGTATTTCAAAAGTAACTGTGACATAAAAAGTATTTGAAACATTAAGTGCGCTGGCATTGATATTTAACTCAACAGAAATATTCTTTGAAGACGCAACTGAATCGGCATTTCTAAAGGTGTTTGTAACGGATGGCGTAAGCGTGGCAAAAGAAGTACCTCCCACAAAAGAGGCCTTCCCGGTTGATGTAAAGTTATTAAAAAATGTTGGAATTGATAGATACATGACAGCACTAATCGCTGTAGGAACTGCTGTGAAAGAACAGGTTACAGTGGCATATTCTCCGCTCTTAAGCTTCGAAACAATATAAGATGATCTTATACTCGAAAATGTTCCTATATTTGCAAGACCAGAAAAAGAAGGTGTATAAGGCCCGGTTTTTGCAGATAGCGGCACCCAGTCACTCCCATCAAAAAAATCAAAGACAGTGGTGTCAGTATTAAAAATTATTAACCCCTGCGCAGGCGATGTTATTGCATCCCTTTGTGTTTCTGTCATAGAAGGTGCAGGACGAGAGCCGTATTCAGTAGTAATAATATCAAAGATAGATGAAGCATCGCCGCTGACAACAGTGGTGGCTGTTTTTTCTGGCTGGATAGTTAACCGCCTGAATAATTCGACTTGTTTATATCGCGAATCTAGCGAAAAATAATCATTTTGGATATTTGAAGCACCACCTTCATACATTGCAAAAATACGCGAATATTTAGAGTTAGAGCCGGTACTATCCCAATAAGCTGATCTTTCAGTGAAGTATGTGAATCCCAGATTACTTGCGTCAAATGCTTTTAATTGTGTTAGGTCTATAAGTGCTGGAACTGTTGGGGAAAGAACACTATAAGACTTAGTTTCTATAGTTGAGTTACCATCAATATCGCTTTCTGTGGCTGGATATGGGTGAGTGCCATCCTGAATAACTAAATTCCCATTATTATAAGCATCTTGAAGCGTGACTGTTGCATCACCCGCTGCATTTAAAGTATTGCCCGTTAACGATAAATTTGTACCCAATGTAATTTGCTGGATAACTCCAGTGCCAGAATCATATCTACCCAATAATTTTGCAGTGGCAATGTCCTGAACATTGGCAAAAGGAAGCTGACCATCGACATTCGTAGAGTTTAAATCAACAGGATTGGCGGTGATTTGCTGGCCAGACAAGGTTAGATAATCTTCGCCAACAACCGTAACGCCGCCATAGGAAAAGCCACCTACGGAATTGACAATGAAATTAGCGCCGACAACAATAATGTCATCCGCGTTGTCGTCATTTTGAACCCATAGTTCTAGTTCATCATCAAAGGTTAAATCTTCTATTGCACATTGAATAGGGTTTGCCAGGGGTGCTGGAGTGACTCCACCGAAAAAGACGGTTTGAGCGGACTTAGCAATGACGGAGCCGTTTCTGGCAATGAAGAAAGTAGCACTATTGCTTGAGCCATCGAATGTCGCTGTGAGTGTCGCGCTGACTGTAACCGCACGAGTAACAGCTTCATTATAAGTTAATGTACCAGTGGATTGAGTAAAGCCTAAAAGCGTTCCAGAGGAATAGGTTGCATTTACTTTTACCGGAGTTGCAGCAACACTGATTGTTGTGGGCGAAGCATTCCCTTGGAAATACATCTCACCAATAATAGTGTCTTCTTCCAAGGCAACGATATCGCTCAAATAAGCCACTTGCTCAATCGCATGAGAAGAAGGGTCGCCCGTATTTACATTTATGCGGTCGGTATCTGTATTCCACGCCATTTGACCATTTTCTAATGGGTCTACAGCAGCAAATTGTGCGGTCGACATGGCAGGCATTGGACGAGAGGCGGTATCAGTAGAATTTATTTCAAAGGGTACCCCAGTTACCAAATCAATTGTGCCAGAATTGCCTGTTTCATAAACGGTTTGCAAGCTCAGATCAACAACCTGACCCGGCTGTATCTCGATATTTTCTTGAACAAAGTCCAATAGCTGTTCATTAGAAGTTATAATATTTGTATTGGGCGCTCCAGGCCGATATCCGGCCATAAAATCACCTGATTCTGCTGAAACTACTGTATCAAATTGACTAAACTTAACGCCGTCTGCCATACGTATACTCCACTATTCTGTAATTAAATTATTGTTGCCATCTTCTGTAAGCATTAGCTGACCGTCTTCAGTAATGATGAATTTCTCTGAAGGTGGCGGCAGTAATTGTCCCGATTCATATCCCCGCACAAAAACGCTTTTGATTAGCGGGTTTTCTTTTAACCCAAAATCAAACCCATTATTGAATGGCATAAAAGGTCACTCCAAATTCAGCGGAGGTATCGTTCGTAATAAAATGTAATACATCGCCTCCCTGCACCTCCCGTGCCGCGGGGTTCCCCTCTGAAGTGGTCGCCGACACACTCCCGCTTGGCGCTTCCGCATCATCGTTTAATGCAACCCAAACCAAGGAGCCTGGCTCAAAAATAAAGATGGCCAGTAACTTTTTATAATCGGGGAAAGGGCTTGAAGGCACAGTCAGTGTTTGTTCGGTGTCCTGAGCTAATAGGCCAGAGAATCTATTTTCCGAAAAAGGTATGCCATAAGTTACATAGCCGTTAATGTCTCTCACCATAATCATTGGTTTCATGTCGTTTCCTTAATACTTGATTACAAAATTTAAATAAGCGTTTTTCACATCGTTCTGTGATGTTCCGGTATATTTCAATATATCTGGAGTTACTTCTTCCACGGCATTATCGTCAACGGTAATTTGTGGTGCTATGCCAGGAATAGGATCAACGTCACGGTTATAAGATAGGCCATAGTCAAACTGATAAGAGCCGATACCAAAAGGTAAAACGCCAGGCGTATTTGAATAACGCAATTCGTAGTTTTCATCCAATGTCGAATCAGTTGTCCACCCCTTGATCATCTTTCCTCGGAAATCAGGAACCCCAAAATAGACATCATTAATGTAATAAGCCGTGACATAGGCCATATCGCTCGCACTATAAGAGGTAAGGTAAGGAACCTCTATTCCTATACCGCCTGGCACTGATGGTTCACCTGCACCAGTTACGGTATACCAGACATAATATAATTGGCCGTTGGCATGAAAGGTAAAATAGGTTCCCTGGGTCACTTCTGAGCCACTGGCAATTTGAATTGAATCGCACTGAAATCCATTTAATGCAGCCGCAACTAAATAAGAAATTTGATATGGATTTGATGTGGATAAAATATTAACAGGTATGTAGGTCGCCGTTCCTGCGGATGGCTGTGAGCCAGCTCCATCGACCTTGAACCAAACAACAAATCTTGTTGTTGGTGTATGAAGATTAAAATAGGTGCCAGCAGCAATTGTGTTGGTATCATCAATACCAATTGCTATAATTTGACGAACCACTTGATTACCTATATGCGCACCAGAAACAGGATAGGGAATTAAGCTTATAAGGACTCCAGAATCACCTGGGCCATTTTCCGGCACATTCCCGATTTCTAAACACTTGACCCATATATAGGAATTGTCTGGATTGGGAGAGCCAAAATTAGTTGCAAAGAGGGGATAACTGGTATTGCTGCCTGTCATGTTTGAATAAAATATAAAAGGCGTACCGAAATTACTAATACCTGTTTGAGCGCCATATTTATTAGTACGTAAAGTAATTCCAGTAAAGGGCGCATTGGCATATGCCGTCACATAATTTGCCCCTGTTCCGAATTTTGGTAAATTATAGGGATCAATTGCGCCATTCGTGCGTACTAATTTATTTCTTAATCTGCGATATGGAATCCCATAGGGGGAATAAGCATCAGATCGATAAGTGGCACCATCGGTTGATAATTCAGTCCATGCGGGTAATTCATCAATACTAGCGAACACTTTACCCACTTGAGAATCATCATATTGCATACCCTGACCGTTTGGCCCTAAGATGCAGGGAAGACCAATGCTATACCCATCAGGATTTGGATTGGCGTTATGAAGCGTCCTTCCAATCATGTCTCGATTGGTTTGTGGCGGGAATTCGGTTAAAAGAACATCTCCTTTTACAAGCATAAAGTCGGTGAATTCTCCGCCAAATGAAATATTCGTTGGGAATCTTAATTGTATATCAACCACACTATTATTATCGGTTCCGATTTGTGTACCTGTATTTGCGCCAAACACAAAAGGAATTTGAAATAATGTTTGAGCCCCCGTAATCGTAAAAGTGGTGATCAAAGTAGCTGTTTGAGGGGAAGGAGAACCGCCTGTGCCGTAGTTTTTACCAATAAAAATTTGCACATCAAAATTAGCACTGGAGTACGTAATGCCGTTGAATGCAAAAGTATAGTAATCCGTGTCCGAGGAAAATTTATTTACGTCCGGGAATTCGACAAGAAGAGTCTTAACTGTATCTGAAATGTCAGCACCTAAGCACTGAATGCGCATGGTATGGGCCGGAGAACTGGTAGGGCTGCTTACATATCCCGGAATAGGAATAACCTGGACATAGTCTGTTGCAGTACTGTCATTATCTCTTAGAAACTGCCAGCCGCCGTAAGCCACAATGGTGCCACCCTGCCTGATTTTCCCCGCAGGAATATTATTAATAGGATCATAGGGGATATTTTCATAGAGTAAAAATTGACCATTAGGTACATAATTAAAAGTATTATCCGCTTGAGTGTCCGCCCCGGGGCCAGCAAAATTAGGCCACGCCTCACGGGTGAATTGCTCTACATCGTCCTCGCTTTTACAGACAACATAGTACAGCTCAACATTCCCGTCCTCATCATAAGGATAGTAATACGGAATAATATTATTACCTGCTTCATCTTCAGGGGTTCCTACCGCACTCAAAGGCAGCGGATTAGGAAGCTCAGTATAAGTATAATTCGGCGCAGAACCGCTAATGGTATAGATAGGCTTATGGTCAGCTCGATTGACATCTGAGAAGAATTCCAGCGTACCATTCGATAATGGCAGACCAGTGTCTTTGTCCACATAATACTGTTCAAGGGCGGGCGCGATAATGTATTTAGGGTCTAAGCTCATTGGGATTGTCCTTGCTGCATGAGTACTTGGGTTAAGGCGTTTAATAGATTTGTTTTGGCACCGGGTGGCGGAGATTTTTTACCACTAACAATTCTTGATCTTAGCTCAGGAGAAGTAAGTTTTTTTGCGGAAATATTGGCAATCGCAGGGAGGGTTCCAAGCGTAGCAATGCCGCCAAAATGTCCTGCCAGGGCAGCGGCCATTAATTCTAAATTCCTCTGCCCAGTTTTTGGATTAAACATACGGTCTAAAGCATCAGAGTTCATCCGAACTAAATTTGAATAGTCATCCAATTGCTCACGTTCAGCTTTATTGTTAAACAAAGATTTTTTCTGATTTTGACCAAGCTTATTATCGTTCCATAGGTTTCTTAAGGCGCGTGGGTCAATCGATCGATTATCTTCGGAACCTTTAAGAGCGCGAGAAAGATAAGCCGCCTTAACAAGATCTTGATCATTCTTAGGGAGTTTCTCCATGAGCTTGTCAATCTGCTCGGCCTTGTCAGTGGTTGAACCAGTTTTTATAAAGCTGGAAATGAGATCATCGACACTTTTATCGCCATTGGTGAACTTATAAATATCCTTATCCAAAAATCCTGAGAAGTTTTCTTTATAATTATTTTCTGCGGCGAGGAATTTATCCTTTAGCTCTGGGTCACCACTCGCGGCAATTTCTTGCTTAATATCTGACTTTAATGATCGGTTTAAATCCTTAAATATGGATGCCATATTTCTGTTTTCAGGCAATGGAGAAGCGCCATATTCTTTTGCTTTATGACCCAGTAACCCTGCTAAAATATTAGACTCTTTAAGAGTTGGATATTGTTTTTCAATAAAAGGCTTTCCGCTTTGATCCAATATGGAACTTTCAACTTCTTTGCCAGTAGATTCATAATTTGCTAATCTATTCAAAAGAGCCTTTGAGTCTGGCTCAAATTTCAGAAAACTTTGATCTTGTATAATATTGCTATATTTTTTTGCCGCTTCTGTAAATGAAGGTAGTTTTAGTTTAAGACCTATTTGGTCGGCAGCATCTTCAACGCCTTTATATAATAAATTTTTCTGCTTGCGCTGTTCTTCAGCAGCTTTTGTCAAAGCATCCCCTATCTTCTCATTAAGCTCATCAGGGTGAGTCCCCTGGAGATATTTATTTAATATGTTATTTCCCTTGTCGGTTATTTTCTGAGCAGCTTCAGTTTGCTGCTTCTCAACACCAGAAAAAGGAATTTTACTTAAAACGTTTTCATAAATTCGCTTCAATGAGGGTGAGCCAACCACATCACCAAGCGGCGTATTAGTTCCTTCAGCAGCCCTAGCATTAGCCGCAACATCTTTGCCAGAAGATGACATTAAAGAGGATAATATTTTATCTTCAAGGGAACTAAGCGCCGTAGGAACTCCGGTAATGGCCCCAGCAAAAGCCCCGCTCTCTAATGCGCCCTTTGTCCTATTTTCTGGATTCTCAGCAGCACCATATAGAGCGCTTCCCGATATTTGCTTTAATAAATTAGAAGCACCTGTATCCCCAGAAAATCCTTGCGCTAACTTCCCAAGATAAGGAATAGATTCAGAAGCAATTCGGGCGCTATCCAATGCCTCTCCACCCCCCATAAACCCGGCTATATCTCCAAGAAATTTACCGCTCTGATAGCCAATATTTTGTGGGTTCCCCGTTTGAGCCATAGGCGCTTGCAAAGATTTAGGCAAAACCATATTTGCCAATGAACGCGGTAAGTTATTAACCGCATCCCCTGCGCCCAGAACGGACTGTAAAAAAGTATTAGCGGATTCTTTGCCATAATTTCCCAAATGGGACAAAAGTTCAGATTTTTTCCCATTAGGTTTGTTTTCGGCAAGATGATCTAGCAAGTCAACGGGTTGACCTGAATTGCTTTCGAGATGGTCTAATAAATCAACAGGCATTAGCTTATCCCCAACCGTTTCTTGAGCTGATCGACAGAAATACCTTTACGCTTAGCGGTATATTCCAAGTTTTCTGGGGTAAGAAGCTTTGGGTCGATCTGAAGTGAAGAAGCTTGACCGCCACTTAATTGATTAGAAATGGCTTGAGTGACGCCTGGATTCATTGGCGACTGATTACCTTGACCAGGTAACTGACCTACTTGTAACCCATAAGAATTGGCCTTACCTGCGGCCTCGTTCAGCCATTGGTCAACATACTTATTGGCCTGCGTATAGACCTCTGGCCTGACTAATGACTGGAATGTTTTAATATTACCCATTGACGCGTTGGTAATTTCACGGATGGCTTCAATACCCACCTGACCATTAAGGGCCTTCACTCGCGCAGCAGCTAATTCAGGCATTAAGGCTTGTGCGGCTAAGAATTGTGCTTGGGAGTCTGGGTTTTCATTGGTCAATGCCTCACCGATCTGCTTAGGGGAGTAGCCATTGAATCTATTTGAATAGGGGGCCATAGCACCTGTTAAGCGTTGCTCAAGGGCGTTAATCTCTTGCAATGCAGAACCGCGCTGGTGAATCCGGGTGATATCCGTTTGTGTAGCGGGGTATACAGGGGTGGGTAAATTACCTGGGTCAAAGCCGCGCTCTTTAGCTAAATCAGCAATAGTCTTACCGGAAATGAATTGACTTTGTGCATCCACCGGGTCAATCCCCATACCTCCGGCCTGGGCTAATAGACTTTTCTTTTGATCAACAGGAAGAGAATTCCAGCTTAATGTATCTGTTTTTGCGCCATAATAATCCGACATGGTATTGCGCTGATTGGTTTGCGCAGAAATGGCGTCCTTTAAGGACTTAACCATGTCATTATATGTCTGCAACTGAGGCGCTTGCGAACTGCTGGCCGGAGGGTTCTTTATCAGCCAATCAAGCGCACCAATCTGACCCGCAGGCCCAGGCTGCCCTAACAAAGGATTATCCAAACTCTGTTGTTGAGTGGCGGCTTGCCCTTGCAAATATTGTGATTGAGCATTTTTATAATTTAAATCTGCCTGCGCATCTTGGGGCGCATACTGAAGCGCAATCTTAGACAAAGCGTTCTGTAAAGCTGCTTTCTGGCTTTCTTGTTGCAGATGCTGCGGCATAGAGCCAAGCTTAATGCCTTGGGCAATAGCTGGCATTAAATTTCCCCACATGGAGTAATCATCTATTTGCCAAGCGCTAGGACTTATTTGTTGCATATATCACTCCTATAGCATTAAAGCCGCAGTGGCTATTTCTGGAGAATACTTAAGGGCAGCTGTTCCCAGCGCCGTACCACCGGATATCAGGGCATCCCAAAAAGATGACTCGGATTGATTCTTATTTGCCTGACCTGCATAAGCTAAGCCTGCCTGGCTATTCAGATTCTGACCCAGTGCCTGCGCCAAAGAATCGGATGCGTTATAGCCCATCTTATTCAGGCCCTCTTCGCCACTTAATCCCATGCCATATAGCTTCTCGACATGATTGACATAGTCCCAGTAATCCTGATTGCTTACGCCATAGGCTGCGTTTGCAGCCTCACTTTGATTGGCAGGCGTACCCACATACCCGCCCGCAGCGGCGGCATTCATGGCCGCATTCTGGGACTGGTTATAATCGTATTGATAGCCAGGCGACTGCTGATAACTGCCGCCCAGCAACTGCATAATGGAAGCGGGATTCGTCAGTAAGGTGTTATATTGACCCTGCAATGTCCCTAATGCGTCTTGCCCTGCATTGATATACGGGTCGTAATACGGGGTAATGGTGTCCGGTACTTGCTGTAAATACGGCATGGCCGCATTGGCTGGATTAGTTGCCATAGTAGGCTCCTAGGATGTTGTAAAGGTTGTAACAACCCCGTTCTGCTTGCCTTTCCACTGACTCGTATCAGAGTCATACCAGATAGTCCCATCGGGTCGGGCATTCTCATTACTATTGGCGGCAATCGCGTTAATGTCTGCCGTGGTTCTGCTGGGAATCACAAACCCGTCATCCGACAGGTTTTCCTGTAATTGCTGGTTTAAAACGTCATGATAAAACTGTTGGTCAGCGGTATAATGACCTTCATCATTGGCTACCTGGCCACCCATAAATGTTGGTATCTTCATTGGTAAATACTCACTATCCCGTTTGAACACTTCCAGGGGCCGCGCCCGTAAAACCGAAACTGCGCTACATAGTCATTCGCCGCGCCCTGGTTCCAGAAATCAAATCGATTCAACCGAAAACCCGCCACGTTATATTCACGGCTTGCATCACTGCCAAAACTCACCCCGCCATCACGGGAATTACGCAAAGCTAGGCGCGGCTTATACTCATTACTGCGCTGCTGATAGCTGTAGTCCGTGCCTTGCTCCATAGTGAACGTCAGGCGGTTAACAATGAATCGAGAAGAGTCTGGCATGCGCACATTGCTGCATATCCTGACTCGTGGTATCTCCTTAATCCTCCCGTCCCCATAGTCATAATCCGTGTAATAAGGGCTTAATTCGTATAAATTTCCGTCATTCAAGCTGACGAAGAAGTAAGTATCGTTATAAAAAGCCGCCCTTCTCGCCGGGTGATAGTTCATTTCCTGGTCACTGACATCAAAGAATTTCTTCGTAGTGAAGTCATAAATCAGGCTCATGTTGTCTTTAGCGCCGTAAAACGTAAGCTGATACAGCAAGTGACCTGCTAACTTCACAAAGAATCCACAAGATTTCTGTGGCTCTACCAATTTGGCTAATTTGTAGTTAATTCCATCGGTGGAGATGGTTTCTGCCGATACACCTGTACAAGCAATGATCACAGGGCCGGACTTCTCATTAATCCCCAACCACACGCACAAGGTGTCCGAACAGGCAATCGTGGCCGCGCTCAGCACGCCATAGTCAATGTTGCTGGATGTACTCTTCTGGTAGGGCAATAAAGCCCCGCCGACATCCACCCATGGCTCTGTCACGGTTCTGCCCATGACTAATAGCAGGTTACCTTTACCAGGCGCTCTTACGGCTGCCACAGCACGGTCTGGCTTTGTTTGAATGGCTAATGCCACCGCATTACCATCCGCCCCCCAAAAGTAATTCAGGCCATTACCGACTGCCGACAGATATACCCGATTAGTGGTGCTGTCCGGCACAATAAAGCGACCGTCTTGCTGCGCCACATAAGCTGGAACAATCCCCGCAGGGAGATTGGCTTGTGTAAACGCCCCTGTTCGGTAGTTATAAATCCAGAGCTGGTGCTGGTCACAGATCGCAATCTCACCTACGTTATTCTCATCAATGAACACATCGCCGTAATACGTCTGTATTTCACCAATAAATCGGCTGAAGTAAAAAGGCACACCATTGGTGTCAAACGTCACGGTGACTGCATAAACGGTGTTGTAAACCACCATTAGTAAGAAACCGCCAGGGATGCTGGTAAATACACCCCTTCCATTATCTAAGGCATTTTGTACAACACGCTTAAAGCCGCCATACTCCACAAACCATTCGTCACTTAGAATCATGTTATAAGTGCGACATGCCAGAATCTTAGGGTCTCGCCCATAAGTAGAAGAACCCGCAATATCCAGATTCAAGTCTTTAGTTAAACCCGATTTAGTCTTCTTCATTGAGGACGCCAGCCCCTGCCTATATTCACATCACCCCAGTTAAAACCTGTCTCCACTTGTAGGGAAGACAGCTTCTGCATGGTGTAATCGGTTGGGCTTATATCAATGATTACTTGCTCAAATTCGTTCAACTTCTGTACATTACGTAGAGGGAAGTCGATGTTATATTCTTGGCACATGTACTCAGCCAGGGCGTATCGGAGATACTCCAGGTAATACATGGCATATACGTCTAATAAGTCTTCACCTAAAGCCACTGACTCTAAGCTGAACTTGCCCCATAGCTCACAGGGGTAATTGGCATTTGGCACAAAATACATGTACAAATCAGCGCCATCTTTTGTGCGCTCAACATGCCAGTAATACATCAAGGATTGCACGTTATTCACACGCGCAGACCCAAAGTAATCAATCCGAGTCTGTGGTTTCATTTGGTAACGCACATCACCGATGTGGAAAGTCAAAGATTCCGCTTCAACCAGATTAGGTATTTCGTACTTTTCCTGTCCCTCAACCGCGTCAAACTCATATTTATTGAAATAAGGAATAAGTCGTTGATTCGCTGTCTTGGTAGACAACAACGCATTTAATAGGAATAAACCTTCGCTCAGCTGAGAACCGCTGACTGTCTGTAAATCCCTGGACACGATGCCTGATAGATACCAGGCACGTGTGATTAACTGCGTTGTTGTATAGGACACTTAGATATAATCCTCGAAACCTGCTACGGTCAGTGTCAAGGTGTCACTGGCTGTAACAATGTAATCAAGTGATGGCGCACCAGTGGCTAACTGTGGCAAAAACTTAATCATGGATTGCTTCAATGGCACAGTATTCACCTGTCCCTTGAACTCAATAGGGCAGCTCAAGGCAGCCGCTGAAGAGCCTGTAGGACGCACACTGGCGGTATTAGCAGCCAATGCAGGGGTATACAGTGCATTCAGGTATACAGGGGTCGCTTGAGGCGGCATACCCCCAGACAATGCGGCAGCAAGAAAGCTCGTAGATGAACCCCCAGCCAATACCGAAATAGGCACATCCCATTGATAGAACTTCAGCTTGGAATTACCGCTGATATACACAGCCAAGAATTGTGCAGAGCCATTGGTCTTCATCCAACCAATACGCTTTAACAAGCCATAACCCGCAGGCATGACAGGGGTGGCGCTGGTGGAAACAAGACCTTTCACAGGATTAAATCCCTGAGGGTCAGCAATCAAAAAGACACGATACCAAGTGCTATTGGCTAAGCTGCCAGTATCCAGACCATTTACACCATTCACGGAAGCGTCAATGGTGATGGTGGCGGCCACGTTAATATCCTGGGTGTTATCAGGATCACGGCACGCACCTGTGCCAATGGTCAATGTAGTATTACCAGTACGTGTAATGGCCAAATTGTCTACATATAAATTCGGTTGAAAAACCACTTGTTCAAACATTTATTCGGCTCCTATTATTGGGTTAACGGAAATGCAATACGCATGGAATACTCAGGGACTAAGAACGAACCCCAAATACCGTCATTGATGAAGCCCTGCTGGTTTTGACCAAAAATCGTTCCGTATGTCAGACGAATGGAAATACCCATTTCTTCATCATATTTGTTAGAAGTTTCGAAAGGCGACTGGTCAGGAAGAGCAGGCATTCCTATGAATAAGGCATCACCTGCAATCACTAAGCCCGCAGCATGGTCAGGCAAGAACTTAACCTGCATACCCGCAGCCAAAGCATGGCTTAGGTTCTGGTTAGCGTTACCTGCTTGCCAGCATAGAGCGGGATAGATATTCACAGTCACGTTACCGCCGCTAGAAGCTGCATCCGCAGTAGCACGGAATTGCACAGGCTGACGGGAGGTGGCATGACCAATCCAGGTTAAGAACCGAATATTGGACTGACCAGATACGGAATCTTGGAACTGAGCCATATCACCATACTTAATCGCATCGGCATCCGTACCCGCACCGGAGAAGGTCAACTGAGTGACATTCGCACCTGTGGGGTCGTTTGTGCTGACCAGGGTTAGCGTGGTGTTATCGTTACCAATGGTTCCGGCATACTGAATTGGCAGTAAGTTGGAAACATAGTATTCAGATTTGTTGAAGTTACCGACTTCCCAGGAATTCGCCATCTCGTTGTTTCGAGTCATGGTGAACTGTTGCAGACCGCTGTTCACGATTTGAGGCGCAATAGTGTCAGGAAGGTAAACTTTCAATGGGCCTTTTGGCGCGCCAAAGTTACGGAAGTTAGCGTTAATTTGGGCTAATTGACCGAAGCTATTAATAGCGGTTGTGCCGTTACCATAGAAGCGGAAAGGGCCGCTACGGCTATTCTTTAAGCCATAGGTATTAGATACAGGGTCATTGTCTACAACGCCGCTAATCGAGTTTAAAGCCACATTCTGTTCTACAACAGATGCAAACTCTTCTACTGCCGACTTACCAAACTTTTCCATATAGTCATGCACGTTAAACACGAATTGTTGTGTGCTGAACGCATAAGACACGGTCATTGCTTGGTTGACAGTAAGGGTCTCAACCAACTGGGTAGATGGCTGCCACTGCGCGACAAGGGTATTAGTGGTGACATAGCGTGGTGGCTTGTCAAAGGTGACGCTAGAGCCTAAGTTTGCCTCAAGCTTTTCAAAGTCTTTAAATTTGGTGTTTGCAGTGCTTACAAAGCAGCCGTAGTTGCTCAGATAAGCCAGATTGCTCATCTGATAGGTTTGCACCTGCTGAAGGGTGTTATTCGGTAAAGCCATTTATCTCTCCAATTCATGATTTTCTGAACGGAGAGAGGCGTTTTAACTATCCGCGATACATTCGCTTTAAGTCTTTATAGGATAATTCGCCGCTATCCGTTCCAGTCGGGGATGGTTGGAGTTGGGATAACGGGGCATTTGCTTGTTTAGCGGCTTTTGCTTGCTGATTCGTCTTTAACGACTCGGCTAATCGCATCAATTCCCGTCTAGCCAGGTTAGATTGACGCCCGTTTTGCTGGGCAGTAAAGTCTAATTGCGCTAGCTGCATTAAATTACCAATCTTGTGCGGGTTATTGCCCAGGTCATACATGACGTCGGCGGTATTATCGACAGTGCTGGCTAATCCAATGATGTGGGGAATATCGGCGAGAGGCAATTGCTTATAAACATCATCAAAATCAGCATAGTTAGCCTTACCTGCATTAAGTTTTGTCTCATAAGTGTTCAAGACATCTAATGCACGGCTTTCATTCGCCTTTTGTTCGTAAACCTGTCGCTCACTTGACATGATTTCCGATACAACCTTGCGAATTTCGTCAGGGTTATTGCTAGCAGTAGGCATACCGCCCATGGAACTAGCAGGTGCAGGCTGTTCATACTTAGCCCTTTCCTTAGCTACCCTAGCCTTAATGATCTCATCAAGACGTGACTGCGGCATTTGCACCATCTTTTCAGTGGTGGCCGAAACTTCCGCTGCCGGCGCGCTACTAACTGACTCTACTGCTGGTGTACTTTGACTTTCTACAAATGTACCTTCTTCCATACTCAACCTCTTTGACTATTTGCGCCGTCACGCTGATGCCCTGAGTTACGCACAGGTTTTCGGTTATTCACGCCTCATAACTGAGTTAATACATTGCCCTATTTAAGATATAGGTATCTATAATTAATAAATTATATGACAATAATTGGCTAATGCAATGTAATTTTCATTATTTATTATCATTACTTGTTTCTCCCATCTGTTTGCTCGCAATTCTGGCGCGATGATACGTCATGCTTTCCTCTAAATTTTTTACTATATTTTTAGTATTAACCACCATTCTTTCACGAATAAAGAATAAATATTTTGAAATGATAGAATATTCATCATCTCTTGGTGTTATCCAGGGGGGAATATCTACCCGCTCAGGGTATAAAACTCGTCCCAAAGGGTTAAAATCGTCGCTATTGTCATAAGTCGCCATTAAAGTACCATCCGAATCCATTTCAATGCGATCTGGTGACTCCCTACGTAGGCATCTAGCAAATAGCGGGTGAGTCAACAATTCCTCGGTAGTGATAAATTCAAAATGAATGTCTCTTAAATATATATTGCGGTGCCAGCCTCTAAATTCGTTTACTTTCATTTAGTCTTCCTTCTTCGGCTTAGCAGCTGCCTTATTCGCTGATTTCTTTTTGATTTCATGGTCTCGCCTCTTGATAGCGCCTAATAGCATCTTTTAGCCATATAACAGCATTAGGACGCCTGATAGGCTTATCCGCCAATTCATAGTTTACTGTGCTGCCAGAAAGGCCACTTAAATCAGCATTTATGTATCTTTCATGGTCACTCATAAAATCAACGCCACACGTCCTTCTTAAGACATGTGGAATTGCGCAGAGCGGATATGATTTCTCTTTTTTTGATTTCATTGCTTGTATGCCTCCAGTTTCAAAACGAATAATTCCCTCCATTCTGAATTGCATTTATTGCAAACAAACTCATTTCTATAGGTAGGGTGTTTTTCTGCATACATACCGAGTCTAAGGCCAACTATTTGCTTGAAAAAGGTTAAAACCCCACCACATTCACATGGCCTTGACTTAGGTGTATCTGCCAGTTGGTGAGTATGATAATAGGGTTCGTCTGGGCAGCAGTTAGGGGCTAGATTATCAGTCTCATATTTCCATTGGCCATAAATATGGGCCAACATGATCAAATTATCATTGGATGGGCCTAATAATAATTGTTGGCCCGGCAACACTCTATGGCCGATCTTTTGGCCGATTAGTTTTTGCAGCAGTTTTCTTAATCTCACGTTCTTCCTTCTTATGCTCGTTATCATGGTGGAGTGACAGCATATCCATGCGGTGCTTGTGGTCCATATCCGCTAAGCTGCTCAGCATCTCAACTGAAGTACGGGCCTGCTCAGCATCAACACGGGCAGCCTCGATCTCTTGCTGACCCGCTTGTTGGCCGATCTGTGCCATAGCCATAATTTGCTTAGTGTCGGCCTCTTGCTTCTGCACACTGATCTTAGCAGCGTCAATAGTCGCCTGGGACTGCATCTTCTGAGCGTCTAGTTGCAGCTGTTTCTGCTTGGTCACTTCAGGGTTTAACTGCATCTGCATTTGCTGCATCTGCTGCTGTTTCTGCTTCTGTTGCTGCATGAATGGGGGTATGCCCTGCTTCAGAGCGTCCACACCACGGATGTCTACATTATCCAGTAACACCTCAAGACCCTGTTCTTGCGCCATGAATTCACCAATTATTGGTGAAACCTTCATTAATTGTACCAACATCTCATAAGATTGCTGCTGCTGCATCTGGAAGCTAACGCCTGCTTCGACCTTGATATTAATCGTGTCAGGGTCAAAATCCATGCTCACGCTTTCAGGGTTTGTATCATCGTTGACCATCATGGATTGCTGCTTGCCAGAAATGTCCTTGACTTTGATGCCGCGCTTACCTGTATAGTACTTAGGCATTAGATCAAGGCATATCTTAGCCGCCTGGTTGAGCGCTTTCATGTAGCTAACAATGTAGGGTCTAGCTGCGTTGTTAGACTGCATAGCAGCATTGCTGATTGCCTTACCGCTAAGCTGATTGTTATTAATGCCTAGTGATGCGTCATAGTTGCCCAGGATAGTTTGCACCATAGAGTCCGTCATACTGAACGCATTAGACACCTCAGGGGGCATAGGCACGCGAGGGACGGGCTGGGGAGGGTCTAGGCGCACCTCAGGGTTATTATTGTAGAACTGATTAAACACTAACAGAGAAGCTTTCTGAACGTTCACAAATGCATCTTTGTATTGCTCGGGGATAGCCTCTTTAGCAACACAGAACTTGTGCTGAACCAGGTTTTCTAGCTCATTAGCCCATGTAGAGCCTGCCGTGTTCTTGAGCTTCTGTGCGCCTACAGCGTGATAAACATAGGGCTTGCAGAACTGATACGCATCACCCATTGTGCTGTGCCGCAGCATTTGAGAGTCGCCATCTACGAATATGATTGGCAGATATTTATAGTCTGTGCGCTCTTTATCAATGATGCCAGTTTCCACAATCACAAAACGGTCAATGCGTACTACCTGCGCTTTACGCCCACTGACAGGAATTGGCGGGGCAATGATATCACTCCATGCCGCCACCATCTCCTCGTATTCTTCCTCATTCATTACTGAATCATCAGACAATTTTACTATTTTTTCATAAGAAATTACCTTTTTATAGAAATCTCCCATTAATAATATGTCATCATTACCGCAGCGATATGACCAGTTGAACCCTTCAATATCACGCGTAAACTTCATGTCTTTAGTCCACTTCGTGCCATATTCAGCTTCAAACTCATCCTTCCTTCGCGGGAATAGCTCGAAACAGTGACGTCCATCGCCCTTATGCGACTCCTGCGCTAACTTATCAAATCCCGTTAATGTGGGGTCATAGCAGCGCCTTAGCATGATATTCTGATCCATTGAGCGCTCATGCGTGTAATCTGTATACACTTTGATTGCAGAGAACCCGCCGCTCATCTGATCTGTGAACACGTTATACGCCATGTTGTCTTTATTTGACTCAAATAGAATCTCGCGTAAATGGCCCTCAATAAACTTCATTAGATTGATGTCTACGGACTCGTAGTCGTTCTCAGTACTTACCTCAAGGCTCGGCTCTTGCATGCTGAATTCACCCCTCTGACGCGCTATATGCGCGGGTAGAATAGGGAACTCTAGCGTGGGCTTGCCCAGCTCACGATTAACTTGTATATCAGTCTCAGACAATGATGTCTGCCACACGAACTTACGCATGTCGTTGTACATCTGATAGTTATCTTTGAAGTACAAGCGAAAATCCCGTACTTGATCTTTAATCTCATTGAGTTCTTTCTGAGTCCTGCTCATCTGTTCTGCCTCATGCGTTGTATACGATTAAAATTTGCTGCCAGCTCAGTCACAATCAGATCTGGCTGAGTTGTTTCGAACTGCGCTATTACGTGTCTGTCTATTAGAGCCAGTTTGACTGCGTCATAGAGTGTGTCGGCTATATCGTCATGTGCATGCGTGTCATTCGCAGTGATCTTTGCACAGTGTTTAATGCACATATCAGCGTGTTTAGCGCCCTCTGTGAATGAGATTAGCTTCTTGCTCACTGCCTCTTGTATCTCAAGAAATCGGGCTGTTTTAGAGCCGCTGGCACGTGTCCTCTCTATCCCCCGCACCTCTAGCCCTCTCACGTCTTCGAGTACTGACAACAGCGTTACGCCAGTGCTTTTCTTCTCTATTGCAGCAAATCGGGGCTTAACACGATGACGATTGCACGACATGTAGAACTGTAGAAAATTAGAACGCAGGTCTTTGGGTTCCCACCAATCTTGTATGCAATCTATCCAGTGCAGTGCATATTCGTCTATTTCCTGTGTGCCTGTGTCATTGATGCGATACAGGCCCCAGAACGAGAACACGCTCGGGTCATTGTAGTTTTTGTCTGTTTCCGCTGTGTCAGCAGTGATGAATGTAGCGAGAATGCGCGGCTCTTCATCGAGATAAACGAACGATGATTCTTTGAAGATTGCACCGCCCGCAGGTTGCGGGTCTTGCTGGTACTGAGACGCGAACACATACGGTCTTCGCTCACGCATAGTGATTAGCTCTTGACGAGTCTTGACGTTCTCGTCTAGTGCGTTCTCGTGTTCGTCTAGACCTTTTAACACTACCTGATTCCATTCGTAGCCATCATTGCCGTCTTTGAAATGCTGCGCTAAGTCCAGCTCATGTAGCCGTTGTCCGAGAAATATCTGTGCAACTTTCGGCCCGCGCAGACGCTGCGCTATTGTTTCCCCGTAGTTCTTAATCACCCCTTCTCTGATAGTGTCAGAGTGAACTTCATCGGGTTTGTGCATATCATCCATGATGAGCGCGCCCGAGAATCTATCAGAGTTGGGGAATCCGGCGTCTTTACCTGTTACCGCACCGCCTGAGCCGAACGCTTTAATAGTGCCCCCGTGATTAGTCTTGAAATCGTCTTTAGCAGAAGAGGAGTGATCAATTTCTACACCAAAAAACTGCTTAAATTCCGGCAGATTCACTATTGTCTTGATAACCCCTGTGTTCTTAGCTGCTTCGTCATGTGAGTAACTTAAATACAAAAACTGGCAGTCGGGATAATGCGCCCACGACCACGCTACGAAATGCTGTAATAGAGTGGATTTAAAATGCCCAGGCGGCACATTGATTAACAGTCTAAATGTGCGCAGATAGAAAACATTAGTCAGCTCTCTGCATATAGTGATGTGATGTGATTCTCGTGAGACAGGGCTACTGAGTGAGAACTCACGGCCCGTGCGTAGCTTATAGAATGTTTGAATGAAGAACAGCAGAGAGCCGAGCATTTTAGATTTGAGTAGTGCTAGCTCAGGGTCACGCTCAACGCCCGTTATGATCATTTTTTGCTCATATTCTCTCGCTGCAACTGCAACGCTATTAGATATAGTGCTGTAATACGCTGTTTACGATTAGTTATGCTCATATTTCAATCATCCGATATTTTCGACAAGTTGAATAATTCCGATAATATCATTTATCGGCATAGTTAATTCACCAATAATTAGCATAAACTAGAACTCTTTGATGTGATTTGACTGCATATCCAGCATCTTTTTGCGTAATTCTAGCAAATCCTTGTGCTGGGTATCGTCTGTCTTGTGTTCGATTGCTTTTAAATCGGGTAGATATTTTTTAGACAGCTCGGCAAGGGCTTTCAATCTAATTGATTCATCACCGCTGTTCTGCGCTAATTCAACGAGCGCAGCAGCGGGGTCAAAATTCTTATCTAACAATAATTGTTTGACATCTGTATAGAGATGCCGTTTATCACGTATCCCTACAGGCCGCCCCGCGGGGTTGCCTGATCGACCCTTCGGCATTCCCATAAAATGATCCCTAAATGATATATTTTTACTAATTATTTGTATTTCTTGGACGGTTTAGCAGGCTTAGCGTCTAACTCAATAAACTTGCTGTCTATCTCATCAGCAATTATTTTCTCTGCAACGCTCTCTACAATCTCAGCACATTTCCCTGTCCCGCTGCATTGCAGGCACTTATCAAACATGCCGCCCATGCCTAAAATCTGCCCATTTCCCTTACATTTCTTACAAACAATCATCTGTTTAACCTGATAATTTACTAATTACTAGTATTTTAATCATAATTCACTGCTATGCAATGTAATTTGTAAAAATATTTAAAATAATTTGAAATAAAGTGTTGACATTATCTGTGATATGACATATTATGTATTCATACAGTCAATAACGGCTGTTTAAATAAAAAGGAGATTTACAATGATAACTGCAAAAGATATTAAAGTTACCGAATTTGAATATGAACATTACTTATCTGAAAAACGGGGTAATAGTACACACGGTGAATATATGTTTCATAATTTTGACATATATAACCAGATAATAATCAAAGGGCGTCCATTTCATTTAAACTATCAAACTGGAATTTCTTATGATTATGGCGATTATAATTATCCATCAAATTCTTTAAGCCTATCAGTGGAAGGCGGCTCAGGTGAACTCATGTTTCGTATAGATGAAATTCTCGAGTCTGAATTCGACAAAATGGATTCGGATGATGAAGAGGCGCTGGTAAACGATTTTAAAGAATATTTTTCAGAAATAGAATCCATTGATTGCATCAGAAATATTTGGAATGCTCTAAGAGATAATGAGTTTAATGCAAACCACGAATATCAATCCCTAGAACTATAGACTGTAAAAACCATATATACCGCCGAATAGGCGGCTTATTAAAACAAGGAGATTAAAATGCTAGACGTAATAGACTACAACCCAAGCCACCCATTCCGCACACAGATACGAGATGACGTATTAGGCCAAGTCAAATTAGTATATT
>Ga0265334_10000150_pt1 | contig 43234 bp, 39 predicted proteins | sample 42023metaG_FD_192442 | JGI IMG/M metagenome (GOLD analysis project Ga0265334, IMG submission 192442) | Rhizosphere microbial communities from Carex aquatilis grown in University of Washington, Seatle, WA, United States - 4-20-23 metaG | ecosystem: Host-associated > Plants > Roots > Rhizosphere...
CGGCGGGCGGTGGCGGTGGCGGTGGCGCGCCCGCCGGCAGCGGCTGCGGCGCGCGGCGCGCGCCGGCGCCTCCCGGGCGCAGGATCGTGCGATCGCCACCCCCCATCGGGTCATCGGTTGGCGCGGCCATGGTGCTTTACTGCCCTCTCACGGCCCAGAGCTCCATCGCAAGCCCGGGGAAGCTGCCCGACACGTGTACCGCAATGCCGCCCGAGGCCCGCAGCTGCGTCCACAGCTCGGCGCTCTGGTCCAGTCCGAAATAGGCGAATCCGGTGTGGTAGGGAATCTGCCGTGGTGCGACCGGCAGCGCGCGCAGCGCGATGCCGGGCAGCTGCAGATTGACCAGGTCCTTGATCTTCTCCACCGGTCCGATCTTGCTCTGCATCGGAAACATGCGCCGCACGTCCTCGGCGGCGATCTCGGCGCGCACGGCAAGCACGAATTCGGAGCCCTGGAACAGGGACTTGTCCGCGACGGTCGCGACGCTGACCCCGAACTTCTTCTGCAGCAGCGGAATCGCGATCGCACTCTGCTCCAGCACCGCGCTCAAGGAGGCGCGTAGCGCCGTGAACAGCGGCTCAAAGCTCTGGCGCAGATTGTCGTGGCGGTAGGTGCCGAAGGATGGCGGACGGCGGGTCGCCGTGGTCAGCGTCGACAGATCCCCCGCGATCTGGGCGAGCAGCGCGAAGGCGTCCTCGGGATGCAGCGTACCGCCCCCAGCCAGATGGGCGACCAGCGGCTCGTAGCGATTCACCGACTGCAGCAGCAGGAAGTCGGCGATCTCGGCCGATGCGGCCCGTCCGGTGGCCACCGCCCGTTGCGCGAGCGCCTCGCCGCGCTGGTGCAGCAGCCCCTGCAGCTCGGTCAGGAAGGAAGCCAGTCGTGGCGCGGCCCGTGCCACCAGCGCCGTCGGGATGAAGCGGTCGTCGAGCACGACCTGGCCGTCCGCGCGCCGCTCGGTGACGTGCGCGAGCGGGATGCTCGCATAGCCCTCCGAGGGCTGACTCTGCGGCACCAGGCGCGCTCGCAGCGTTCCGATCTCGAGCGCGGCGTCGGCCTCGGAGCCTGCGATCACGTCGCGCACGTTCTCGATCCGCACGCCGTAGCGCGCGAGGGAATCAGGGCGCTCCGCCCGATCGGTCTCGATCGCCCCGGGGCGGCGGATCGGCAGCGCCAGACAGACGATCTCGTCCCGCAGCTCGTTGGCGATCTCCAGCGGCATCGGCAGCGGATCGTCCTCGGGCATCGTGAAGGGTGTGCCATCGGGCCACACGCCACGGGCGCGCCGTAGCGAGAGCTTGCCGGTCGCGAGCAGGTCGCGTTCGATCTCCAGTTCGAGAAATCCCCAGCCGTGGCTGCGCAGACCTAAGCTGCGGGCCTCGATATAGCGCTCCAGGTAGCGCTCCTGCTGCTGGAAATGCTGGGGTCGCAGGAACAGCCCCTCCGACCAGACGACCTTGTTGTGGATACCCATCGGATCAGTGGCCCGCAGCAGGGGCGGCCGCAGCAATCGCGATCGCCGTGTGCGCGAGCTTGAGCTCGACGCCCGTGGGTACCTTGCGAGGCTTCTTCGCAGCCGGCGGCAGCGCCCAGCTGGCGCGCCACTGGGAGACCGCCAGGTCGCGGAATGCGGCCAGGAAGCCCAAGGCCTTCACGTTCGGATCGGGTTGCAGCTCTATATCGCGGGTCTCTCCCGGTCGCAGCACGTACTCCGCGCTGCCGACCAGGTCCGCGCCAAGCGATTCCTTCTCGTGATCGTACAGCGCGAAGAAATCCGCATTGCCGAAGTTCGCCGCGTCGTGCAGCTGGAATACGCGCACGACCACCGGCGAGGCGCGTCCGGTGGTGTCAGGGTTGATGTCATCGCTCGCCGTCAGGCGCACGTGCAGCGTCACCGGCGGTGCCGGTTTGGGCGTCGAGGTGCACGCCGCCAGCAGCAGCATGCCCAGCGCCGCCAGCGCGCCCACGCGCATCCCTCTCCACAGTGACTGCTGCATGCTGCGCTCCCCTCAATATTCAGCCGGTGACCCGATGACGCGCCAGCGTCCGCAGGCGTTCGAGGGCCTGCTCGTAGGCGCTGGCGAAGGTGGCGCCGAACAGGCGCTGGAACGCCTCTTCGCGATCATTACCCACCTGCGCGCGGAAAAACTCGAGGTATTCCTCAAATCGCCGGGACCGCCCGAGCCCGATCATCGCCGGGCGCCGGCCGGTCGCTTCGGTACGCTCGCCCGCGGCTTCCGGATCCAGCCGTGCGAGCAACGCGTCGAACGCGGTCCGCATCGCCTCGAGCACCGCCTGCTGGTGCAGCCTGGCCTCCTCGAACGCATCGGCGACCGCCACGTCGACCGGATAGGCGCCCGGACGCCGGCGGCTGAAAAACTCGTGCAGCGCGTCCTCCACATTGGCGGCGCCGCGCAGCGGATTGGGTTCAGTGGCGCCCGTTCGGCCCTGCTTCACGCGAAAGCGCGTGCGGATCTCGGCCCGCTGCTGCATCAGCGCGACGCTGCCGGCGAGCGCGTGGCGCAGCGCGCGCCCGATCGGCTCCAGATCCGGGGCACCCAGCTCTCCGGGGTGCAGCCCGAGCGGAGTGCTCATCGCGGTGATCGCGGCCGGCAGCCCGATGGCACCGCCCGGCATCGGCGGCGGCGCTGCCGGCGCCGGCATCGATGGCGGCGATGGGCGCGGCGCAAGGTACGCGGGGGCGGGCGGGGCTTGAGGTGGCGGCGGCGGTGCAGGTGGCGGCGGCGGCGCGGCCGCCGGCCGCTGGCTGGCGCGCGCCATGCTGGTGCGCTCCCAGTCGTCGGGAATGAACGAGCCGCCGCCCGGGGCGCTCACGGGTGCGGGGGGCCGGAAATGATCATTCAGCACCGAGCCCTGTGTGAGCACGGATGACTGCATCGGCCCGGGATCGAAACGCGGCGGTGGAGCCCGGCCCAGGTGGTCCAGCGGATCCAGGTCTTGCGGGTCCAGATCCATCAGCGGCGATACGGGTGCGCGATCGCGTGGACCGGTGATCGGGTCCAGCGCGGCGAGATCCACGCTCGGGGGCGGTGCCGGCGCGATCGAGGGCGGCGTGCGCGACACGCGAACCGACAGCTCATAGTCGTCAAGGTACAGCTTGTCCCCGTCCTTGAGCGGAAAGGGCTCGTTCAGCGGCAGGTCGATGTCGGGCCGGTTCACCGCGACGCGGTTCTGGCCACGCTTCTCGATGAAGAACAGCCCGCTCATGAAGCGCACCACGGCGTGCAGGCTGTGGATGTACTGATCGGGGATCACCCACTGGTTGTCGGCCGCGCGTCCGATGCGCCCGCCCTCGACGCCGAAGGTATGGACGCGCTGCGAGCCGAAGCGGGCCGCGTCCGCGCCGGTGATTTAAAGGGTCAGATACATGGCTCGTTGCTGATTAGCATGCTCATTGATGACATGACAATAGCGTCCGGAATCTTCAAGCGCCGGCGCCGGCAAACACGCCGATCGCGCGCTCGAGCCAGCCACGCAGGCGCGGCGCGAAGGCCGCCGGTTCCCGCGCGGCAAGCAGGCACAGCGCCGCAAAACACGCGTCCCCGGTCAGCGCCTCGCTTGGCGGCACGACCGTGAATCCGGGAGGCGCCAGGCTGCCTCCGCTCCACGCCGCGGCAGCTGCGAGCCAGCCGGTCGCGGTGTCGTAGTTGCTGGCCTCGGCGCAGGCATTGGCGGCCGCACGGGCCTCCTCGCTGCCCTCCGCGATCCAGCGCTCCACGACCCGGATCGCCTCGCCGTCGGGCCCGTCGAACGGCGCGCGCTCCGCATCCTTGCGGAAGCATTCGCACACCCAGGCGACGGCGTAACGCTTCGGCAGCGCGCGCAGCAGCAGCCTGGCCGCATCGACGTGCAGACCGGAAGCGTTCAGCTTGCCCAGCAGCGCATGCAGGTTGGGAGCGCCCTCGACCTGCGCGCGCGCAGCCTCGCTGAGCGCGAGTGGCTGGGCCAGCGCGGCCGGTGAGGAGGTCGAGGCGGGATCGAGTATCGGCAGCATGGCTGATGCGTGGCTAGCCGATCATCGTCATGCCGCCCTTGAGCTTCGCCATCGCGTCGCCACTGAGCTCGAGCATGGTTCCCTGTACCGTGGTCTTCATGCCCTTGAGGCTCGTCTGGCCATTGGAGGAGAGCTCCAGGCCGGTCGTCCCGCTGAAGGACACCTTCATCGCGCTGCCCTCGATCTTCGAAGTGCCCGAGAGCGTGATCTTGTCGGCGGTGATGGTGACCTCGCCGCTGCTCTTGATCACGATCGAGGCGCTGCCGGCCTGCAGCGTGATCTTGTCCGCCTTCACCAGGTAGTTCTGCGTGACGGTATTGCTGTCGTCCTTGGACACCGTGGTTGTCCGGTTGCCCTCCAGCGTGCGCGTCTCGTCCTTGCTGACCTTGGTGGTCAGGTTGCCCTTGATCGAGGTCTGTTGGTCCTTGCCGACCGTCATCGTGCCGTCCTGCTCGACTTCGATCAGCAGGTCCTTCTCGGCATGCAGCAGCACCTGCTCGCTGCCCTTCTTGTCCTCGAAACGCAGCTCGTTGGCATTGTCCGTGCTGCCCCCCTTGCTGCTGCGCGACTTGATGCCCGACTGCGTGGCATTGTCGGGCAGCTTGTAGGGAGGCATGTTGGAGGCGTTGTAGACGCGACCGGTCACGAGCGGTCGGTCCGGATCGCCTTCCAGGAATTCGACCACGACTTCCTGGCCGACACGCGGGAGGTGCATCGCTCCGAACTGGTCACCGGCCCAGATCTGGGATACGCGCACCATGCACGATTGGGACTCGTGGGGCGCGCCGGCGCCGCCCGGGCGGATCCAGTGGAACTTGACCTTGATGCGGCCGTACTCGTCGGTATAGATCTCATCGCTGGAATTCGCGCCGACGACCAGCGCGGTCTGCGCACCGTGCACCACCGGCTTAGGGCTAACGCGCGGCGGTCGGTACTTCGTGCGCGCATCGATCGCCTCGATCGCGACCAGAAACCCCTCGTCGTCCCCGATCTGGGCGCCGCCGCTGCCGCCGCCCGGCGCGGCCGCGGCGACGGGACCAGCGCGGAAGCCCCCGACACTGACGGTGTACTGTGCGCCGAGTATCAGGTACTCGATGTTCAGGTCCGCGCGCGGGTGGTCCTTGAGCTTGAACTTGCAGCCGGGAGCCAGGCCCGCGGCGTCGCCCTGGCCGCTGGCGAGCAGCTGCGTGGACTGCAGTTCCTCGATGCGCAGCTTCGCGATGCGGTTCGCATCTCCGGCCGAGAATTTGTCGAGTGGCGCCGGGTAGTCGAACACCTCGAAACTGGCGTGGGCGTACTGGCGCGCGATCGTCGCATTGGCCAGCAGCGAGTTGCTCGGCGCCTTGAAATCGAAGTCCGTGGTCGCGAAGGTCACGGGATCGACCCGTTGCACCATTGACCACTCGGACAGGTGCTCCTTCGGCTTCACGCCCATGGCGTGCCCTTCCGCGAGATAGGGCACGCTGTCGTAACCGGGGAACGGCTGGTGCGCCCCGGAATCATCGGCCAGCACCAGCACATGGCGCCCGTCGTGGTGCTCGAAGTAGTAATGGATCCCTTCGTGCTCGAGCAACCGGCTCACGAAGTTGAAGTCGGTCTCGCGGTACTGCACGCAGTACTCGAGCGGCTCGTAGGTGCCCTTCAGTTTTCCGAGGCTGTAGTCCGAGAAACCGTAGGACTTGATGACGGCCTCGACGATATCGGGCACGCTCTTCTTCTCGAAGATGCGGCAATCGGCGGTGCGGGTCAGGAACCACAGCCACGGCCGCACCACGGCGCGATACAGGTAAACCTTGTCGATGTCGCCAAATCCGGTCTGGGAGAATTCCGATACCACGCCGTGCAGGTAGCGCTTCCCGCCACCGGGCAGCTCAGCCGTGAGCGTGAGTCCCAGCCCTAAGATCTTGTCGGCCTTGAGATCCGCGCTCTGGCTGAGCAGCGAGTAGTGGAACTCGAATAGCGTACTGATCCGCTCCGAGCCGGACATGCGCTGCAGCTTCAGCGCGTCCTTGCCCAGCGGGCTGCTGACCGTGAAGCGGACCTTGTTCGGGGATTCAGCCATGGTGGCTAGCAGGGCCGCGGCTACTCAAGCGGTACCAGGCGCAGGCAACCTTCCTCGTTGGTCGAGTAGAAATACAGCCCGTCGCTGTCCCTGCCTTCGGCAAGGATCACCGGCACGGCAGACTCGAATTTCTGGCGCGCGATGGCCGTCGCCGCCACTTCGTTGATACCCTGTGCCTGGACGGTTTGCTTCCAGCGGCTATCGGCCTTGTCGATGCGCTTTCCGGCATCGGTTGCGCGGCGAAGCAGATTGATGAACTGGTAGTAGTCGACTTCCACTACCTTCGATCGAGCCATGCTCAGGACCCCGGTTGGTTGACTGCCCGCGCGGAAGCCAAATAATTGTGATGGCTTCGACACTTGCCGTACTTTTACCCTATAACTTCTGATCTTACACTGACGTGGATCATATCCCTAGTGCCCGACCTGCAAGCGCCCGCCGGGCGGGTTGTGCCGAACGCGCGAAGCGGCTAGATTTTCTGCTCCACTGTCCTCGAGGAAACCCCCGTCGAGGGGCGCACTGTAGATGGCGAATGAGAGGTCTGGTCAGGTCTCCCTGGTGATCGGCAGCCGCCGCTACACGGGCCATTATGTCCTCGACGGCGATGAGCTGCGCGTCTCCAACGAGATCGGCACCCTGGTCAAGCGCTACCACGGCAACTCCGTCGCCCAGGCGGCCGAGCAGCTGCTGGCGCGGCTGGTCCGCGAGGAACTCCGCAACGCCTGAGGCGCTGCTGCTGGGCTAGTCGAACCCGTAGGCGAACTCCCCCTGCGCGGCCGACACGTGCACCCGTTCGATGGCCTGTCCGGCGATCATCCGCTTCAGGAACTCCTCGCTGATCTTCGGCAAAATCGTATTGGTCAGGATCGCATCGATCATGCGCCCGCCGCTCTCGGTTTCCGTGCAGCGGCTGGCGATCAGCTTGACGACCTCATCGTCATAGGTGAAGGGCAGCTTGTGATTCTCGCGGATGCGCCGGGTGATCCGCCCCAGCTGCAGACGCACGATGGCACCGATCATCGCATCGTTGAGCGGGTAGTACGGGATCACGACCAGCCGCCCGAGCAGCGCGGGCGGAAACACCTTGAGCAGCGGCTCGCGCAGCGCCTTGGCGATCCCCTCGGGCTCGGGCATCAGCTCCGGATCCTTGCACAGGTTCGCGATCAGGTCGGTACCGGCGTTGGTCGTCAGCAGGATCAGCGTGTTCTTGAAATCGATCAACCTTCCCTCGCCGTCCTCCATCCAGCCCTTGTCAAACACCTGGAAGAACATCTCGTGCACGTCCGGGTGCGCCTTCTCGACCTCATCGAGCAGCACTACGCTGTACGGGCGGCGCCGCACCGCCTCGGTGAGTACGCCGCCCTCGCCGTATCCAACGTAACCGGGCGGAGCGCCCTTGAGCGTGGAGACCGTGTGAGCCTCCTGGAATTCGCTCATGTTGATCGTGATGACGTTCTGTTCTCCGCCGTAGAGCACCTCGGCGAGCGCGAGCGCGGTCTCGGTCTTGCCGACCCCGGACGTGCCGGCGAGCATGAACACGCCGATCGGCTTGTTCGGGTTGTCCAGCTTCGCGCGTGAGGTCTGGATGCGCCGCGCGATCATGTCCAGGGCGTGGCGCTGGCCGATGATGCGCTGCTCGAGTGTGTCGGCGAGCTTCAGGATGGACTCGAGCTCGTTCTTGACCATACGGCCGACGGGAATCCCGGTCCAGCCCTCCACGACCGCGGCGACCGCCTGCTGGTCCACGGTCGGCAGGATCAGCGGCCGGTCGCCCTGCAGCGCGTGCAGCTGGGCCTGCAGCCCGTGCAGTTCCTCCAGCAGCTTCGCGCGCTCGGCATCGCTGAGCGCTGGTGCCGCGGCAGTTCCAGCCGCCGCGTCCGCCGCCGCCTCGAGGGCGGTGGCGGTACCTTCCACCTTGCCGGCGCCGGTACGCAGACGGCCGCGTATCGCGAGGATCTGCTCGACCAGCGCCTTCTCGGAGCCCCAGCGGCCTTCGAGCTCCTTCAATTTCGCGCGGTCCGCTTCGAGGCGCTCGGTCGCCGCTCGCAGCCGCTCCCGGGTGTCGATGCCGACCGCACTCTCGCGACCGATGATCTCCAGTTCGGTCTCGAGCGCCGCGATCCGCTGGCGGCAGTCGTCGACTTCCGGCGGCACGGCGTGCTGGCTGATCGCGACGCGCGCGCAGGCGGTATCGAGCAGACTCACGGACTTGTCCGGTAGCTGGCGCGACGGGATATAGCGGTGCGAGAGCCGGACCGCAGCCTCAATGGCCTCGTCGAGCAACTGCACGCGATGGTGCTTCTCCATCGTGGAGGCGACTCCACGCATCATCAGGATCGCCTTCTCCTCGCTCGGCTCCCCGACCTGCACCACCTGGAAGCGACGGGTCAGGGCCGGGTCTTTTTCGATGTGCTTCTTGTACTCGGCCCAGGTGGTCGCCGCGACGGTGCGCAGCGTGCCGCGCGCTAGCGCCGGCTTGAGCAGGTTCGCGGCATCGCCGGTACCGGCCGCACCACCGGCTCCGACCAGCGTGTGAGCCTCGTCGATGAACAGGATGATCGGTTTGGGCGACGCCTGCACCTCCTCGATGACGGAGCGCAGCCGCTGCTCGAACTCGCCCTTCATGCTGGCTCCAGCCTGCAGCAGGCCGACATCGAGGCTCAGCAGCCTGACCTCCTTGAGCGGTGGGGGCACATCCCCGCTCGCAATCTTGAGCGCGAAGCCCTCGACCACCGCGGTCTTGCCGACACCCGCCTCACCGGTGAGCAGCGGGTTGTTCTGCCGCCGGCGCATCAGGATATCGATGATCTGGCGGATCTCCTCATCGCGACCGACGATCGGGTCGAGCTTGCCGGTTCGGGCCTGCTCGGTGAGATCCACGGTAAAGCGCTTGAGTGCCTCCTGCTTGCCCATCTGCGCGGGCGGCATCGCCTCGCTGAACTCGCCCGGTGCGCCCTGCGCCGTGGCGCTCGAGCCGTCGCTGGCGCTGAGCGAGGATTCGGGTGAGGAGGCGACAATCTTCTCGAACTCATCGGCGAGCTGGTCGGGACGGATCTTCTCGAACTCACGCGACATCGCCAGCAGCGCGTTGCGCAGCCCCGAGGTCTTGAGCAGTGCGAGCATCACGTGGCCGGTGCGCACGCGGCTGTCGCCGTACTTGAGCGTGGACCAGACCCACGCGCGTTCGACTGCATCCTCCAGGTGCGAGGACAGGTCCGAGATCGAACTGGCGCCGCGCGGCAGGCGGTCGAGCGCTTCAGTCAGGTCACGCGCAAGCCGACTCGCATCGAGGCTGAATGCGCGCACGATCAGGTGCAGGTCGGAGTTCTGCAGCTGCAGGATCTGGTGGAACCAGTGCACGAGCTCCACGTAAGGGTTGCCGCGCAGCTTGCAGAATACCGTCGCGCCCTCGATGGCCTTGTATCCCAGCGAATCGAGCTTGCCGAACAGTGCGACCCGGCTGATATCGCTCATAGTGCTAGATCCCCTATCTTGCCGCTGGTTATGGACTCGCGTTGGCTGACGGCAGCGGCCTGCTCGCAGCCGAGTACGACATCATTGGCCGTGGAGCGCCGGCCGCCAGTCCAACTGGTCCAGCCAAGCCTAGCCGTGCCATCGAGCCTCGCGGCCGGGATTTCTTCCGCCCGCAGCAGCAACCGCACGCGCCAGCTCCATTCATCCGTAGTGTACAGCCGCACCAGATCGTACAGCGCCGCGAGCGCGGGTCCGCCCGGCAGAAAGTCGAGGAACTCGCGCAAACTCAGCGGGCCGACGATGATCTCGAATTTGTGCTGGACCTGCCAGCAGCTCGCTCCGAGCGAAGCCCCGATGCCGAGGCTGGCCGTGGCATCGCGCGCGCCGAGCCGACAGCGCACTTCGGATGGAATTTCGAGCCACTCGCCGACGAACTGGCGGATCGCGATGCGGTGAGCGAAATAGCCTGACAGCACCGCCTCGAGGCCGCCGGCGCTGCGCGCGTGCGGCCCGAAGTGGCCTGCCCGGGTGAGTTTGGCGTAGTCGCGGACATGATCACGACCGAGCGCAGCCGGTTCGCCGAGTCCGATCAGCGCACCGACGTATCCGCGGATGCGATCGCTGTCTGGGCGGTCGAAATTAGTCGCCGGATCGGCGTCCGCCCAGGCGCGGTAGAACAGCCCGATCAGCCGGTGCTGGAACAGGTTGACGAAGTCACTCAGGGTAGGGTCATTGAACTGCTGGCGGCGCTCGAACGCATACTCGGTCAGATGCAGCGGCAATGCCCCATTGGGTCCGAACACCCCATTCGAGTACTGCTCGAGCACCGGACGGCGCCGTCCCGCGTCCGTCAAGCGGATGACGTCCGAAGGCGCGAAGCTCAGGTGCGGCGGCTGCTGCAGGCGAACCCTGTCGTCGGCCGCGCGACGCGAGTGCCCGAAACGTGGCCGGTCGGCGTAGGCCTGCTCGAGCAGGCGCAGCGCCGCGAACAACGTGAAGCGATGCGGCTCGCGCTCGAGCGCGCTCACATCAATGGGCGGGTTCCCAGTCTCGCTGGCCATTCCTTGATCTCGCCGCGGGTCGAGGACACGACCCGCGTCTGGGTGAATGAGTTGATCGAGACGTAAGCGGCAAAGAAACGCTCCAGCACCGAGGCGAGCAGCAGCACGCCGGTGCCTTCGAAGGCTGCCTCCTCCACGGTAAGCGAGATGCGCAGGCCCCGGCCGTGACTGATCGGCCCCGGAAGGGGCAGGCGGCGCACCACCGCCTCGTGCGCGATGCCTCGCAACCCCTCTATCTGCCGAACCACCGCCGGGTTCGCTGGGTCAGCATATAAAGAGAGCATGTCGCGCAGTAGTCCCGCCCCCTCGGACACGCCGTCATCCAGCAGCGACAGGTAGTTCAGCGACAGGTGGCTGATGAGCTTCCAGGCAGTGTCGCCGAACGCGCTGGAGGGCCGGGGATAGGTCGGGCCAGTGATGCAGCGTACCGACTCGACCGGGGCGCCGCCCTCGACCAGAAAATCGCTGCGCGCCGAGCCCAATGCGATCTGAATCGGCAGGTCGCGGTTGGTGCACAGCGCGTGCGCATCGAGCTGCCGCAGCTGCTGCTGCAGCGCCGGATCGCCGGCCAGCGAAACGAAACATTCGCTACCCGCATAGGAGGAACGCGAACCGGCCTGCTGCTGCCGCGCCGAGGGCAGACGCGGACGCCGTTGCAGCGTGTAATAAAGCTGGCCCGCGGCAGGGCCCGAGCGGTGGTCCACGCCGTAAAAGGGCGCCACCGGAATCGACGCTTCGCTGGACGCGCCAATGCCGCTCATGCGGTCGATGCTGTAGATCTCGAAGTCCTGCGGCCGGTTGCGGTCCGGAATCAGGTGATGTTCGGTGTCGAAGGGGTTGAGCTGGACCCGGTCGACGCTGCGCGGAAACAGGTTGATGACTGGAGTGCACCCGAGGCGGAATTGTGAGGCTTCCAGCTGGTTTTCCAGCGCGGCCTGCGGCCGATCCAGCAGGATGAACACCTCGCATTGCTCGGCATTGCAGGTGCGCAGCACCTCCCGCAGATCGGCGAGCGCGAAGAACAGGTAACGCTCCGGCAGGGCGAAGTACTCCTGCAGCAGCCGGTAGGCCGCGAAGCTGCGGCGGGTTGCCGGCAGCATCGCCTCCAGATCACTGAAGCCGACCTCCCGGATCGAACCGGTCGGGCAGTATTGCAGCCCTGCCCTGGAGTCCAGGGGGCGAACGCCCACGGCCAGACCATTGGCCATCACCTGCTCGTAGATGCGGGACGCGATATCGCCGCCCGCCTTGATGTGGAACACGAGCCGCTCGAGCGGCAGCACGGAGAATTGGATCCCGCCGGCACATTTCAACCGCAGCCGGATTGCGGCGCGGGCGCGCGGCTGGCCGCTCACACCGAGTGCCGCAAGGGCCCCTGCCCCGGTGACGTAGCGCGCCTCGGTCACGCTGATGGGCCACAGCGTGACCTCGTGCGCGGTGCGGAATTCGCACGCCGTGCGCGCGCCCTTGGCGAGCGGCGGACGCAGCGTCGTGCCGCGTGCCAGCCGCAGTCCGGTCAGCAGGCTCCCTTCCTTGGGATCGGGTACGAACTCGACGATTCCGCAGGAGGGTACCGGCGCGAGGAAATGCGGGTAAATGAGTTCGAGCAGGTGCTGCGTAAACTCCGGATGGCGCGCATCGAGCTTGAGCTGCACCCGCGCGGTCAGGAATGCGACCGCCTCGATCAGCCGCTCGACATACGGGTCGGCGCATTCGACATCGCCCTCGAGTCCAAGCCGCGCGGCGATGCGGGGGTAGGCCTCGGCGAATTCAGCCCCCATCTCGCGGACGAATTTCAGCTCCTGGTTGTAGTACCCGAGCAGGCGCGGATCCATGCGCTCACCCGCCGCTGTCGGTCAGCTGGACGTTGCCCGAATCGATGTCCAGGCTGGTACGCAGCGATACCCCCTGCGGCGCCGGCCGGCCCCACAGTTCGGCTTCCACCCTGAAGGAGAGCGTGCGCGCGTCCATGCGATCACCGGACAGCTCGGGGCTGACCGCCACGCGGCTGAGCCGCGGCTCGAACACGCGGATGGCCTGCACGAACTCCTGCACGGCCGTTTCCGGATCGATCGACGTCGCGCTGCGCCCGGTCAGCGACGGCAGTCCAAAATTGAGCACGGAGCGCTTCACCTCCGGGTACCGCTCCAGGTCCTCGCTGCCCTCGAGATTTGCAGTGTTCAGCAGCCAGGCCAGATCCCGGCACACGCACTCGCGCAGGCGACGCATGGAAATGAATCGGCGATCGGCCGACTCGGACGCCGTATTGGTGCTGGTAGCGACCGCAAGGCTGGCGAGTTCCCCGAGGGTCACGCTCCTGCCGGGCCCTACCGCCACTGACAGCGCCTTCAGCCGCGCGAGCGGCAGATCGCCGGCCGCGGCACTGAATCGCAGCTCCAATTGCTCCGGATCCGCGCCCTCCCCGGCGGACTCGTCTACTCGACGCACCCCATGGGCCTGCATCAGCAGCACGAGCGTTCGCGCCGTGACGGTGGTGCCCGCCAGCCGCGCGCGTGGCACCGTGAGCGTGAGCTGGTGCACCGTCCGCTCATCATCGAGCAGCCGGTCGAGCAGCGCCGGCTGGAGACGCTCGCGCAGCGAAATATCAGCCATCGACGTTTCGCTCAGGCACCCGTCGGCTCAACGACCACCTCGCGCAGGTCCTGCAGGCTGAATTCCGCCGCGTCGGTCGCCAGCACCTTCTGACCGGCGCCGGCGTACTGCTCCTCGCCCAGGGGTGTCCACTCGGTCCGGCGCCCGAGCAGCAACGCCGGCTCCGTATCCGGTCCAGCGCCCGGATAGCGGGCGGGAATCAGGCCCATCGCCTCCCCGCCGTTGCTCCAGACGAACTGCGCCGGCAACCAGACCACATCCCGGATGTCCGTGGGCACCTCGACCTTGATGCGCGCGATGCGGTGAAACGGTACCCAGTAGTACGCGGCATTGAGCAGTACTTCGAGGATCGGTCCCAAGCGCGAATCGGCATCGGCGATCCACTCGAACGCGGTGCCGTTGGCGCTGCCGCGGCTGGCGGGAGCGGCCTCGAATGCCTGGTTGCGCAACTCGGCAGCCGCCGCGGCCGAACTCGCCCCGAGGGAGAGCGCCTGGACCAGCTGCGCGATCCAGGGCTCCGGTTCACCGAATACCAGCGGCGAGCGCTCCCCGGAGAACACGGCGGTACGCAGCTGCTCGCACTGGATTGCGGCGCGATAGGTATGGACCATCGGTAACGCCAGCGCATCCAGCTCGGCCACGACGTTCAGCTGGTTCTGCGCCCGCTCCCATTGCCCCATGACCATCAGCAGCTGCGCGAGGAAGATCCGCAGCTTCGCATCCTGCGGCCGCGCACGGACTTCCCCCTGCAACGTTGTCAGCGCCCCGGCCAGATCTCCGGAACGAAATGCAGCTTCGGCGATGGCTACCGACACGGGGAGCGTCTCTTCGTGCCGCCATCACCAGGGATGGCCCTGCGTTTGTGCATCGGACCAGCGTCAGGAGGCAGCGAACCAGTCGTCCATGGCGCTCGTCTTTCCCGGCACATAGTTGAACTCGATTTTCTGGAACGTCAGCTTGATCTCCTCAAGCAGGTACTCCGAAGGGCGTGACTCCCCCGCGGCCGCTTCCTCGAGCGTTTCAATGCTCCAGTCCACGACCTGAACATTGGTCAGCGCAAAAGTGAACGTCTGGGTCAGCTTGGCGTTCAGCATCTCATAGCGTTCCACCTTTACGGAGCTCAGCGTCTCGTTGTGGATCAGCGCTAGAAACCATTGCGGACTAGAGGCCCCCGGCACCTTATGCATCGCAAACGGCTTGTGCTGCCGTTTGCCCGATGTATGCCCCGATGCCACGTCGTGCGGGGACATCACCCCGTACTCGACGCCGTGCAGCGGGATCCAGTTCTTTTGGTCCTTGACATTCCCTTCGGGCTTGAACGCGCCCTGCTTGGTGCCTTTTGCCTCGGTGATAAACCAGTTTGGGGATCGCATGAATCCGCTCCTTCCCTAGTGTATTGAATTGAATGATTGGAGATCGCGCTTGGTTCCGGGAATCAACCCTTCTTGCCCGAAGGCAGTTTCGATACCAGGCTCATCGAGACGTTCACCCCCTCGAGCTGATAGTGCGGCCGCAGCGCGAACTTGGCCGCGTAGTAACCGGGGTTGCCCTCGATCTCCGTGACCACGACCTCGGCGCCTGCGAGCGGCCGCTTGGCCTTCATCTCATCGCTGGCGCCCTGGGCGTTGCCGATCACGTACTGATTGATCCAGGTCTGCAGGAATTCCTGCATGTCGACGCGCTCGGCGAACGAGCCGACCTTGTCACGCACCATGCACTTGAGGAAGTGCGCGAAGCGGCACGAGGCAAACAGGTACGGAAGTCGCGCCGCAAGACGCGCATTCGCGGTCGCATCCGGATCGGTGTACTCGGCCGGCTTCTGCAGTGACTGTGCGCCGATGAACGCCGCGAGATCGGTATTCTTGCGGTGGATCAGCGGCATGAAACCGCAGTCCGCGAGTTCGGCCTCGCGACGATCGCTGATCGCGATCTCGGTCGGGCACTTCATGTCCACGCCACCGTCATCGCTCGGGAAAGTATGGACCGGCAGATCCTCGACCGTACCGCCGGATTCGACGCCGCGGATCTGCGAGCACCACCCGAAAGCTTTGAAGGAACGATTGATGTTGACGGCCATCGCATAGGCGGCATTCGCCCACGCATACTTGCTCGAGTCACCGCCTGTGGCGTCCTCCTCGAAATCGAACTCCTCGACCGGGTTGGTCTTCGCGCCATAGGGCAGCCGCGCCAGAAAGCGCGGCATCGCCATGCCGATGTACTTGGAATCGTCCGAATCGCGCAGCGAGCGCCACGCCGCATAGTCCGGAGCGCCGAAGATCTTCTTCAGGTCGCGCGGATTGGCCAGCTCCTGCCAGGATTCCATGCCGAGCAGCGACGGCGCCGGCGCGGTGATGAACGGCGCATGCGCGGCCCCGGCGATCTGCGCCATCTGGCCCAGCAGTTCGACGTCGCCCGGAGTGTGATCGAAGTAGTAGTCACCGATCAGCGTGCCGTAGGGCTCGCCGCCGAGCTGGCCGTATTCCTCTTCGTACAACTTCTTGAAGACCGGACTCTGGTCCCAGGCCGCGCCCTTGTACTTCTTCAGCGTCCGGCCGAGGTCCTTCTTCGAAATGTTCATGACGCGAATCTTGAGCATCTCATCGCTTTCGGTGTGGTTGACGAGGTACTGCAACCCGCGCCAGGCACTCTCCAGCTGCTGGAAACGCTCGTTGTGCAGGATCAGGTTGACCTGTTCGCTGAGCTTGGCATCGATCTCGGCGATGATGGCCTTGATCGTCCCCATGACGTCGTCGGAGATGACGCTGGTCTCGCGCAGCGCCTGCTCCGCCAGCGTCTTGACCGCGTTTTCGACCTCCAGGCGGGCCCGGTCGGTCTTGGGCTTGAATTCCTTCTGCAGCAGCGAGGCGAACTGGTCGGCCTCGAGCGTGGCGCCTTCGGTCTGTTTTTGCTGGGTTTCGGCCATGTCTTGATCCTCAGATGATGCGCGTTATTCGCCCGAAGACTCTGGCTTCGCGGTGGCGGCCAGCGACTTCAGAAGGGCCGGGTCGCTGAGTACCTTGGAGATCAGGTCCTCTGCCCCCGCCTTGCCGTCCATGTAGGTCAGCAGGTTGGAGAGCTGCGAGCGCGCCTCGAGCAGCTTGCTGAGCGAATCGACCTTGCGCGCGACGGCCGCCGGGGAGAAGTCGTCCATGCTCTCGAAGGTCAGGTCGACCTGCAGGTTGCCCTGGCCGGTCAGCGTATTGGGCACGGTGATCGCGACCCGCGGCTTCATCGACTTCATGCGCTCATCGAAGTTGTCCATGTCGACGGCCATGAACTTGCGCTCATCGACGCCTGGCAGCGGCTCCTTGGAGTCTCCGGACAGGTCCGACATCACGCCCATCACGAAGGGGATCTGCACCTTCTTCTGTGCGCCGTAGAGTTCGACGTCGTACTCGATCTGCACGCGCGGTGCGCGGTTACGGCCGATGAATTTCTGGCTGCTTGGCTTGGCCACGGAGGATCTCCCATTATGGGCCGGTCAGGCCTGTTCTACTGCCGGCGATTCTAACACCACACTCTCAACTCTCATCCCGAATCCCGCCCGCGCGCTTGGCGTCCGGGACTGCATCGGGAACCACATCAGCGAGCACATCGAGAAAATTGGCGGACACCAGCCGCTTCGCCCGTTCCACGAACAGCGGCACCGGACTGGAGGGCTCGGTCTTGCGAAAGAACGCCGCCACGGCGTCGAGCGCGCGCACCGCATCCTCGCGAGTGCGGATCGCGCCCGGCACCCCGGCCGCGGCAGGACCGCCCGTCGGCGACTCGCCGCCGCCCTCGCCCGCCTCGCCACCGGCTTCGCTGGCAACCGCGAGGTAGGGTTTAATGATGACGCGCACGCGCCCGAAGATCGCCTGCAGCGGCGCCAGGTCCGGCGCCGCCTCACTGCCTCCGCCCTCGGCGGACATCGTCTCGGAGATTCCTGAGATCGCAGCGAGGCCGTCCGCGAGCACGCCGTCGAGCTGCGCGAGCTCCCCCGGGGGCGCGGCCGTGAAGACAGCCGTGATCTGGTCCTCGGTCGGCGTCTCGCCCTCGCCCTCGGCGCGATTCATGCGACCGCCGGCGATCTCGGTATGGCGGAAATTGACACTGCCGAGCTGGCGATTCACGACCAGCGGCGCCCGTCGCAGTGCATCCAGCACCGCCATCGGGTCCGCGAAGCCATTCAGCGCGTTGCGCCTCAGGATCGCATCGTCATCGACCAGCGGATACACCTCTTTCCAGTAGTTCTTGAGCCATGCCGACGCGACCTGCAGCAGCTGGATGAAGCCGCCGAGGCCCTCGGTCCGGACCGTTGCGGCCGCCAGATAGGTCAGCGGGCGGATATCCTTGCTCTGCGCGAGTGCTTCGTGCGCGCGTGACGCGATCGCGCGCCAGTCGGTGTCGGGGGACAACGGCGTCGCCTGCCCGAAGGTGCGGAAGCTATCGAAGGACGCCAGCAGCTGGGTGTCTTCCAGGTCCTGCCCGCACGGCGAGTCCCCGGCCAACGGCTGTAACAGTGGATCTACATTCAACGGCATTCCTACTCGACCGCCCGTGCGGGCACCCGCGCGGCGGGTGCTACCCTTAATTTCTTATGTATCAGTCACCAAGCACTCTAAGCGCATCCTTTTAACCCAGACTTCGGTGTCAGTACAAGTGCGTATGGCGCACTGCCACAGATTATGGTCCCTCGACCGTGTATCCCTCGGCTCGGAACTTCGCCAGGGGCCCATCCGGCTGCAGCAGGGTGTAGATCGGCTGCATCGCGAGGCTGACTGGGAGCTTCTCGAGTGCCGCCTCGGCCTCGAGCTCCCAGGAGACCTTGGCCCGCTCCACCAGCGCCTGCAACCGCGGTGCCCCCGACAGCGCGGTCAGGCACGCTTCACGCTGGTCGGCGAAGTTCAGACGCCGCAGACGCTCGACGTCGCCGATGGACCAGGCCAACGCGCGCTCCTGCATCGTGGTCAGGTCGGTCTCGATCCTGCGCACGGTCGTCTCGAGGCAGCTCACTTCGACGCTGGGGGGCAGTGCCCCGACTTCGTGCAATGCGGCGGACGGATCGTCGATCCGGAACGCGGCGTGTCGGACCGGGACATGGCGGCGTTCCGCCATGCGCAGCACCGCGCGCTCAGCCTCATCGTGCGCGGTAAGGCTGGACGCGGCGATCGCGTGCTCATAGAGCCGCAGCGCGGCGACACTCGGTCGGAGCTTCTCGATGTCCCCGTCGTGGGGATCGAAGCGCTGCCGTAGCGCCTCGAAGCGTGCATACAGCGGCGCAGGCAGCCAATCCCGGAGCGTGGTGCGGTCCGGATTCTTCTCGGTGCGGCGCCACTGGAAGTACAGCCGGATCATGCCGATGGGCCCCAAGCCCGCGGAGACGTCCGGCGAGCTGGCCAGCACCTGTTGCGACTGGCTGATCACCCGGTCGACTTCGCCCGAGCGCCAGCGCAGGGAGTTCGGCAGGTGATTGAGCGTGCCGAGCAGCCACAGCACGTGATCGCCGCGGGTGACCTTCCACAGCCGGGGTCCCGGGCGCTCGCCGACGATGTTGATCTCATCCAGCGGCAGCGCGCTGGATGGTGGCTGCAGGTCCTGCCCGAGGCCGCGGCGCGGGTGTGGCGCGATCAGCAGGGAGGCAAGAACGACGCTCAGTGTGAGCGCGCGGCGGCCCATTTCCTGACGGCCGCCATCGTATTCTCCACGTGCTTGTCCGGATTGAGCGCGGTATACGAGTACAGCACCGTGCTGTCGGGAGCAATCACATAGGAAGTTCGGTTCGCGAGCAGTGGATCGAGCAGCAGCACCGCATCGTAGGCCTTCATGATGTGCCGGTCCGCGTCCGAGGCCACCGCGAACTTGTTGCGGCATTCGCTCACTGAGAAACGGTTGAGCGTATTGACGTCATCGTGCGAGACCCCGATCACGGTCGCACCAAGCGACGCGAACTGAGCCGTGGCCTCGGCAAAATCGTGCGCCTCGGTGGTGCACCCGGTGGTAAAGGCTGCCGGATAGAAATAGAGCACGACCGGTCCCTTGCGCAGCGCATCGGCGAGCGAGAACGTGAACGCCTTGCCCGCGAGCGAAGCCTGGGTCGTGAAATCCGGCGCCTTGTCGCCCACCTTGAGCGCCGCCATCGATGATCCGGCGGCGAGACTCATCAGCAGCGTGGCAAGCAGTCGCTTCATGAGCCCGATTTCCTGAAGGGTGGACGGGCCGGAATTATGGGCGCGGGGGACCGCGGCCGCAATGCGGCTCAAGGAGTCAAATGATCGATCTGCAATGCGTTGACGCCGGCCTTGCCGGCCACCGCTCGAATCTCCCCATAGAGATCGCCGCTCTGCGGCAGCGCGTTGCCCGAAGCGGAGATGCGCGCTACGACCGCGACCGTCTGGCCGGCCTGCAGGCTGCGACCAGCCACCGGCGCATCGGCCGCCGACAGTTCCAGGTCCTGCGGAAAGGTGGCGTTGCCGCGATGCGCCGCGAGTGGCGGTCCGCCGCCAGGGGAGCGCACGAACACGAACAGCGAGGCGTTCCCTGGCACCTGTGCGGCCAGCTTGGGACTCAGCGTCAAGTGCAGATGGATCGCGGTGGCAGGATCCGCGTGCACCGCCCCGGAAGCGCCCGCCCCGCCAGCCTGCTGTTGCGCATCGATGGCCGCGATCTGCTGCTCGAGTGCGGAGCGCACAACTTCGGGCGGGGAGAGCGCGAGCAGCGCCTGCGAGCGGGTTCGCGCGAGATCGAGCTGGCCGTCGCGGAACGCGATGATCGAGCTGTAGAACAGCGCGCGCACCTGGCGCGGATCGACCTTGAGCGCGCGCTCGAAGTACGCACCGGCCTGCCCGGCCTGCGCCGGATCGCCACCGAGCATCATCGCCTCGCCGATGCCCGACAGCGCCATCGCATTGGCATCCTGGTCGATGTGGTTGGCGCGCTGGTAGGCGCGCAGCGCCAGCGGAAATTGCCCGAGTTCCGCGTACGCCTGCCCGAGCTCGACCCAGCCTGCGGCGTCCTGCGGCTCGAGCTCGACGTGCCGTGCCAGTCGCGAAATCGAAGGTGGCGCCGCCTGGCCGGCGGGCAGCGCTGCCTGGTTAAGCCAGCGGTCGGTGCCGCGCCATGCGTACAGCAGTCCGCTCAAGAGCATCAGCAGCAAGGCCGCCGCCAGCGCGACGATGCGCGCCGCCGCCTGACCTTCGCGCCGCCGCAGCAGCGGCACGACCACGAAGGTGCTGGCAAGCAGCGCGAGCAGGAACGCGGTGATCAGGAATCCGGTCACGGTGTGCTTTTAGGATTCCGGTGGCAACGGGTCTGCATGCTCATCGTCAGGGCCGACCTGCGCCGCCCGCCCCCGCACCACGCGTACGGCGATCACGACTCCGACCGCCATCAGCACGAACGGCGCTGCCCACAGCCACAGGTTGCGCAGGTTCATGCGTGGACGGAACAGGATGAACTCGCCGTAGCGCGCGACCATGTGGTCGCGGATCTGCTCGTCGCTCTGGCCCGCGACGATCAGCTCGCGCACGTCGCGGCGCAGGTCCGCGGCGAGTCCAACCGGCGAGTCCGCCAGCGATTCGTTCTGGCACTGCATGCAGCGCAGCTCGTGCGTCAGGCCGAGGTAGCGCTGCTGCTGGACCGGGTCCGGCAGCGGCGGCGTATTGTCCACCGCGCGCGCGCAGGGCACGTAGGCCAGACACAGCCCGAGCAGCAGCAGCGCTCGCCCACTCATGGCAGTCGCGCCACGAATTCCTGCTGCCAGACCTGCGGCGTCATGGCACCGATGTGCTTATGGACCACGATGCCGGAAGGATTGACCAGGAAGGTCTCGGGCGCTCCGTACACACCCCAGTCGATCGCGACGCGGCCTTCGCGATCCGCGCCGACGCGCTGATAGGGATTGCCGAGTTCGTTGAGCCAGCGCCGTGCGTCCCCGTCATCATCCTTCCAGTCGATTCCGATCAGCGGCACGCGATGCTCGCGACTGATCTGCAGCAGCGTCTCGTGCTCAGCCCGGCACTCCACACACCAGGTGCCCCAGACATTCACGAGCGACCAGTGTCCGGCAAGCGACTGTGTACTCAAGGAACCTGGCTGCTCGAGCAGATCCGGCAGCGTGAACTGCGGCGCCGGCTTGCCAATCAGCGGCGAGGCAATGATGCCCTTCTGCGGAGCATGAAGCAGTCCGACGGTCAACACCACGAGCAGCAGCGCGAAGGCCGCCAGTGGCAGTGCGAAGCGGTTCAAGGCTTGACCTCTCCGGCCTGCAACCCGAGTGCAGCGGTCGCCGGTTCACCCTGCGCCGAGCGCGCACGGCGGCCGATCACCGTGACGACCCCGCCGATCGCCATGATCAATGCCCCGAGCCAGATGAAGCGGATCAGCGGTCGGTACTGCAGCCGCAGGCTGTAGGCCCCGGCGCCCACGTCCTCGCCGAGCGCCGCCAGCAGGTCGCGGTTCAACCCAGCCGCGATCGCGGCGGTGGTCTGTACGGTGCCCTGTACCCAGTAGTGACGCTTCTCGGGGTGCAGCACCGTCACCGGCTGACCATTGCGCGTGACGCTGACCGTACCGCGCACGCCCTCGTAGTTCGGGCCCTCGAGGTTCTGAACTCCTTCGTAACGGAAATCGTAGCCCGCGACCTGCGCGCTCTGTCCCGACTTCAGCGCGACGTCGAGCTCGACGCTGTTGGACTTCACGAACGTGATGCCGAGCGCGAACACCCCGACGCCGATGTGCGCGATCGTCATGCCCGCGATCGGCAGCGACACCTTGAGTCCACGCCGCAGCCGGTCGAGCGGATCGACCAGCGAGGACAGGATGATCCAGATCCCGAGCACCGCGCCGATCGGCGTCAGCGGCATTGGCGATGCGTAGACCCCGAACACGACGGCGAGCCCGAGCACCAGCGCGATGCCGAAGGTCACGAGCAGTGCGCGGCGCGACTCGCTGAGCGCGCCGCGGCGCCAGCGTGCATGGATCGCCACCGCCAACAGCGCGAGCATCGGCAACATCGGTACCAGGAAGCTCGGGTTGAAATACGGTGGTCCGACCGACAGCGTGCCCAGACCCAGGGTGTCGGCAATCAACGGTGCCATCGTGCCCCCGAACACGACCGCCGCCGCGATCACGAACAACAGGTTGTTGAACAGCAGGAACGCTTCGCGCGACAGCACCTCGAACCCGCCGCTCGAGCGCATACCTGGCGCGCGCCACGCGTACAGCGTCAGGGCGCCGCCGATCATGATGATCAGGAAACCCAGGATGAACAGGCCGCGCCGCGGATCGGACGCAAAGGAATGCACCGATACCAGCACGCCGGAGCGCACCAGGAACGTACCGAGCAGGCTCAGCGAGAACGCGGCGACCGCCAGCAGCAGCGTCCAGCTGCGGAAGTGCCCGCGCTTCTCGGTCACCGCGATCGAGTGGATCAGCGCCGTGCCGACCAGCCACGGCATGAAGGAGGCGTTCTCGACCGGATCCCAGAACCAGAAACCGCCCCAGCCGAGTTCGTAGTAGGCCCACCAGCTCCCGAGCGCGATGCCCCAGCCGAGGAAGGCCCACGCGATCACGGCCCACGGCCGCATCCAGCGCGCCCAGAGCTGGTCGCGGCGGCCTTCGATCATTGCCGCGCACGCGAACGCGAAGCTGACCGCAAAACCGACATAGCCGGTGTACAGGATCGGCGGATGCACGGCGAGCGCGAAATCCTGCAGCACCGGATTCAGGTCGTTGCCGTCCGGTACCGCCGGCAGCAGCCGCGCGAACGGATCCGAGGTCCACAGCGTGAACAGCAGGAACCCGAAGCTGATGATGCCAAGCACGCCTAGCACCCGCGCACCGTACAGCGGCGGCAGGAAGCGCAGACGCGCCACCACGGCCATGGTCCACAGCGCGAGCACCAGGATCCACAGCAGCAGCGAGCCTTCGTGCGCGCCCCACAGCGCGGTGACGCGGTAGAACAGCGGCAGCGCGGAATTGGAGTTCTCCGCGACGTAGCGCACCGAGAAATCGAATTGGACGAACGCGTTCACCAGCACGCCGACCGCAAGCGCGATGAACACGAACTGCCCGGTCGCAGCGGTCGGCACTACGCTAAGCCAGCGCTCGCGCCCGAGTGCCGGTCCGGCCAGTCCGAAGAACGCCTGCGCCGCAGCGAGCAGCAGCGCGAGGATCAACGCGAAGTGGCCGAGCTCGACGACCATCAGTGCGCACCGTCGGCCGCGTTGGCGGCAGCCGCCTGCTGCAGCGAGCGGGCGACCTCCGGGGGCATGTATTTCTCATCGTGCTTGGCCAGCACCTCATCGGCGATGAACACGCCGTGCGCATCGAGCCGACCGTGGGCGACCACGCCGGCGCCTTCGCGGAACAGGTCGGGCAGCACGTTGTCGTAGCGCACCGGCACGGTGTGGCGGAAGTCGGTCACGACGAAGCTTACGGCCAGCGATCCTGGAGTGCGCATGACGCTACCCTTCTCCACCATGCCCCCTAAGCGAAAACGCTGGCCGGGCTGGACCTCCCCGGCCGCGATCTTGCTCGGATCGAAGTAGAACATCACGTTCTGACGGAAGGCCTGCAGCGCGAGCGCACCGGCGAGGCCGACGCCGGCGAGAATGCCCAGCACCCAGTAGAGCCGTCGACGACGTGGCGTCATGTTCTGACCTCGTACGGCACCGTGGCGGCGGGCCGCGCGCCGGCCAGGCGGCGCAGCGCCTCCCGCCTCGCGGTGCGCAGCGCGCTGCGCGCCCACAGAACGTTGAGAATCACCGCGACGGCGGTCAATGCGTAAGAGGGCCAGACATAGACCGCGTAGCCGCCCATAGCGAAGAATTTCATCATGCGGGCACCCCACCCGCCGAGCCCGCACTCTGGTCCGTACCGGTGCCCGTGCCCGAGCCCGCCGGAGGCGCGAGCGCCGTGGCGATCCAGTGCGCGCTGCGCTCGCGCCGCAACACTTCGGCCCGCGCGCGGATGAGCAGCAGCGTGACGAAGTAGCAGGTGAAGCCGGCCAGCATCGCCAGTAGCGGCAGCAGCATCGAGGCCGGCATGGTCGGCCGGCCGAACTTCATCACGCTCGGCGCCTGGTGCAGTGAGTTCCACCATGTCACCGAGTAGTGGATGATCGGGACGTTCACTACGCCGACGATCGCCAGCAGCGCGCTGGCACGATCCGCGCGGCCGAGATCGTCGATCGCGTTGCGCAGTCCCATATACCCCAGATACAGGAACAGCAGCAGCAGTTCGGACGTCAGCCGCGGATCCCATTCCCAATAGGTGCCCCACATCGGTCGGCCCCAGAGCATTCCGGTCAGCAGCGCGACCGCGGTGAACGAGGCGCCGATGGCCGCACAGCTAGCGGCCACCGCGTGCGCGACAGTCATGCGCCAGATCAGGCCGACCGCGGCGCTCGAAGCCATCACCACGTAGACCATCAGCGACAGCCAGGCCGCCGGAGCATGCACGTAGATAATCCGGAAGCCGTCGCCCTGCTGGTAGTCGGCTGGCGCGAAGCCCAGTCCGCCGATCAGTCCAGCGACGCACAGCAGCAGCGCCGACCAGCCGAACCAGGGGCAAAGCCGGGTCGCAAGCCGGTAGAAATGCGGGGGTGAGCCGAAACGATGAAACCAGACCCAAGCCACTTACTTACTCCAGGCCAATGCGCACCGCGGCCGCCAATGCCCACGGCACCAGGGTCGCGGCCAGTACCACCATCGCACCGAGCAGATACAGCGGCGCGCTCAAGGGCTCACCGGCAATCGCAAGTGCCGTCGCACGGGCCCCGAAGATCAGCACCGGCACCGCGAGCGGAAGTACCAGCAGTGCCAGCAGCGATCCGTTGCGCTTCAGGCTCATCGTAAGCCCCGCACCGACGGCGCCGATCAGGCTCAAGGCCACGGTTCCGAGCAGCAGCGCCGCCAGGATTCCAGGCATCGCCCCATACGGCGCCCCGAGCGCGATCGCCGCCAGCGGCGCGACCAGTACCAGCGGCAGACCGGTCAGCAGCCAATGCACGGCCGTCTTGGCGAGCAGCAGTCCCGCGAACGGCTGGCCACACAGTGCCAGCTGCTCGAGCGTACCGTCCTGACCGTCATCACGAAACAGCAGATCCAGCGCCAGTAGCGAGGATAACAGCGCGCCGACCCAGAGGGCAGCCGGTGCGATGTCTCGCAGCAGCGACAGTTCCGGGTCCAGCGCCAGCGGAAACAGCGTCGTGACGACCAGGAAGAACCCGAGCGGCAGCAGGCTGTCGCCGGACCGGCGCAGCGCAATCCGCAGGTCGCGCGCCATCAGGCGCGCGGCGGCCGTGCCGAACCCGATCTGCCCCGTGCTCATGCCAGCAGGAGTGGATGCAGCTGGGCAGGGGACAGGGGCAGCGGCTGGTGCGTCGCCACGACCGCCGCGCCTCCAGCACGAAGATGCGCGTCAAGCAGCGATCCGAGCAGGCCCTGCCCACCCTCGTCGAGGTTCGAGCCCGGCTCGTCGAGGATCCATAGAGCCGCTGCGCGCAGTACCAGGCGAGCGAGCGCGACGCGCCGCCGCTGGCCGGCAGACAGTCGCCGCACCGGGGCCGCGGCATGGCCGGCGACGCCGGTGCGTGCGAGCGCCGCGCCGATGGCCTGCGCTGCGACCTCGCGCTGCAGCCCGACGGAATAGTAGAGATTCTCATGCGCGGTCAGGTCGCCCTTGAGTCCATTGTCATGGCCCAAATACGCAATTTCGGACTGGAATGCCGTCAGATCGTTCCGGATGTCGTTGCCGTCCCAGCGGACGCTGCCGTCCTCGAGTGGCACCAGGCCGCACAGCGCCCGCAGCAGCGTGGTCTTTCCGGCGCCATTGGAGCCGGTGACCTGCAGGCACCGCCCCCGCCCGAGCACGAACGATACGCCGCGCAGCACGTGCGTCTCGCCGCGCCAGAGCTGCAGATTCTCGGCCGAGAGTTGACTCATAGGGTGCGGACGGCGGGACTGGAGGCGCAGGTTCCTGGGGGAAGAGGAACAATTATTAGAATACAATCAGCATCTTAAAGATATTTCAGAAACAATATATTAATTGGCCCGCGGACTCCGACGGGATGCGATTCTGCTCGAAATGCATAGTCGTGCGTACCACGAGGTCACACTATCGGTGAAATACCATCAGCGACGCACCTTCTCCAGTACCGCCGGCATCCGCTCGTCGTTGAAAATGACGCGGTAGAAGGTCTTGAGTTCCTCAGCCTGAGCGAGCGGCACCGAAAGGCGCTTCCATTCGACCGTGCGACTGTAGCGGAGAGTGCGGCCGACAGCCTCGGCCCTGCTGTGGTATGACGCGAACGAGTGTTCTTCATCGATTCGCGGGGGCAATTCCTCGACCTGATACCCTTCCGGCAGCGTGATCTCGAAGACGTCGGTATCGCGGCGCGGGCCTTCAAGTTCGATATTGTACTTGCGCGGCTGCTCGGTCTCGAGCAATCCCGTCGACATGGCTCCGAGCACACGTGGCCGCAGGGTCAAGATGTCTCCGCTGAGCTTCGCGTACTGGTCTGCTTGCAATGAATAGTTCCATTCCAGGGGCCTGCTCGGCGCCTGTCGGTTCACGACGATCGCCTTGGTCAAATGATAATCGGAGAACGAGTTGGTCATGACCGATTCAATGGACTTGATCCGGTCAGCCTGGGTCGCAGTGTCCAGCATGCCGCGCTCTCTCGATGCCACATCGCCCGTCCAGACCTCATGCACGTCCCCGCTGAGCTGTCCGGCCTCATCGAGCTGCAGATGCGCCGTGCGCTCGAGCGCGTTGGTGTTCGGTGCCAGCTGCGGAAGCTGAATCAGTTCCCCTGCATCGGGCGCGACCAGCAATCCGTATCCGCCCTGGAGCCGGCCCGACATACGTCCCAGCGGGGTATAGCTATCGGTGGGATCGAATAACAGGAGTCGACCGAGCTTCGCATGCGCATAGGTGGCCAACAGCATCGGGTCACTGGCGTCGGGTGGTAGCTGAATCGCGAGAATGACGTGATTGAAGCCGAACCCGACGGGCGTGGAGTCGGTAACGACACCGCGTGTCGCATTCACCAGGACGTAATGGGATTCGACGCCGATCTGCTTGAGCATGCTGCTGAGCAGCGTGACCTTGTCCTTGCAGTCTCCGTACCGGTGAGTGAACACGTCCGTGGCACTTTGCGGCTGCATACTGCCGAGCCCGAGCTCGACTGCGACATAGCGCACTTCGGTCTGTACGAAATTCGCCAATGCCTGCATCTTGCCGAGCATCGTTGGCTGGGAATTCGTGAGTTCGGCGACCTTGCTCTTGATGTCCGCCGATGCATCCGTACGACCGCTGGTGAGCTTCTGATACCAGAGTCCCATCTCGCTCCAACTCTGGAATCCCTGATCGCGACCCGGAGGAGGCAGCAGTGACAGTGCGAACCACCCGGCGACGGCGGGCATGGGCGGCATCTGTCCCTCCGGCTCGATCGCTTCCAGTCCCTGCACCTGCCATTGCCAGCGTGCAGGGCCCGCCTGGGTGGCCGGCTCTTCAGGATGATTGAGCCACGTGCCCCGATAGCGCCAACCGGGAGGCAGCTCGAGATTGTAGTGCGCCTCGCGAACCGGAATGGTGTCCTGGAACATCCAGTTATCCGTCAGCGTTCGCGGCTGCAGCTCCTCCTCGAGTTCATAGCCGATGGTGCTTCCCGGGATGGCCGCCGGAATCCGCAGTACCTTGCTGCGCAGGTCGCTGACCAGTTCGCCATACAGCACGCCGAGCAGGGAGGACTCCACCGAATCCTTCTCGCTCACCTCGTAGGGCTTGCCCTGCGCGGGAATGGACCAGCCGTGCATCCGGGTTACACGGCTTGACGCATCGAAGTCGACACGAACCACGGCGCGCGCACCACCCTCGGCACGAAGGATTCGGTAGACGACCCGCTGAGCTCTTCTCATCCGCCCGTCGGGAAGTACCGTCACGTTCACTTCCGAGTACAGCGTGACCGCTGCTGTGTCCGCGTCATGCGCAGGCAGCGCAGCTCCAACCTGCGATTGCAGCCACGGTGGGACAGTGACGGCGCCGGCTAACACGCTGCTTCCGAGCAGCAGCAATCCCGCGACAACAGCTACCGCGGTGCTGCTGCGAACTCTCGACCTAGTTGCGCCTGACATCACCCCAAGACAGGACAGCTTGCTCCTCATCGGCAGTTCTCGCTGTTTGATAAAATTGCCGCACCGTACCGTACGCCTTGGTATCGACGAGCAGCGTATTGAGCGTGAACTCGCGTGTCAGATGCAGCGAGTTCTCGTTGCGTTCCGAGGTTTCCTTGAATACCAGGCCCTTCAAATCGACGGTCTTCGGCTCGGGTACGCTCTGCAGCACCCAAGGAGAAGGAATGTCGATCGTCACATCATCAAGGTGCTGATAGCCATAGTTGAAGTAGATCGGATGCAGACGCGATGCGCGCTCAAAGGAATGTTTCTCCCCATTGCTGAAGATTCCGACCGCCAGCAGGGCGCGTCGGCTGCCCGCGGGCGCGGTCCAGCCCGGAATGTCCACATCGTATTCGGCCACCAGCGGCGAGTCCCAGCTGTCCCAGTCGGGACTGTTGGTCAGCGTGGCGTTTACTCCCACCGGGACGTAGCCCTTGAGGTCATCCTCGAGAAACTTCCGCCGGGCTGCCATGTCCTCGGTGCGCTCCTCCTGGCGCCGCCAGGAAGCCTCCAACCCGGTGTACGTGACGGTCACCTTGCCCTGTAGCGATCCGGAATCCAGCCCGAGCGTAGCGTGGCGCTCGATGCGGGACGCGGCGGCCACCGTCCCGGGCGTGGTGAGCCAGCTGCCGCCGTCCTTATCCAGTTTCAATCCCTCAACCGAAGTCTCATACCAGGGCAGCATTCCAAAGGGAGTGAACAGGGCCCCCGGGTCGAGGAAGATGTCCTTTTGGTCGAGTTTGACCAGCACCACATAGGTATTCAGTTCGGTCTGATTCATCGTTCGATGATCGAAGAAATACCGGTCGCGCGAGGAAATCGCCACCGCATAGGCATCGAGGCCCGCGGCGCGGGCCAGCGCGAGGAACAGCCAGTTGATCTGGTCCGCGTCGCCATATCCGCGATTCCAGACATCTTCCACCGAGTGGATCGCAGCCGCCTGGTCCTGCTTGGCCTCCTGTTCGGACGCCGAGGTAAATGACAGATTGCGGATCTGCTGCATGCGAGCGTACAGCTTGCGCAGCCTTACTTCGGGTGCATCGTCCGGTGCCGTGATCTGTGCGACGGCGCTGCTGATCGTCTTGCGTGCGTCGCAGAACCGCTGCACCTCACCATAGCGCTGCTTGCCGAAGATCTTCCAGAATCGCACGGGATCGGCGCTTGCGATCTGCGCAAAGTCATAGATGAAGTCCACATGCAGGCGCATCTCATTCTCGGGCGGCATGTTCTGCTCGCTCACGAATGGGGCGATGTTGTGCGTCTCCAGCACGACCTTCCCACCCTCCATCTTGGGGGCGTCCGATCCCGGCGGCAGGCCGAGCGGCCAGGTCGTTCTCATCGCGTACGAACTATTGGGAACGAGGGAGAACTTGGCAGATCGCGTGAACAGATCCTGGCTGAGTATCCAACGGGAGTCGGATATCCAACCGTTGGCCAATCGGTGCCAATAGCGGTATTCGATGATGGACCCGACTTCGACCGCGGGCAGCGTGAAAACCTTCGCCAGGTACTTGACGCCCTGGCCCTTGACGATCCAGTTGTCGTACGTCATTCCATCGAAATTGACGATGGTGCCGTCCGGATGAATCGTCCGCGCTCGAATGGAGCCCACGCTCTCGATTCCCTGCAGGTAGGGAATCTCGACGTTGGCGTAGTTGAGCCCGGCGTCCGAGAGGATCTTGATGCGCGCATACACGCGCTCCTCGTACTGCGCGTCGTCCCGATCGACCTGGCGATAGAGATAGACTGCAGACGCGCCGGGAGCTTGTGGTTCGCCGGTCATTTGCAGCTCTTCAGGCGAGACCGGCAGCCAATCCTCGGCGATCGCGACCCGTGCGTCGAAGACCCCGAGGGCGCACAGCACAGTTGCCCAGGCCGCGCCTCGAAGCGCTGGCGAGATCCGCTGCATTCTATTCGTCCAGCGCCATTGCATCCCTTCCGCCTCGTGCCTTTCCAGGCGCTTCAGACGTTATTACGATGCCCGACGACGCCTATGATGCCTAACGATGCCGCCGATGTGTGCGGAAATTCCACGCCTCGGGGCTGATCCGGTGGTGCCCGTTTGAAGTGACTCTGCGTCGAGAATATGCGCGTATCTTTCTGATTATATTAATTGGTGCGGACGGCGGGACTCGAACCCACATGACCTTCGTCGGCAGATTTTAAGTCTGCTGCGTCTACCAGTTTCGCCACGTCCGCGAAGCTGCCGAGGCGGTGTCGGTGTGCTGCTGCTGCATGCGATCCGTGCGCCGCCCATCGCTCCTAGATTGCCATTTCCCCGGCAGCGCCGCGCTCCAGCGTCCCGGGCTGCGTGCGGAACAGGCGCCCCTGCTCGGCCAGCAGCACGGCCAGCAGGCTCAAGAGGCCGCAGCACAGCGCGCCGCCGGCCAGCGGCACGGTCGAGCCATTGAAGAGGCTGCCGATGCCGGCAGCGACCAAAGCCCCGCCAAAGGTCGAGATGAAGCCCTGCAATGCGGCGCCGATTCCGGCGACTCTGCCGACCGGCTCCATCGCCATCGCTCCGAAGTTCGACACCGCGAGGCTAAAGCAGCCCATCGTGATCGACTGCAGTACTACGAAAGTCCACAGCCGCTCAAGTCCGTAGGCCGCGATCAGCAGGTGCAGTAAGGCGACCAGGATGAACACCAGCAGCGCGGTGTGCGAGATGCGCCGCATCCCGAGCCGCTCGACGATGCTGGAGTTCAGGAACGAGGCGAGGCCCATCGCAGCGGCGCACAGCGCGAACATGGCCGGCATCTGTGCCGGACGGTGGAATACTTCACCGAAGATCTGCTGCGCCATGCCGACATACGCCAGCAGCGATCCGAGCAGCACCGTCATCGCGAGCGTATAGCCGAGGGAGATGCGGTTGCCGAGGATCAGCCGCACCGCACCCGCGAGGTGCGAGCGGGTGAGGGTCATCCGGTACTCGGGGTGCAGGGTCTCGGGCAGCCGGAACGTGGTCCAGCTCCACACGATCGCTGCATACACGCCGCAGACGATGAAGATGTCACGCCACGGCGCCGTCAGCAGAATCAGCTGCCCGATGCTGGGGGCGATGATCGGGCTGAGCAGGAAGACGATAAAGGTCAGCGACATCACTCGCGCCATCTGCCGTCCGGAATACAGATCGCGGATCACCGAGCGCGCCACCACCACGCTGGCGGCCGAAAGGCCATGCACCAGCCGCCACACCAGCAAAGCAGCGAAACTCTGGCTCAGGCCGCAGGAAATCGCCGCCAGCGCGTACAGGCCGAGCCCGGTGAGCAGGATCGGCCGGCGCCCGAAGCGGTCGGACATCATTCCCCAGAACAGCTGCCCCATCGCCATGCCGACCACATAGGCGGTCACGATCCACTGACCGTGGTTCGGATTGCCGACGTGCAGCACCCCGACGATGGTCGGAAGGGCCGGCAGCATGGCGTCGATCGCGAGCGCCTGACTCGCCATCATCGCGGCGACCAGGACGACGAATTCCCCGAAACCCAGGTGGAAGGACCCACGAGGCGGCGGCGGGCTGGATGGAGCAGTGGTCATGCTGGGAGCGACCCCTGAGGCCGCGTGAACGATCTATTCGATCAGCGACCCGCATCGTACACGAATCGCACGGTACCTAAAGAATGGAGGCTAGGGTCGGAATCGAACCGGCATAGACGGCTTTGCAGGCCGCTGCATGACCATTCTGCCACCTAGCCCTCAAGACCAAAGCCCGCGATCATCCCCGGCGGTACCGTCGAACGGCGCCGCCGGCAGCATTCACTCCGCGCCGCGTGGACTGGAGCGGGAAACGAGGCTCGAACTCGCGACCTCAACCTTGGCAAGGTTGCGCTCTACCAACTGAGCTATTCCCGCACCGTGGCAAGAGCAGGAAATTGTAAGTCGCCATCGAGCCAAGTCAAGGAATGAAGCGCGCTTCGGACAGAACAAGGGTGGGTATCGGACACGAACACTGGCAATATCCGCTTTGAGCCTGCCCCGGTGGCGGGGCCAGGGCGGGGGAATCATGCGTCTCGAGGATCCGGCGTCGGCATGAGCACAATGGTCTCGCGGCTGCTGCCGCTGTTCGAGCAGGAGCGGCTGGCTGGCCGCCCGGCCGTGCTCGCCACCGTGGTACACACCGACGGTCCGACCTATACCAAGCCTGGCGCGCTGATGCTGATCGCCGCCAGCGGCGAATACGCCGGTCTGCTCTCGGGCGGATGCCTCGAAGGCGACCTGGCCGATCATGGCCGCGCCGTGCTCGATACCGGCAAGCCGAAGCTCGTGCACTACGATATGCATGGGCCTGACGACCTGCTGTTCGGCTTGGGCTCGGGCTGCGAAGGCGCGATGGACATCCTGCTGCAGCGGCTCGACCCGGGCTCGCAGTGGCAGCCCTTGCGGCGACTGGTCGAGGCGTGGAAATCACATCGCGCCGCCGCCCTGCTGCTGGTCGTGCGCTCCAACGATCCAGCGCGACCGCCCGGGTCGGGATTGCTGCTCGACACGCTCGAGCCCTTCGGTGGGCTGCATTCCCGCATCGAGTGGCCGGGCTGCCTGCTGGATGCGGCGCGCCACAGCGGCCCGAGCCGCTTCCTGGGCGCGGCGCTACCCGGCTTGGATCTGCTGGCATTGCATCAGCCCGCGCCACCGCGCATCGTGCTGCTGGGAGCAGGGCCGGATGCCCTCCCCGTCGCTCAGCTGGCCAATTTCCTCGGCTGGACCCTGACCGTGATCGATCATCGCAGCCACTACGCGCAGGCGGCGCGCTTCCCGAACGCCGAGAGCGTGCTGGATGGCGGGGTCGGGGCGCTGCGCCAGCTGCTGACGGGCGAATCCGCGGCCGCCCGGCCGCTGGATGCCGCGATCGTGATGAGCCACCACTTTGCCAGCGATCGGGACTACCTCGACGCGCTGTGCACGAGCGGCGTTCCGTATGTTGGTCTTCTCGGTCCGCCGATGCGTCGGGAACGGCTGCTGGCGGCTTTAGGCGAGCGAGCGCAGGCATTGCGTCCGCGCCTGCACTCCCCCGTGGGCCTGGACCTTGGTGCGCGCACCCCCGAGGGCATCGCGCTCGCCATCATCGCGCAGATCCATGCGCGCCTGAACGGCCGTGACATGGTGGCAGGTGCTGACCGCCCCGCGGGTCAGTTGGCGACCTCGTGAAACGCGGTGTCACACTTCACGCGATCGTCCTCGCCGCGGGGGCTTCGACCCGCTTCGGTTCACCCAAACAGCTGGCGCGCGTGAATGGCCAGCCGCTGCTACAGCGGGTGCTGGCGCTGGCGGCGGAGCAGTTCGGCCCGGCAGTGATCGTCGTCCTGGGTGCGCATGCGGCCGAGATCAGTGCGACGATGCCTCCCGGCAGCGCCAGCATCGTGATCAATCGCGACTGGCAGGAAGGGCTCGCGAGTTCCATCCGGGCCGGCGTACAGCGCCTGCCCGGGGCCTGCGACGGCGCGCTGCTGCTGCTCGCCGACCAGCCGCTGGTCAGCACCGAAGGACTGCGGCGCCTCGTCATGGCCTGGCGGCGGGCTCCGCGCCAGATCGTAGCCTCCATGTACAACGGCATCACCGGGGTGCCGGCGGTGTTTCCCCGCTGGTGCTTCGATGACCTGCGCGCGCTGCGAGGCGACCAGGGTGCGCGCGTGATCCTGCGGCGGCATGCGGACCATCTGGTACGCCTCGAGCACCCGGAAGCCGCACTCGACATCGATACGCCGGAAGACCTCCTGGATCTGCCGCAATGAGGTTCGCCATCGTGGGGGCCGGCTCGATCGGCGGCTATCTTGGTGCCCGGCTGGCCATGGCTGGTGAAGACGTGACGTTCATCGCGCGCGGCGCAAACCTCGCGGCGATCCGCGACTCCGGCTTCCGGCTGATCGAGGAAGACGGCAGCGAACACGTCACCACGACGGTGCGAGCCACCACCTTCGCAGACTGCGGTCCGTGCGACGTGGTGCTGCTGGCCGTCAAGGCGCACCAGGTCGCCTCTGTCGCGCGTGAGCTGCGCGCGCTGTTCCGACCCGAGACCAGCGTAGTCACACTGCAGAACGGAATTCCCTGGTGGTACTTCTTCCGCCACGGGGGTCCCTTCGATGGCCACGCCGTCCGCGCCGCGGACCCCGACGGCAGCATTGCCGCCAGCATCGAGAACGAACGCATCATCGGCACCGTCGTGTACCCGGCGGCTGAACTGCTGGCGCCAGGAGTAGTGCGGGTCATCGAGGGCAAGCGCTTCACGCTCGGGGAGCCGGACGGCACCCGCTCCGAGCGCATCCAGGCGCTCGCCGACGCGCTGATCCGCGCAGGCTTCAAGGCGCCGGTCGTCACCGATCTTCGCAACGAGATCTGGCTCAAACTGTGGGGCAACGTCGTATTCAACCCCGTCAGTGCGCTGAGTCACGCGACGCTGGCTGGGATCTGCGGTTTCGCGCCTACCCGCGCGCTGGCGGTCGCGATGATGCAGGAGACCGGCGCAGTCGCCGAGCGCCTCGGCGTGCGCTTCCGTGTCAGCATTGAGCGGCGGATCGACGGCGCCGCGGCGGTCGGCGAGCACAAGACCTCGATGCTGCAGGATGTCGAGGCAGGCAGGCCGCTGGAGCTCGAGGCCCTGGTCGGCTCGGTGGTGGAGCTCGCGCGGCTGGTGCAGGTTCCGACGCCGCATATCGATGCGCTTTACGCGGTGAGCAGCCTGCTGGCCCGCACGCTGTCCGGCGCGCATGCTCGGCTGCAATTGCAAGCCACGGGAGGGATTCCATGCCCATGACGACACGATCGACCGTGCGCGAACTGTTGGATGCAGGCGCTGCCGCCGCGGTCGCGCTCTCGGCTCCCGACAGTGCTGACCTCAGCTACAGCGCGCTGCGGCAGCAGATTGATGAGACCGGAGAGGCGCTGCGGGACATCGGCATCCGACCGGCCGATCGGATCGGCATCGTGCTGCCCAACGGGGCCGAGATGGCAACCGCTTTCCTCGCGGTCGCCTGCGCGGCGACCTCCGCCCCCCTGAATCCGTCCTACCGCGCCGAGGAATTCGAGTTCTATCTGTCCGACCTGCGCGCGAGAGCCCTGGTCCTGCGTGCCGGCGACCCCTCCCCGGCTTTGGATATCGCGCGCAAGCTCGCTATCCCGGTGCTGACGCTGCATCCGCATCCCGAGCAGGGCGCTGGACGCTTCACGCTCGATTGCACCGGAATCTCGCTTGGTGCTCCCGCCACCGGCGAGGCGAGCGGCGCAGACGACGCAGCGCTGGTGCTGCATACCTCCGGCACGACGTCCCGGCCGAAGATCGTGCCGCTTTCGCACCGCAATGTCTGCGCCTCGGCGCGCAACATTCAGCGCAGCTGCGCGCTCACGGCCGCCGACCGTGGCTTGAACATCATGCCGCTGTTCCATATCCACGGCCTGATCGCCGCCGTGCTGGCACCGCTGTCGGCTGGAGGCAGCGTGTACTGCACCCCGGGATTCAATGCGCTGAAGTTCTTCGGCTGGTTGGAGGCGGCGCAGCCGACCTGGTACAGCGCCGTACCGACAATGCACCAGGCGATCCTGACCCGCGCCCGATCCAATGCCGCGATCATCGCGGCTCATCCGTTGCGATTCATACGCTCCTCTTCATCGGCGCTTCCGGTCCAGGTGATCTCTGAATTGGAGTCGGTCTTCGGGGCGCCGGTGATCGAGGCCTACGGCATGACCGAAGCCGCGCACCAGATGGCCTCCAACCCGCTGCCGCCGGCGGTACGCAAACCGGGAACCGTCGGTCCCGCAGCAGGTCCGGATATCGCGATCATGTCGGAGGAAGGCACGCTGCTCGCCGCTGGCGCAACCGGCGAGATCGTGATCCGTGGAGAGAACGTGACCGCCGGCTACGAAAGCAACCCCAAGGCCAATGCCGAGGCCTTCGTCAACGGTTGGTTCAGGACTGGTGACCAGGGAACCATGGATGCCGACGGCTATGTCGCGATCACCGGCCGGCTCAAGGAAATCATCAACCGAGGCGGCGAGAAGATCTCGCCGCGGGAAATCGACGAAGTACTGATGGCTCACCCGGCAGTGCTGCAGGTCGTCACCTTCGCCATTCCCCACGCGAAGCTCGGCGAAGAAGTCGGTGCGGTGGTCGTGCTGCGGGAAGGCGTCCAGGCCACCGAGCAGCAGCTGCGCGAATTCGTCGCTACGCGCGTGGCGGACTTCAAAGTGCCGCGCAAGTTACTGTTTCTGGATGAGATTCCAAAGGGCGCTACCGGCAAGCTGCAACGCATTGGTCTGGCCCAGAAGCTCGGGCTGACTTGAGGCTTCGCTAGAGTCCCCCGCCGCGCCCGGCCGCATCGTCGGCGGCGCGGCCGCCACCCCTCCGCCCCATGGCCGCAGCTACGGCCTGCGAGCCGTTGTGACAGGCGAACGTTGTCATCATCGCGACTTTTCTGCCATAATTTCGGCACTTCTAGATGCCATTTTATCGTCACGACCTTCCAGAACGAGAACGGAGACGAGTTTGGCGGCCACGCAGCGATCCGCAAAGCGGCATGCAAGACCGTGTGGCAGACATGTCCGTCCCGGCGTGGGGCCGGACGAGTTCCGCTATTACATCGATCGGCGTGGCGTGCAGCATTTCAACTTCGAGCAGCTGCTTTGGATCGAGCGATCGGTCGCGATGGCGTTCACCCCGGTGCGCACCACGGCGCTTGAAACACTCGCCATCAACGTGCTTGCGCTCGCGTGCGGGGGATCGCCTGCTTCGCCAACGCGCCGTGGCAGCTCAGCACAACTGAAGCCGCTGGCACGGGATTTCTGCGAGCAGTGTCTGCTCGGAGCTCCGCAGGAAGGGTGGGTGCTCCCCCGCCTGGCCATCCAGGCATGGGTACAAGCCCGCCAGCGATAGCACCGCACCGTGTGGCAATCAGGGCCGGCCCAGTTTATCCTCTCCCCCAGGATAGGATAGAGGCGTCAGCTGGACTATGACACACAAATTTCCAGAGATCGTCACGCGGCTGAAACGCGCTCATGGCCACCTCACGCGAGTAATGGAGATGCTCGATTCGGGGCGCCCGTGCATGGAGCTTGCGCAGCAGCTGCATGCCGTCGAAAAAGCCGTGGGCAATGCCAAGAAGGAACTCGTCAAGGCGCACCTGCACCATTGCGTCGAAGACACCTCGCAGGTCATGCCGCGCGAGCTCCGGACCCTGATCCAGGAATTTAAGGGAATCACGAAGTACCTCTAGGGGTGAGTCGATGAGCCGCAAGCGCGCAACGGCCGGTTGGCTGCTCGCACCACTCGCCATCGGCATCGTTCTCTCGAGCCCGCTTGCGGGCGCACAGGACGCACCCACTACGACGCAGTCCGCCGGGCCGGAGAGCCATTTGCCCATGCTGCTGGCGGCGCAATACACCTACATCATCCAGCACCAGGACGCTTTCCACGCGCCCTACTCCGGCCCCCTCAGCCTCGATCCGCGTGGCGACACGCAGCCGACGAATACGCTCGGCGCGTACCTGGGCTGGGCACCGCTGGCCTCGCTCCAGCTGTACCTCGACGTCGAGAAATTCATGGGAGCCGGCGTCAGCAGTGCAACCGGCCTGGCCGGGCTCACCAACGGCGATGTGGTTCGTGAAGGCGCCGCGGGCATAAAGAAGGAGTTCTACATCGCCCGCAGCTTTGCCCGATTTCTGCTGCCTCTTGGTGATCAATACGGCGATGTCGCGCGGGGTCAGGATCAAATTCCCGGCGCGGAACCCCGCCGCCACCTCGAATTGAAGGTTGGTCGAATGGCGGTCACGGACGACTTCGATCAGAACCGCTACGCAGACGCCGCACGAACCGAATTCCTCAATTGGGCATTGTGGGCCGATAGCGCATGGGACTACGCCGCCGACACCCGCGGCTATACCGACGGCATCGTGATCGGCTGGGTGAACCCGTCCTGGACGCTCCGCTACGGAATCTACCGCATGCCGGTGGAAGCCAATGGACAGTCCCTGGTCGTGTCCTTAGGCCAGGCGCGCGGCGAGAATCTCGAGTTGGATCTCTCCAGTGCCGCCATGGGCACGATCGTACGACTGCTCGCCTATCGAAACACCGCCAGCATGGGAGACTACGGTCAAGCCCTCGCCCGCGCAGCTGCTGACGGCACGATTCCCGACATCGTCGCGAATGATCAGCGTGGCCGCCAGAAGCATGGCTTCGCCATCAACGCCGAGCAGCCGCTGGCCAACGAGGGCAATACCGGAATTTTCTTGCGCTGGGGCTGGAACGACGGTCGCACCGAAAGCTTCGCATTCACCGAAGCCGAAAGCGAGCTGAGCGTCGGTGGACAGCTGGCCGGAAATTCATGGAATCGCCCGAATGACCGCCTGGCCCTGGCATTCGCGAGCAATGGTCTGTCAGGACCGCATCGCAACTATCTGGCGGCCGGCGGCTCTGGCTTCTTGCTGGATGACGGGCGTCTGAACTATGGCCGCGAGCAGATCATCGAATCCTACTATCGCTTCGCGATCGCCTGGCCGCGGAATCCTGGGCCGATCTCGTGGCAGCTCAGCCCCGATCTGCAACTAATCCGTAACCCCGGCTACAACCGCGACCGGGGACCCGTGCGCTTTCTCACACTGCGGCTGCACGTGGAGTACTGAAGGGTGGGGCAAAATGGTGGATCGCCGTTGTCGATGGCTAACAAAGTCTTTTACTTCAATTGAAATCTAAGCCGCGCGTTCATTTACTTGAAACTTCCCAATTCGGCGACGAACTCGAATCCATACCACGCGATAACCGCAACTCTTCGGGAAGCTAGCTGGCACTCGCGAGCTTGGATTTTCGACGGTTCCGCGTGAATGGTTCATCCGCATATAGATAAATCCCCATACCAACGGCAGCCTTGCTTCGAGACTTTCGCGACGACTGCTGTTCCAATGGTCGTAGCATTCCTTCCACTTTTTCGCATAGGTCATGAATTTGAGGCCGAATTTGCGATTGAAATTCCTCGAATCGTCCGACGGGAATAACGCGCCCGGTTATCCGCTCGATACGACCTCGCTGCAGCTCCGATTTGTTACTCCTGTAGTTGTGAGCGCACGTTTGCGACAAGCACGCTATGTGATAAATGCTTTGCGCAAGCGCTGTTTCTAAATTGCCAGATATGTTTATCAGCGTGCTCCCAAAAAGGGCAATCTTGCCGCCGCGAAGCGTCCCTACCTCAGCCACTCTGCATGCGAATTTCACCGCATCTGGTATGGACATCTTGGGCAAGAATCTTTTCGCCAAGGAAGCGAACGTCGCACCCACGCCATCAATGGCAAGAATTCGCGGTTTGCCCTGATGGTCCAAGTACTTCATATCGCTATTCCAAGTTGCAACGAGATCCCCCAATTCAGTAAATCTTCGTAGCACTTCATTGCTACTTGGCGTTCCTCGAATCTTTTGCCAACGGCGCTTCGCCAATTGCTTTTGGCGCGTTGTTGAGATTCCAAACCCGCGTAGCATTTGGAATATCACGCCATAAAGTTCTAAGGCAAGACCTTCAATTACAACTTGCCGGGATTGCTCAGCAATCGAATTCTTGCGCCGCTTTACCAGCATGTTTGCTGGCGCTTTTTTTCTTCTCATATTGATCACGCCTCTTTGCTAATTCTTGTCTCGACTGCTCCCTGCAGATTCCTACCGAGTCGCATGACGTACGCGTGGTCGCTATGAACACTTCGGCTTCCGATATGGATGCGAGCCGGGCGACTATGTGCGACGCAATATTCTCGATTCCTTGGTATGTAGTCGAAGATGAATTCAAATGTCTCAAAAAGTTTGGCGGCTCATCCCACACTCGCACCAATTAGTGGCATCATAAAGCGCCTGAAAAGTGGCATGTTTTGAACTTTAGGCGTCTTGGGCACGAGGCGCAATGATCCCATGAGTTAGGTTGGCACGGGGCATGTCGTGGTGGCGGACTCAATTGTTGTTCTGGTGGCATCAAGAGTCCTCCGCCTTGATTTGACATGAGTATCTGTACGTCGTAGTGGCTATTTAATTCAAATGGTGACCGGATCCAGCCGATGAATAGATCGAAAGACCGCTTAGCTTTAGCTCGGGCACTTGGCAACGCACTAACGCCCGTTGTTGATCTGTGCTTGCAGGTTGGACTTACAAGTCCCGAGATGGAGACAATTCTGCGCGCTACATTCGTGCGGCGAGCTCGTATCAAGCTACCCCCCGCGCGAACGTCACGTAAGCCGGCAAGTGACGTTCGCGTTGGGTTAGCGGCGGGCCTCCATCGGAACGAGGTTCGACGTATTCGCACGGCGAAGGAGGAGCTAACGCTGGATAAGAAGCGGCGACGCGGGCGAACAGAACGTCTGATCGTGGGGTGGTCTACGGATCCGCGATTTGCCAACAGCGGCGGCCACCCGCGCGACTTACCGCTAACTACGTACGACCATGGCCCCAGCTTTCAGGAGCTAAGTTCTCAATATCTTCCCGGAGTTTCGATGGGCACCGCGGTTAGGGAGCTACGCCGGCAAGGGATGATCCAGGTGCTACCCGACGAAGTCGTCCGCCTGCATGCGCTAACGTCGCGGAACACAGGGCCAGATCCAACCAACATGGCGAACGCGGCAAAGCAACTACAGCGGGTTGCTTCCACCATACTGTACCAATCAGCTGGGGGCGATAATATATATAGAGAAATCAATAATCTAAAGATTGCACCGAAGAATCTGCCTTTGATTCGGCAACTCCTGGAACGCCGAACTCAAGTTTTCCTGGTTGGCATTGAGCGAGAGCTGCGGTCGCTGCCCAAGTACAAGGCTACGCCCAACTCAAGTGAAATAGGCGTGAGTGTGGTTACTTGGCAACAAGACTGATTGGCTGCCCGTTGTGATGGACTTCACGCATTATTGCAGCCTTATGACAAAATGCGCTTGAAGATCAGTAATTTACGTCCGCGCCAGTTGACATATATGCATTGACATAAACGCCCCACGGCTTTACTTTAACTCGGTCGGAGTTAACTAAATCCGGGTTGAGGGCGCTTGGCCAACCAACAAGAACAGGGATCGGCGCTTCTTGATGCGCTTGAGTCGGTACTTAAGCCGCTCATGCCACTGTTTTTGAACTATGGCGTAAGCCATCAAGAGCTCTCTCACACCCTTGGACGCGTATTTGTTTATGCGATCGCGGAGCAACTTAAGGCGCAGGGTCGACCAACCACTATCCCGCGATTGGCAATTCTTACCGGTATCAACCGGGGTCTTGTTGAGAAGTACTTAGAGGAACGAGCTGCCGCATCTAAGCGGAGACTAAGAAGCTCTGCCTCTCTGTTGACACCAGGCACCGTGCTGTCGATGTGGCATGACGACAGCCGGTTTGCCACACCTTATGGCGCGCCACTTGACCTCGATCTAGATCCATCAGCGCGCCGATCATTTCAAAGTTTGGTCGCGGTTGTCGCCCCGGGCTCGGACTGGGAAGCGGTACTGGACCAGCTTCAAGCGTCGGGCTGCGTCGAGGTCATCAACAATCAGTTTGTCCGCTGCACCAATCGGGTCTTTATCCCGTCTGGCGTAAGCACGGAGCAGATTAGTCGAATCGGAAAGATACTTGGCGCGCTGGCCTCGACCATGACGCACAACTTGTTACTCGACGAAAAAGAAGTCAAGTACATCGAGCGGCAAGTCGAGTCTGACTATCGAGTTTCCTCAGATGGTCAGCGAGCACTGCGCACTCACCTTGAAGCGACATTGCCTCCGATGTTTGACCAGCTCGATCGCTGGTTTCACTCGGAAAGCAGCGGAATTGAGAGCGCAGAGGGAAGCAAGGTCGGCGTATCTGTATTCATGTTCGATGTACCGGAAGAAACCGTGGCCCACCCTGGGCTACAAGCAGTCGGTTGATACGGGGATTAGCAATGCCTAAGAAACGACGGATTCTGCGAAGCATTGGACCAACTCTTGGCTTGACTACCTTTTGGTGCCTCGCACATGCGGGCGCTGCGGGTGGCGATGCCGGGGCCGGCGATCTGGTGGCGGTGGGCCCTATTGAGCTAGTGGAGCCTCAGAGCGTCACAGTGCTAGGAAGGCCCTATCACATTGCTGATAGCTATGGGTTGGAGACAGGAGCCAAGGTCGCTGTTCATGGCGACCTCCAACCAGATGGCTCCGTACAAAATGCCTGGGTAGAGACTGTGGGCGGCTACAACGCCGGGGCCGATCTCGTCTTTGAAGCCGGGGTTGTCACAAAGGTCAATGAATCGCTTGGTGAGATGACGGTTAGTGGTACGAACATCGACTACACGGCATCCCTTTCCGAAGCAGGTAGTAGCACTCCCATCGTAGGCCAGACCGTTGCGGTCGTCGGTGTGCAACCGGTTTCCGGTGGCACCGTTCTGGTAAGCACTACGAACGCCAATTACGGCCTTGTGAGATCAATGGCTCACGCATCTGGAGGGACAACCGTTCAGGCCTCCTATGGCCATGGCCTTGCGTCGCAAGGTCAATACGGCGGTGGCATCCGCTCGCAGGGCCAATATGGTGGCGGCTTTCGCTCACTGGGCCAGTATGGCGGCGGCGTTGCCGCTCAGGGTCAATACGGCGGTGGCATCCGCTCGCAGGGCCAATATGGTGGCGGCTTTCGCTCACTCGGCCAGTATGGTGGCGGTGTTGCCGCTCAGGGTCAGTACGGCGGCGGTGTTGCCGCACAGGGCCAGTACGGCGGCGGTGTTGCCGCACAAGGTCAGTACGGTGGTGGTGTTGCCGCGCAGGGCCAGTACGGTGGCGGCGTTGCCGCTCAGGGTCAATACGGCGGTGGCATCCGCTCGCAGGGCCAATATGGTGGCGGCTTTCGCTCACTCGGCCAGTATGGTGGCGGTGTTGCCGCTCAGGGTCAGTACGG
>Ga0265334_10000154_pt1 | contig 42614 bp, 61 predicted proteins | sample 42023metaG_FD_192442 | JGI IMG/M metagenome (GOLD analysis project Ga0265334, IMG submission 192442) | Rhizosphere microbial communities from Carex aquatilis grown in University of Washington, Seatle, WA, United States - 4-20-23 metaG | ecosystem: Host-associated > Plants > Roots > Rhizosphere...
GTCGGCGGGAAGAGTGTGAGTTCGCGCAGTTCGATCTCGCAGAGCTGCGACCTGGACAAGTCAGGATAATGACAATTGGGACAATGACAATGGGAGTGGGAGTGGTGGAGACGTGGCTTATCCCTCCCCATTTCAGCTTGTACTGTTGGGATTGTCATGAGAGCGATGCGTAGCGCTCCGGCCTGCTCACTCGCTGGCGGCTCGCTGTCTTAAGCGTAGCATCGGTGTCAAGGCGAGTCCAATAGATAGGGGCTATCGTTAGCCTGATTGCGATTGATCTTATCTATCGCAGCGCGTCACACGATAGTTGTAATCTCTCGATGGATTATTCTCTATCTTAGGTGTTGACATGCAACAAACATTCTGGCATACTCCTAATTGTGAGGTGAGAGATGACACATGAGCAGACAGTTGATAGCGGCAAGGTTCAGTTTCTGGTTTGGGACAAACAGTCCAAGATGTTTCGCCGGGACTTCGATCAGGAAATGTGGTTCACCCGCGGTGGATACAACAGAATGTGGATGGCTGCATTATGAGAGCAATCAAGCATAGAAATGCCGGTGACGCGCTGCTGGCCGCATTAGACCGCATAACGGCCAAAAAGACCACCACTTCCGAGGAAACCGACTTCGAGGCGCAGGTTGAACACGCACCTGAGGAAGAGGGGGATTTTCGCCCATTCTCAGACCTTGACGATGAAATGTCGCAGTAGTTCAACAACTCCCCGCAAGGGGATACTTTGGAATGGGAGGGGGAGAGCAAGACAGGCCAGTATTACTGGCACGAGCGGTATGCGATTGAATCGGCCAATGAAGAATTCAACAAGTCCAAGCGCGTTTTCTTTATGGGCGGGAAGGATGGCGAGTGATGATCCTCGCAATCGCAATACCCATTATCGTCGCAGTGGTGGTGATCCTGGCTGCGTGGGCGTGGCGGGGGGAGATTGACGGGTTCATACGGTCAATTGAGCGGTACTGAGGGCGCCTAGTGGCATTGTAAGGCGTGGGAATGAGGGATGGAATGATCTTGAAGCTAAGCCAAGATGGATACGACGCGAGCGCAAGCAGATTGATGATGCAATCGCGGGTGGATGGTCTACCCGTGCATGGCTGCATACTCGAATGCTTGCGCACCATGTGTTTGAGGTTTACCCGGAGTTGCGGGAGTTGTAAGCGCAGTTCGAATCAACATTCAAAAAGGGATGAGGAGAGGGATTATGACGACACAAGAGCAAACCTTTGCGCAGGCAGTAATCGAGTCCACTCGCAGCTTCGTTGAGGAGCTGACAGAAGCATTCGTGCGAATTGACGATGAAGCATTCGTATCCGATCGCGAGCGGGAAGACGTAGAAGAGCAATTGCGCGAGATGCCGCTTTCAGTCATGGTGCGCGATGGGTGGCGGACGATTGGTAGCCCATCAGAAGGGCCAGAAGAGTTCGAGATCCTGTTAGGAACTGGCGGACCAGCCCGGAGGGTCATTGGCACCTTGGACGAGCACAGTGAGCCTCTGAACGCCCGCTATCAGTATCAGGATTGGTTCAAGCCTTGGACGGATGGGCATATTACAGGGAAGGAGGGGGATTTAATTCGGAGATTTGCCTCGTTGTTCTATTACGAGTAATCGCCTCGGCAACAACATATTTGACACACCATGAATAACTCAATACAATTCGTTGGTATAGCGCAGGATGTTCTCGCGCTTGGGCATTCACTCGAATGTCAGCGGGTAATCTCTCTCTATACCCTTATGTACGAAGTGCAGATTGGCGATCTTGTTAATGTGCTCAATCAATTGGCTCGTTATCGGCCAATTCGGGAGCAGAGCAGTCAAGAGGCACGGATTCTCATTCAGGGGCTAGAGAGTGTTCTTCACTCTGTTCGCAGCTACTCCGAAATCCTCAGTTTCGATGACTCGTTGAATCATCAGATTGAACAATTGCAGGATGCAATCGACCACGATTTTCCTTATGGCTCTTTGTGGATGCAGATTGGAATTCTTGTGGATGCTCTGCACGATGGTTTGTTGCAGCATCTGCGAAACAAGAAATTCCTTTTCATGCCCCATGAAGATGTGGTGTTTTACGAAAGTACCCATCTCTTCCCAAACCTGACCCCAAGGTTCGACGATGCAGTATCAGACGCACGAGAAGCTGAAACTGCGTATGCAGTAAGACTCTACACCGCTTGCGTGTTCCACTCTTGCCGCGTCGCCGAGCATGGTTTGAGATTTATTGCGGCAAAGTTGGACGTGGATATCAGCGATAAGGGGAAGGTGTGCCCCATCGAATTTGGAACGTGGGAGAAAGTGCTGCTCAAGATTGAAGAAAAGCGCATAGATCTACGGAAAGAGACCAAATCCACCCCGCTGCTGGAGCAGCAACGCTATTACGCTGAGGCCGCAAGCCACTGCTCTCATATTAAGGACTGGTTCCGCAACGATGTGATGCATTCGCGGCGTTCATACAGTGAATCAGAAGCTATGGCTGCTCTTAGCAGGGTGGCAGAGTTCATGACTTTGTTGTGCAGGTAATTTCCGTAGAATGACAGTGACATCGCGGGATTGAAAGGGTTTCAGGATGAAAGATCAAAAGGAATTTCCAAAATCTCTCTTGCAGGCTATCCGGTACTTCGCCGATCCCGACATGTGTGTCGAGTTCGTGGCGAGCCTGAGATGGCCTCAAGGGACCGAATGCCCCTATTGCGAGGGCAAGAAGATTTCCTATCTCAAATCTCGCCGGATATTCAAATGCATGGCGAAGGATTGCCATAAGCAGTTCAGCGTGAAGACTGGGAGCATCTTCGAGGATTCCGCGATTCCACTCGACAAGTGGCTGACTGCGATTTGGCTGATTGTGAATTGCAAGAATGGGATTTCCAGCTATGAGTTGATGCGGGATTTGAAGGTGACTCAGAAGAGTGCGTGGTTCATGCTGCATCGGATTCGTGTGGCAATGGCAGATGGTTCGCTTCTGAAGGTGGGAGAAACGAGCGCGGAGAAACCGTTCTAATTTACCCGTTTGGGCGAAGCGGCAGAAGCGCGGGAAGCGGAAGGTTTAGCCTTCCGCTTTTTCTCGGCTTCAAGACGGCGATTCAGTTCGGATTTTGACACCTTTAGGATGCCGCGCAGGGCGTCGGTAAAGCGGGTGAATTCCACATCCTTTGGTGGAGACTTCATTGCGCTATGATAGCGCAATCTTCCGTTTTAAACTGTCATGTCGTTTCTTCACCCAGAGCGGCACTGCTAACACTCCGAGGTTCTTCATGATTCCTGCAACAGAAGTAGGGCTCATTCTGAGGGGATGGCGAGATTCCAATCGGCGATTGCGAGTCGTCGCTAGACTCAATGGAGTTGATTTTTCCGCGTTCTGTACCGTGTATGACGCGACAGACGATGGCTTTTCTTTCATCATCGGGTCTGATAAGCGAGATATGATCGGGTTCCTTTTTGAAGGTTGGGGCTTTGATTTTGGTGACGCACCCGCAGGCGAGAATTCAACAGTCTTGGGCGAGGAAACAGAATCTGCGATCATTGGATCTGACTGGGAGCGGCGAGACCGCAGCTTGTTTTTGATGCTCCTACGAAACTGAGTTTGCACACGATTCTCCGATGCGGTAATATCCGCTCTAGAGAGTTCGCGTTCTACCAGACCCCGCCTGCCAGCGGGGTTTTCTATTTGTTCATTAGCTTATCAATTTTCTTCTCAATCCGCTTTACGTGGCCGCGAATTTCCAACAGAAGCGCCGTAAGCACTCCAAAGGCTATACACACAAACCACGAATCAGCGTTGCTCAAGTTCAATTTCCATCCTCACTATTTCAAAAATCTTACTGTGGCGCGTGAGTCAAATCGTGGTGTGGCAAGTATATTTGTGCCATCGCCTCTGGGTTGGGCCGGCCCTTTTCCGCGAGAGTGGGGGAGGGCCATTTTCATGCTTTACCCTCTTTACCCCATCTTTTCGCGCTCAACTTCTAAACTACACATAACGTGTCAATCCTGACACGGTTTTCCTTACATCTATATGTTCTATTATATTAATTAGGTAAATAGGGTATATAGGATAAGCATTAGAAAACACAATAACTTAACCTTACCCGATTATCAAGAATGTTCCCTCTCGTAATCGGATACAAGGGATGAGGCAGAACGATCGTTACCCGATCTAGTTGAGCTGTTATCCCATCCATAAAGCTTCACCTTGCGCCCATCGGATAAGGTCAGTTTGTTATCGGAATACCAAGGCTTTATGCGTGCCCGTAGCCGAGCTGTAAAGGCTTTGTGCCCCATGCGGGTGTGTTTGTTTGCAGCTTGGAATAGCTCGAATAGATCAGCGGATGTTGCGAGGGTCCATTGGTTGCCAATCAGCACATTACTAGGGCAGTCTACAAGTTCATCAATCCATTCTTCGGCCTCGTCGCGATTGGCTTGAATCATCTGAGATCGTGCGCCGGATTGAGGAGCTGCCGAACCTGGATTGAAACGGTGAGGGTTTAGCGTGGTGGGATCTCCACCAATGACAGGCTTTGAGAGATCAATTTCATTCTCTAGGTAGTAACGAATTGCCTCATATCCGCCATTTTCTAACCACGGATGGAACTCATCTCTATATTTATCAGCGGGATACTTCTGAGTGCCAAGATTATGAACGAAGAATCGACGGTCATTAGAGTCAATATAGAATGCGTTCGGGTGATTGGATGTGAAGTAGTAATTTAAACAATCTCTTAGCTCGAATTGGGCTTTGTTCTTGATGTTCACGTATACGACTTGTTGGGTAATCATTGCCTTCAATCGATCGGCGTGTTTCTCGCTTGATGCGCCGCGAATCTCCTCGCCCATGATGAACTGGCGACCGTTAGCCCAGAAGTTGAATGGATTGTGTAGGGTGGATTCGTCGAGTTGAGCGTAATTAGATGCGCCGTAGATGTGAGACATGATCTTGCCAAAGGTGGATTTGCCCGTTGCTGTGGTTTCAGACCAGAACACGACCGCCGTGTGGAGTTTCGCGCCGGGGAATTGGAGGGGATATGCTGCCCATGCAAGGAACCAATCGCGATAAGTGGGATCGGACGCGAATACGCGGTCTAGGTAGTCGAGGAATAAGGCGCAATCGCCTTTGATGGGTTTGACTGGCGATTCCATCCACGTGTTGAGGGTGTTCGAGTGGAATCGGGGCCGGCCTGGAGCGTATTCGAGCTTATAGGCGGTCGTTCGCTTGGGCCAGTTGAGCCAGTGACGGGCGACAGGAACCTTATTCACCCGAAGAGGGGATTCAAGCGCGCCAGAGAAAACCGCCGGTGAATAGATGTCGAGGTTTGGGCGTTCGATAGTGGGGATTCGGACGACTTGCGCGAGCTGTTCAACGAATACATAGCGCTCGTTGAGATAATTGAGGGCCGATTCCCATGTGGCGTCCATCGGGATTACTTTTGACTTGGGTTTCGATTGCGGTATACTTGCCATCAGATGGACGCTCCTAACGTCCGTTCCTCGCGCCGATCCTGTTTAGGAATCGGGAAAGCCTCTCAGATTAGCCTCTGGGGGGCTTTTCATTTGCAGGATTGTTGGAATGATTCTACTTCATCCCGAGGGTGAGTGCAGCCTAAAAAACGAGAACCCCTCGGAGGGGAGGGGCTTCTATCGTTTTGGTGCGGGATGAGGGATTAAGAGAGACTGTATCAGGTATTGGCGGAGTCAGCAAGGGTCAAGGCGTGCCTGATGGCCTCCGTGACAGTCTTCAGCTTCAACTTGCGCTTCACTCTCTTCGCTAATTTGTGATCCTCCAGGGAGAGGTAATAGGTATTCCCTCTCTGGGTGCGATTCTGCCAGGACTTCGTGCGGCTGATGTAGACGCCGTTTGAGTCTTTCTTCGTGGGATCGATGGGCCTTGCCATTTTAGTTAATCCTCTTTATGGCTGGTAGTGCAGGGCTCGAACCTGCATTTGCGGGTGCCTCGGGGTGCACCTCCGAGCGGTCCCGCTGTCCTATCCATTAGACGAACCACCGACCCAGATGCCTCCGGGCCTTGCCATATTGGAGAGTATGGACTAGAGTGATGGGGAATGTCAACAGATAGGGGGATTGGGAGGGGTGGGAAAATAAATTCAATTACTCGCGATTTAGGTGTTGACATGTTTTGGGAATGGGGTTAGAGTGGGTTGTGTTGGAGGGGATTTGGGATGAGATTGATTGCACGGATTATCTTTATTCTTTTGAGGACAATTCTATGAGCCACGACACTCACTACAACGGCTACGACTGGGAGATTGTGAATGATCACGAGAATGATGAGGATCGGGCGTGGGATGCTTTGAGGAATTCGGATGATTTGGCGGGCTTGAGTGCGCCGCCAACCTGCCCAATGTTCGAGGAGTTGAGGGCGAATTGGGCCAGGACGCGGCAGGAAGCATTGAGGACGGAAGCGGTTATGGATGTGTATAAGGGATTGTTTGAGAGGGAGGAATCGAAGTGATTCGAGCGATTGAAATGGTTGAGGATTCCGGGGCTAAGTATCGGCGGGAATATCTGACGAGAGTTGCTCTTTCGCAACTTCCTTCTAAAGAGTGGAGAGCAGTGGACCCGAAGGATGTTCATCGGATTCAGTGTGATTGTCATCATTTGTGCGGAGAGCAGGCTGTGTGGGCTTCTGAGAGCGTGCTGCCTTGTTCGTATGTCTGTGCCTACCATCGGGCCGTGTATGACGCAAATGGCAGATTTTGGGAAAAGGAGGGGTGATGGAAATCATCATTTCAGCAGTTCTAATCGCAGCAATCATCGGAATCCTCTGGGCCATTCGACCGCAGAAGGTTGTGAGTCCGACGCGGATTGTCATCCCGCAGACTCCCACCACAATCCTGTTGAAGATGAGCGAGAGGAACTGGAAGAGGGCGCTGGAGTTGCGGAGGGAGATTGGGCCGAATGCTTACAGCGACCATCTGGAGTTCATCGGGGATCGGCTGAGGATCGCGGGAGGGGCGGAATGAGCGAGTGGATTAGCGTCAAGGATCGGTTGCCGGAATATGACGGCTCACGGGATTCATGGGGTGCGGCCTCGTATGAGGTGCTCCTCGTGGTATGGGGTGCTGTTCGTCAGGGAATGGCCTTCGCTTACAAGAATGGCGAGTGCGTGTTCACGGTGCCTAATGTATCTGGCGAGACGACGCAACATATCACTCACTGGCAACATCTTCCAGAGCCGCCCAAATGAAGCCCGTCCTCAACTGGCTGCTGATGGTCCTCGCGGGCGCTGCATTCTCGATGTGCGGGCTGATCGCGGTGGATTCGACACAAACGCTGTATGACGTTGTGTGGTGGATTGCGAAGGGGGTTAAGTAATGACAAGAGGATTTATGAATATGGCGAATGATGGCGGCGCAGGCAATGACGACGGCCCTCAGCAAGAGGAGATGACGACTGAGAAGTTTACTCCGGGGCCATGGACTGTGAGCGAATATACAAATTACGCAGGATGGTCAGTGTTTGGCGGCAAACTCGAATGCCTTGCAGAACGTTGGCCGGGATATACGCCGAGTGATCAGGAGCGGGCTGAAGCTCATGCCAATGCTCGTCTCATCGCAGCCGCGCCAGATATGTATGCGGCGCTAACGGCGCTCATTGGGCTCATCGAGGAAAACAAGCTGGTGCGCGATATTAGCCGCGATTCTGAACCGGGATGGGCGCTGGAGTGCCTAGCTATCGTGCGTGGAGTCAGGATGGCAACAGATGCACTCGCCAAGGCGGTCCAGCCATGACCCGCCCCGACCTGACCTACTGCGCAGGGACGCCCATTGACCCCGAGCCAACGTACATGCTGGAGCCGGATCAACCATCTGAGATGTGGGCGGAGGCTGCGGGGAGTGAGTTGTCGCCTGAAGTGGAAGATGAAATCGAAATGGCCAGGGAGGCCCAGTCGAGCGCCAGGATGCTGGGAGGGGTGCTGGTGCTGGAGATGGTTGCAATTGGGATTTATGCGATCTGGGGGTGGTGGTTGTGAGATATCTGAAATTAGCCGTGGTGATGGGGTTGGTGAGTGCGGGGTTGACGATTTTGGTTTTGTGGTAATGGTCGTTTCGGGCGGCAGGAGGGTGAGGTAATGGCTGGGATCAAATACATGATGGCGACTACGGCGATTCATCCCCTGGGCGACATTAGCCGCGATGCCGCGACGGCGAAGGAGTGAAGGGGATGAACACGACATTAGAACAACGCGAAGAATGGTTGCGCCGAGCACGCTTAACCGACAACGGCAGCGATGCTAAGACGATAGATATTCCCGCCTACGTGCTGGTTGGCATTCTGGAAGACTTTGCCCGCTCCGAGCGCCCCGCCGATCCTGCGGGGGAGATCAGTGGCCATACGCCTTGGAGCGACATTAAGCAGCGCGTGCTTGATCGCCTCCAAACCGAGAATGCCAAACTAGAGGCCCAGCTTCTCGCGAGCCAAGCCGAGTGCGATGAGGCGTGGAAGGTCATTGCCGACGCGGTGGAAACGCTAACTATCTGGAGCCGACAAGACTTCACTAACCCGGACGGATCGACTCCGATGTGGAACCCTACGCTGCGAAGGCTGCGCAATCTCCTCGCCACCCGCGCTCAATCCACCCCGCCCAGCCCTGCGCCCGATGCGGTGAGGGACGCCCTAGAGATCGCGTGCGCATACGGTGGCATTGACGGCGGTCACCACAAGATGTGGGTCATCGACCAGATGGTACGGAGGCTCACTGGCGATGATTACGATGCGTGGGTGCGAGAGCACAATAAGGGCGAAGATGGCCCCGATACCTACGCATGGGATCAGGGGATAGCACCATGAGCGCCCTCCGAGAGAGCGCCGGGAAGGGGGAGTGATGGAGCGATTTGATGCCACGCGCGCTATGGATATATGCGGGAACTTCGATGTGCTGATGAAGCAAATGGATGATGGCCAGTTTGTGCGCTACAAGGATCACCAGCAAGCCCTCGCCGCAGCGCAGGAGCGGATCAAAGTGCTGGAGGGGGCGCTGGATGAGATTACGCGCCATCTTGAGGATGTGGTTGAGACGCACGCTAACGGAGACAGAAACAACTGGGATAGCTACTATCTGCCGCTGTTCAAACAACTGGCGGTGAAGTATCGCGCCGCCCTCAAGGAGCCGCCATGCTGAATCACTACGCCGTTTGCCGACTCGGAGCGATCTACGTCGCCGTTCGATCAGAATTTGCCCATTGGGGAATTGTATGGTCAGGCTGGGCAACCTCCCTCACCGCCGCCCGAATCGCCGCGCAGGAAAAGGTTGAAGGGTGACATGCTCCATCCCAGGCAGGAGCGTCGGCGGGAGAGATTGGATGAATTAGGATTGTGCCGGGAGTGCGGGATCTGGGCACGGAAGGCCACTGCGAGTCGATGTGTGAAATGCACAAAGGGCGAGGTCGAGAGGGCGAGTATGGGTAGAAAGTCGAAGAGGTTGAACGGTTGGAGGAGGGCATCTCAGTCATCTCATTACTCCCCGATCCTTCCATCGGGGCCGACCAAGTGGGAGATGATGCTTTATCGAATGGGGATGGAAGAGAAGGATGTGATGAATAATCCGCAGAAAGTGGCGGGGTGGGTGAGGAAGAACGCAGGAAGCGTGTTTGTGCCTGAGAAGGTTTTGATGGAGTTGGGAATTGAAACGAGGTGGGTGGTATGAAGACTGATTCGGAATTGGAAATTGAGGAACTGAAGGAAGAAATTCAGGCCCTTAGTCTCAAGAACGCAAAACTAACTGCGCAACTCAGGGAAGCCGCTGATGTAATGGCGGAGATTGGGAAGATTCATAACACTCCCTATGCCAAGCGCCAGTGGGTCGAAGGATGACCCCCGGCACCCAAGCCATCCTCGCCGAACTCAGCAGGCGGATGGATGGGTATGGGAATGGGCTGAAGGTGGCGAGGGAGTTGGGGATTGACCCCGGCTTCCTCAGGTCGATCAAGTGTGGAGGCCAGCCGGTTCCGAAGCGGATCGCGGAGCAGTTGGGGTTTGAGTTGAGGTGGGTTAAGAGGGGTGAGGGAAATGGGAACGGGAAATCTTTGTGAAAGTTCGGGATGTGCTCTGGCGAAGTCAGGGGCGGGGTTTACGGAGGTGGAGGTTGGGAGTGCGTATGAGCGTACGAAGTTGCTTATTGTTGGCGAAGCGAGTGGTGAAGCAGAAGCGCGTGAATCGCTCCCTTTCCGTCCTTATGCTCAATCAGGCAGTCTCCTCAGTGATGCGCTTAGAGAAGTGGCGGTTTCCCGAGCTGAAGTGGCAATTACCAATATCGTTCGATGCCGACCCCCGAAAGACTGGCTCAGCGGAGCCCCCTACGAATACAACGCCATCTCCAATTGCATCAAGAACTACCTGTACGAAACCATCGACCGATTGAAGCCGAGGGCGATTTTGGCACTGGGCGGAACGGCGATGAGGGCGCTTACGGCGACGGTGAAAGGGAAATATGGAACACTCGATTACGCTCGTGGGTACGTTCAGATGGGAGAAGGGCCTGCAAGGGGAATCCCGGTCATTTCTACTTATCATCCCGCGTTCATCCGAAGAGGGGCGGCTCACCTCACGCCGCTTCTCCAGCGCGATTTGCGAAGAGCTTTTCTCCTCGCAACAGGGAGACTTGTGGATGGAGTTCATTTTGCCTGTGACGTTTCAAGACTTGGACTGAATTACCAAACAGCGCCGGCAATCGATGAGGCGTGGGCTTTCGCGGAATCAATCGATCCCGATCTCCCGCTCGCCTTCGACATCGAAACCCCAATGAGCACAAGGAGTGATGAGGATGAGAGAACATCCTTTACGGACAGAGATATTAAACTTGTGCAGTTCTCACAGCAACGAGGACACGGAATTGCGTTCCCCTTTAGAGATGAATTTCGTGACGTTGTTCAACGGGTCTTGGCATCATGTCGAGTCAAAGTGGGATTCAATAACTGGTCATTTGACGATCCGGTTCTCGAAAGCAACGACATTGAAACGGGAATGACAGATGACGCCATGGTCATGTTCGGCTTCCTTTGGAGCGATCTGCCGAAGAATCTTCAGGCGGCGGCGCAGTTTGCTGGATTTCCTTTCCCTTGGAAACATTACTCCGATAGCGATCTGGCGTTTTATGGTTGCGCTGATGCCGATGCCACTCTCTGCGTTTACAACTATTGCAAACAGAAGATGGAGGAGGAGGGGAATTGGGATTCGTACAGGAGATACTTCGCCCAAGTGTGGCCCATCCTCCGCGATATGAGCCGACGAGGAATCCCGATAAGCAACACCAAGAGATTGGAGTTAAAGGCCCTGATCGAGAGGGAGGATCTGCGCGTGACAGCGGCGATTCAAGGGGTTGTGCCGCTGGAGGTGAGGAGTAATAAGCAGAAGTCAGGGCTGAAGCGCACCCCCAAGGACACAACGGGAATGGTCCAGACTGAAGTCGTAATCGAAAAGGAGGAGAAGTGTCAATGTTTAAAGAAAGAGCGCGAAGGATGCCCGATCTGCGTCGGTTCGGGGATTGTCCCTGCGGGTACTGTACTCAAGCGGTGGGCCATGCCGACAGAGTTCAATCCGAACTCAAGTCAACAGGTGAAGAGGTTGATCAAATTTCTGAAGCACCCGGTGCCGAAGCACGCGAAGAGAACTGATGAATCCGGCGACGCCGCCGAGACTACGGAGATGAAGGAGTTGGAAAGGTTATGGCAGAAGACGAAGCACCCCGTCTATCCGCTGTTGATCGAGAAGAGAATGCTGACGAAGGTGGACGGGACTTACGTGGAAGGGTGGACGCCCTCGCACGATGGCTCAGTGCACACGACATACACTTTTCAGACGGCTACTTGGCAGACATCAAGTCGAGCACCCAATGTGCAGAATGGATTAAAGCATGGGAAGACGGAGTTTCAGAAGCAACTGGCTTCGTCCTTCAATGGGATGCAACGCGCGGTTACGGGCCGCGTCTTAGTGAACTTAGATTTCAAATCCTTCCACGCTTTAACGACCGCCCATGATTTCAACATCCCCGATTACGCGAGGTTGGCGCGGATTGATATTCATTCCTTCGTCACTGGCTATTTTCTGAAGACTGAGGATCGAGAGCGGTGGTGGGCATTATCAGATGCAGACATGAGCGCTAGGTTTAAGGAGTTGAAGAAGGATGAGACATTCAAGTTCTGTCGAGATTTCAAAGCTAAGAGAGCGATACTTGGAATCCAGTTTGGAATGGGCTACCGCAAACTCTTCCAGCTTAATCGAGATGACTTTGAATCCGAGTCAGAAGCCAGACTCGTATGGGAAATGGTCTATCAACTCTTTCCCGCGCTCCGAAAGGCCCAGGATGAGGTACGACGGAAGGCGGCTGAGGATCATCGTCTCGTGAATAAATTCGGCGCTCTCCGGCACTTCTATGACGTTCAAAGATGGGACCGCAAGCAGCAGAAATGGGTTCCAGGGGATCAGGCGGAGCAGGCGGTGGCGTTTTTGCCGGCATCACACGCGTTTGGCGTTATGCGCACCGTACTGCTTGCGCTTAGGGAGAAGGGTTGGGACGAGCGTTACGGTCTGTGTAACCAGATCCACGATTCGTTGGTATTCCACTGTCCGATTGAGCTGGCGGAGGAATGCGTAGCGAATGTGAAGGGGGAAATGGAGCGCCCATCCTCCGTTCTTGTGTACCCCGAGATGGCCCCACAAGGGCTTGTGGTGGGAGCGGACGCGGCGATGGGAGACTCCCTAGCAGACATGAAAGAAATCAAATAATTCCTGTTGACATCCTCCCCCTTTTCCTTTAGTATTCGGATATTGACTTGATGAGGCGTGACCTCAGATTGAAGGGATGATTATGGCAATAGAGGTAGACCGTACCCGCATTTTGCAATTCCAGTCTTGCCCCAGAGCCCGATGGCTCGGCTTTCACGCCCACGGCAAGGGACTCCAGAGAAAAGCTAAAGGATTACCGCTGGTTTTCGGCGGGGGTTTTCATGAGGGCGCAGGTGAACTGCTGCTCAATCATGATATTGAGACTGCTGTGTATCGCGCGATCAAGTTCTTGATCGACGCATTCAAAGAAAAAGGTGTTGGATTCGACGGTGAGGATCAGTCCGACGCCTCTCTCGTCTACTCCGCCCAGGAGCAAGTCGCGCTGGCGGAGGGGTTGATTCGGGCGTGGGGGTTGGAGAGGTTGCCGGAGTTCCTTTCCACTTTTGAAGTGATCGAGGTGGAGAAGGAGGGGAGGGCGATTTTGGAAAGAGGGCCGGAGCCCTTCATCTATGACTCTCCAAACGATTATGATATGCCCGGAAGCCGAATTGTAATCAACCGGCAGCAATTGGGCGCTCCTGCCCCAGAACGTGAGAATGATCTCATCCTCATGTTCCGCCCCGACGCCCTCGTTCGCGATAAGTTAACCGGCGATCTCTACGTCGTGAGCTGGAAGACCGCGAGCATGTATGGAAAGCGGACGTTGCAGCAGTGTAGGACGGATATGCAGAGTTTGAGTGAGGTTTGGGGAGTTCAGAACGTCGCAGGCCCAACTAATATCGGCAATGTAGGGCCTGAGCGTATTGAAGGCGTCCTCTATCTCTTCTGCGTTAAGGGGAAGCGATCCCTCGACGACTGGGACAATCAATGGAAGCAGAATTCCCACCTGATCTACGGTTGGCGCAAGCTGAAGCCGGTGGACGAATTCGACGATGGCTGGAGTTGGACCTTCAAGTATCCCAAGGAAGACGGCAGCGGTCACTCCACTCTCGGCAAAGGGTGGAAGAAGGTTCCGATTTGGTCCGACTATCCCGGCGGCGTCAAGGCGTGGATCGAGGCGTTGCATGAGCGCCAAGTGTTCCCCCGCCACATCGACCCATTCGAGTCTGTCTTCCCCCAATCCCTCCCAGTGGAGCGGAGGGCGGATGAAGTCGAGCGCTGGAAGACACAGATAGTCTCACAAGAGACAAAGGTTGCTGCGAATGTTGATTCCTTGAATAGCTATCAGTATTCCGATGTCACTTTGCAGCCTGAGGTGGATGAGTTGTTCCCCCAATACACCCACTCCTGCCACGCCTACTCTGGCTGCTCCTTCATCGACATTTGCTGGGGAGGGGTTCCAGCTGAACCGGGGGATCTTTATTCGGTACGCTCGGCCAACCATCCTGAAAGTGGTGATGAGGATGAGTAAAAAGAAAACTCCCTACATAAAGCTGGTGGACATCGGCAATAAGGAAGGCCGCTACCGAGACACTTACTGGACGTGGGAAGTGTATATTGACGAATGCCACATGATGCTTGCGAATGACATCAGGGCTTGTGCGAGATATTTGCTGGAGAACAACGCGCTGCTTCCATCCCCGTTGAGTGGAGAGCCTATCGAGTTGCCGGTGCGGAAGAGGAAAAAGGCCAAGAAGAAATCACCCAGAGGGAGGGGATGAGGATGAATAGTTGGAAGAGATTTTCCTTCGTCTATTTTCTTATCGAGAAAGACATTTATGGCCGGAGTGAGCCTCGGCATCGGGAGGTTGAGAATGCTTACCTGCGTTACCTAAAAGTGATGGGAGAGGAGCCTATTCCATGAATACCGAATTGGATCAGAAGAATTGGTGGGACGACGCCTCCTGCCGCGAATTTGAAGCCTTTCTCGACGAGATGCATGATGAGCAAGTCGAGCAGGAATATGAAGAGATGAGAATGGCTCATCTCGAAGCGGAGTGGGAAAAGGAAAGAGGAAGTTTGGGGGAATTCTAAAATGCAAACGCGTAAGACAAGTTTCATGATTTATGGAAAGAGCGACACGGGAAAATCGACACAAGCTCGGTACATTGCTGAGTACATCTGGCGCACGCAGAAGAAGAAGACGCGCTACATCGCGCTCGACCGGGGATCGCTCTGGTCCCCCTGCCAAGATCTAGTCGATGAGGGGATTGTGATTCCCCTAGAATTTCAGACTGCCTCGGAATACAACCCAATGGCGATCATGCGCAAATTGAGGCGCGGCGAATTTCCAGAGGGCGGAAAGATCAACATGCCGGAGCGCGTGCTAGCGAATGGCAAGGTCCAGTACAAGCCCATGACCAAGTGGATGCCTTGGACGGAGGAAGAGACGAAGACGATTGGAGCGATTGTTGTGGACTCGATCACCAGTTTCGCCACCTCCTTCATGTCCGACGCCAAGCAGAAGAATGTGCGCTCGGGGAATGAGGCGGGTTCGCAACCTAGGGAGGAAGAGGGCGAGACGACTGGGACGAATACGCAGAGTCATTATGGGGACGCTCACTTGGAAGTCCTCGATATGATGAACGCGATCCAGGCCCTCCCAATTGAGATTGCCTATTTCACCGCCCTTGAAGACACCGGCACAGACGATTCCAGCGGGTCGAAGAAGATCGCCCTCGGCCCCGCCACAGTGGGAAAGGCGATTGTGAGCGTGATCCCGCAGAGGGTGCAGAATGTGTTTCATCTAACCTCTGAAGGCGTTGGGCCGAGCAAGAAGGTGAATGCTTGGTATGGGAGTCACCCAAGTGACATCGCCAGCCTGCAATGGCCAGCGAAGGTCGGCCTTCTGCCGGGGGAGCTGCCGGAGTTTTGGAAAGCCTATTCCAAAGGTTTCATCCCTCTCACGCTGGAAAAGGGGATTGCTGAGTTCTTAGAGTTCCGCGACAAAATGCGGGAGAAAGGAAGCAAATAATGGCAACAATTCCAGTTCCAGTCACTCGTGCTCCGAAGGCCAAAAAGGCTCCGAAGCCGGTGGCGGAAAAGCACACCATCACCATCACCTTCGAGGAGAAGTACAAGTCTCTCTTCGACGAAATCGTCACGGAAGCCGCGAACGACGAACGCACAGTCTCGCAGTACGTGTTGCTGTTCCTGCGGGATAATCACAAGACCTCAGCAACCGAAGTGGCAGAATAGCGCCGAACTCACACTGAAAAGGAAATCATAATGCCCCCAAAGTCAGATCCCATTCCAAGATTCTGGGCCAAAATTAGGAAGTCCGATGGATGTTGGGAGTGGACCGCAGGAACCTACACTACCGGGTATGGGTTGTTTGCTGTTCATTATTGGGATAGGAAACCAGCGCATCGGTACATGTGGGAGATTACACATGGTCCCATACCCGATGGTTTGTGGGTTCTTCATGATTGCGACAATCGACTTTGCGTTCGGCCTGATCATCTTCATTTAGGAACTCGCCGAGACAACATCGATGAAGCAGTTGCGCGGAAACGAACGGCATGGGGTGTGCGCAGCGCCAGTGCCAAACTGACCGAAGATCAGGTGAGAGCAATATTCAATTCTGTTGGCAGTTGTAAAGAAGTTGGCCGACAGTATGGAGTAGTTGAATCAACTGTCTCAGTCATCAGAAGGGGCCTTAGCTGGCCAAATCTAAATCTCAAATCTGAAAGCATGAGGACAAACGACAATGGTTGAAACAAAACAAATCATCTACGACGAAACATACTTGAAATCGCTCGAAGAACTCGACGTTCCCGATGCGTCAATCGCTTGGGACCCTGACGCTGATTACAACCGTCCCGCGCCCCCTGTCGAAGACGGCTGGTATCAAATGACCTTCACCAACGCCGGGGTGTACGCGGATGGGAATAAAGTCCCTTATCGCAGCGCCCAGTGGAAGAACGAGCACAAGCCGCATTTTGAAATCGCCGTCGTGGGATCGATCATCGCCCCCGACAATCTCCTTGTGAACGAGAAGCATGTTTACACGGGGATGCCGTTGACCACCACTCCTGATCCTGACCGTGGGAATGCCTCGGGGGTTGGGGCCGCTTACAAGGCTCTGAAGGGCGAACCGATACCTGGGCTGCCGGGACTGAAGCATGTCGTAGCCTTGGACGAGGTGCTGAAATCCTCCCCAATCGCATGGGCGCGGGTGCAGAACGTGCTCGCGGACCGGGATGCAGAGAAAGCAGCGGCGGAGGCTGGGGAACAAAGGCCGAAGCCGGTGTATGGACAAAGGAAGATCATGGCGCTTCCTGGTGGAACCAATGCACAAGGGAACTTCAGCGGCGCGGCAGACCATCCAGTGACCAAAAATCGCTGCGTCTCCCGGCCTCAGTTGGTGGAGTTCAAGCCTGCTGATTTCGTCCCCCCGACGAAAAAGGGTTAGCCGCTCCAACCAGAAAGGGCATCTCATCTAACAGAGGTGCCCTCTCATGGTCACAGTCCTAGTAACAATCCTAGTTTTCATGCTGGTGGTCGGGTTGATCTTCTACATTGCCCGCCAGATGGGCGCTCCGCAGCCTTGGTTGAACATCGGCGTTGCTGTGGTGTGTGTTTTCTTCCTGATTTGGTTAATTTATCAACTTGCGCCTTTGCTTGAGTCTGGACACGGCTTTCTGCGCTAAGATAATCGCGGGTGATCTATGCACTGGCCACACAAGGATGAACCCAAGCAGATTAAGAACCATCAGCTTGAGCAGATCATCGAGCAGAACGATATCATCATTCGGCTTCTCTGTGTTTTGGTCAGGGAAGAAGCCCCTCCGGTTCTGACTTCAATCCAACTCAGGTTCAAAGGAGATTTCATGCCCACAGCAGGTCCAGTTACTCTTACCGCAGCAGGCCAGCAGGTTACGGCTTCCGTTCTGGGATTCGACCAGTTCGGTCAACCCTTCACAGGCGCCATGCCAGCCGCTACGTTGACCTCAGACGATTCGGCGCAGGCCATCGTGCAGTTCGACCCCACCACGGGCCTCACAACGGCTGTGGCGGACGGGACGGCGAACATCACCGCATCTCTGACGACAGCGGAGGGTCTCGCGCTGACTGACACCGAGACCGTGACGGTGGCGATTAACCCGCCTCCGACGCCGGTTCTTTCGAGCATTAAGGTAGCTTTCGCTTAGGTTTTACTTGAAAAATACTTGGCCTGCGATGGTGACTGTTTGAGTCATCGTCGCGGCCCAGTATGGCGGTTCCTTCATCGACAGTGCGTAGTAGGAAGTTGCGCCGCCTGTAATATCCTGCAACCCTTGATCGGCCATCTGGCCTGCTAGTATCAGCGCCATGGCCCATTGTGGGTCTCCGTCTGCTGGAAATAGGGTTAGGTTCGGATCGCCCTTCGCGGTCATGGATGAGAACTGCATTGGGCGCACAGCTTCGTGATAGACCGAAGTATCCCGATGCGTGGCACGGTTCTGGAGCACGTTCAGGACGGACTGCATCCCCGGCGTGCCGCCGCCTCGGTTCTCGCGCCATGCCGTCAGCGCCCCGATTGCAATGTCTTGATGGGTCATGCTGGCTTGGCAGGGGTTGCCTTGGCAATCTCGGCATCGGCTGCAGCCTTGACCAGATCCCAGTTGGCATCCGCCGCCGCAAGGATTTGCTCCACCGGCTTGGTCCCCGGAATCGTCGCCGCCAGTTGCTTATAGAGCGAAATCACGGCGGGGAGCAATTCCTCGATGAGGGCGATAATGGCTGCTGCGTTCATTAGGAGCCTCCCAGAAGTGCCTGAATCGTCTCAATCCCCACCTGCACGGAGGTAATGACGAGCTGGAATGTCGTTTTGGCCTTGTCTGACTTCAGCGCCAGCGCACCGTCCGCGTTGATCTGATTGACCGTGACGAGAGCCGTATTAGCGCAGGCCACGATGCCGGGCGTTGTCGTTGAACCGAGGATGCAGGAATCCAGCGTCTTGCCTAGCTCTGAAATGGCGACAAATTCTTTCTGAAGGAACAAATGCTCATCGGGAGGGATGACGATGCAGGCACTGGTCTGCGCGACGCTCTGAGCCGCCGCCACGCACTGCTGGCCGGTGTTGTAGATCGTGATTTCGCCCTGCTGGGCGGCGACAACGGCTGCAGACGCTACCTGCGAGGCCTTGGCAGCGTTCTGCTGGGCCGTAGGGCTGGGACAACCTGAGAGAATCAGAGCTGCCAGCGAGAGAAGGAGGAACTTGACGGCTTTCATGGCTGGCCTTTCGTGGCTGCTGGCGCATCACCCTGCAGCAGCCCGACCCAGACGCGGCAGAGGGCAACAATGATGTTGCAGACGACTACGACGATGCCGTAGATGTGGTTGGCGTGCGGATCAGTCAGGTTAGGAACCTGAAACGCCGTCAAAGTGGTGAGCGTGGCGATCAAAAACGCGAGCACGCCGTTGATTGTGGTCTTTGAGATCCCGAAAATCATGTTGTCCTATTCCTTTCCTGCTCAATTCCCGCCGCTTTGCCCTTTTCGGTGCCCAGATCAGTGGCGGTCTCGATGCGCTTATCCAATAGGCCATCGACTTTCCTTCCAAGCGCGACAACCTTGACGGCGACGTACCCGCTGATTGCCGATGGGATGACGATCTTAGCCGCATCGATCAGCGCAATCTGCACCGCGTCAGTCACCCTGACCTCGCTCCCGCTTCAGATACCCCTGAAGCACGTCCTCATCGATGGGCGGAAACTCAGCCATTCGCGGGCGGGCACTCCGGGGGGCAGGGAAACAAGATCGGCTTTTCAGCCGGGATAATCTTTGCCTCGTGTTCTGCGACCTGAGCAGGCGTAAGCATCCTGAAGGCGCGAATGACGTCCTTGGCTGGGAAGATGTGTTTCTGCATGATTTTCCTCACTTTCCATCTGCTAGGGTATGGGTTTGCAAAGATTGTACCGCTGAAATGTGGTGATGCGCTTCAAAATAAGCAATATAAATCCCGCCCAGAGTCAGCCCAAGCCCCAGCATACCCGCCAGCACCTTGCCCCAGAAGGCGGTGGCACGCCCGTAGGCTTTGATTTCTACAAGGTCTTGGCGGACTTCATTCATATCGGCTTTGATGCCCTGCTTGCCGTTGCCGTTCATGTCCCGATAGAGGGACCTGAGGGTTGAGAGAGTCGTACCCTTCGCCTGTTCCCAACTTTCATCCCCAAACTCCAACAGATCGTCGCTCACCAAGGCCCTCAGTTAGTACAAGATACCCCACGCGTGGTGCGCTGCCCCATTACTGGGCCGAGGCTTAACGCACTACTGCTCGAATCTGCGGCACATCATTCTTAGCCATCGGCGCGGCAAAGATGCCAGCCCGGCTAAGTGGAATACAATCGGGAGCATTGTGTGCAGGCGCTCCGCCCGCGCAGTATTCGACCACTTTCACATTCGCCGTCGTGCTGGTGCTCATGATTACCGAAGGCACGTCATTCTTCGCGCTCTGGCCATTGATGCTCGGCGCTGTGGGGTTCGCAGGCACGACGAACGGGCCAGCCACATTGCTCGGCCCACTCACGGCCCCGCCCTGCACCGTCTGCGCGATGTAGCAGACCGAGAGGCCAGCCACCCCAGCGTCCACGAAGCTCGTGCCCGTTGCGGGCGCACTCTGGTTCAGGGGCGTGTAGTTCGTGGCTGCACTCGATGGGCAGGTACTTCCAGTCGCGCGGCTGATGACGTATGTAGCCCCGCTCACTCCAGCAGGCGGAGTGATGGTAATGGTTACTGAATGAACGGTGGGAGGAACTTGCGAATGCGCACATCCTACCGTGGCAAGCGCGAGGGCGAGAATAAGCGCAGATTGAATCTTCATGGAATGTTGATCCTTCCTGACAAAGTGAGATTACCGCTAACCGCAGGCGGGGCGACAAGATTGATCGTATACGTCGCCGAGAGCACGCCTGAGTCAGCATACGTCGCTGCCGTCGCGATGGCCCTCAGTGTCTGCGTAGACCCCACACTGATGGGCGTGGAGTAAGTCGTCCCATGCGTGCAGCTCCCCGCGCCATTTCCCGTAGGCGTCGATCCATCGGTGGTGTAGCAGAGGGTGACTGCGCCTTGGGAATCAGTGATGGCAACCGTCTGCACCGACCCATACGACCCGCCCCCCGGCGTGAACACGGGCGTGGGGATCTGGGCCGCGAAGGTGTAGGTGAGGGTCGAGGAAGTGGTCAGGAAGGTGAAGGAACAAGTTGGCCCTGTGCAAGCACTCGCCGCCCCTGTGCCACTTGAAGTCACCGTCGCCCCGCTCAACCCAGCCGCATTGCACACAACTCCAGTCCCTGATGCTGGGAAGCTGGAACCCACGGCGCAGTTCGACCCGCCGATGGTCCCACTCCCCGTCCCCGCCGCGCTAATGGTGAGCGAAGGGACTGCGCTGATGGTCCACGTCCCCCCCGAGATGTTGGAGTTCGCATACCCCGCCTGAATTGCGATGGTTCTCAGCGTCGTAGTGGTTGAGATGGTGTATGGGCCTGTGTAAACCGGACTCCCACTTGTCGGCGTTGACCCATCCATTGTGATGTGCATGACGCAGCCTGCGGTGGGGGATGTGAATCCTGCCGAGACGGCGCTGGCATACGTTCCTGAATAGGACTGGCTGGGGAACCCCGGCGGTCCCTGCTGCGTTGGATCGGCGCAGGTGGGATTGAAGGTGTAATTTGCGCTTCCGACTCCCGATTGCGTCAACCCCGACGCCGTGGCGATGGCTTGGAGGAGGGTTGGGGTGGAGATGTTTACTGGAGTCGAGTAGACTGTGCTGGCTGTCGTTGGCGTCGTCCCGTCGATGGTGTAATAAATCGTCGCCGCAGGGGTCGCGGTCGAGATGACCACTGACTGTGGGACAGCGTAGGAACCGCCGCCGGGTGCGAAGGTGGGAGTGGACACCACGCCGCTTACCAGTGGATTCGGATAAACCGCCGGGTCATAAATGTCAGTCCATGTATTCGCGGCAGTGCAGGAGAATCCCCTTCCCACGCCGCCATTCGAGTTCGGGCTGACATTGGTGGCGAAGTAGAAGGTGCCCTGGGAGCCCGTGGGGCTGGTCAGGTAAGTTCCACCCGCCCCCGGAGTGCATGTCGCCGGACGCGAGGCCAGTGTGCCGAAGCCTGTCCCCGCAGCCCCTGTAAACGCCCCTGAGCAACTTGAATTCCACGTCCCGCAGTCGTAGAAGTAATCCTGATTATTCACACTCCCATCGCTCAACAGCATGTAGGCGGTCGCGCCGACGTAGAGGGTATTGTTCCAGAGATACTGCGGCTCAAGATACTGATGCGGCCATGCGATTGTGCCGGACGAGAGATTTAGCCGATTGGGGAAGGCCAACCCATTCAGCGACTGTGGCGTCTGCCCTCTGCCCAACCCATCCAGGCAAGGATAACCACTGGCAGTCGGCGTCCCCGGAGTTGGGTTGTTCCCATCCCAGTTCGATCCCACATTATTTGCAGCAACCGCCGTGCCGCAGTAGCCCCATCCTGCGGGCGTGCTGGTCTCCGTCTCATCCCCGCTCTGCCTATCCCCACCGCCCTGATAAAACCGCCGATACCCCGAGGCCATGTTATTGCCCCAGATCATTGCGGTTGTGCCTTTGGTCCCCAGCGCTGCTGATTGCGGTGATCCACTGGGGCCTGTGAAGTAATTGTTGTACATCTCAATCGATCTGCACCCACGTGCGGGGCCTGCTGGCGACTTCGTCCCATGCGTCTGAATCCCCACCGAAGCGTCGTTGATCGTGTTGTAGCGAATCACCATCGACCCGGCATTCCCACAATCATTAATCACGCCGCCATTCAGCACATTGCTCTCGACAAACCACGACGAACTCGCGCCCCATGGCGTCGCGTGGTTGAACGTTCCATCGCCATTCCCCACCGTGTCGTTGTAGGCGGCGAAGTCGGAGATGGCGAAGGGGTAGTTCGTATTGTTTGTCGAGAGGTCGAAGAGGTTGTGATCGGCAACGCCAACCGTGCTGCCATAGGTGCGGAAGAATACCCCCGTCGTCCCGCCGCTGTACGTCTCCTCATTCGGATGATTATGATCAATCCTCACCTGAGAGTTGCCGGAGTAAATCTCAATCCAGCCGTTGTACTTGCTCCCCCCGCTCCCACCATTGATCGTAAACCCGGTGATCCTCAGCAGCGCATTCGATGCCGTGTTGGCGTTGATCGTGATGAGGGGGTTGTTCCCTGCGTAGTTGTCGGTGAGGATGGTGCTGTCTGCCGCCGTGCAGCCAAAGCTCGATTGCCCAGCAGTCCCGCTGCAAGTCACTGCGGTGTCGCCTTGGATGGTCAGGTTCGTCAACCCACTTGGCACGGTATAAGTGAACCCTGTCGTCCACGCCGAGGCCCCCGTGACATGAACTGTTGCCGTGTTGCAGACAGAGCCACCTGTACCCCCAGTGGCCAACCCTGCAAGCGCAGAAGAGAAACTGCCGGGATCGCTGGTTGTCGTGGGGGTGCACCCACCTCCTCCACCGCCGCCACTGGCAAGAGCCGACTGGACAGCAGTGTAGGCAGGCTTTGGATTGTAGGAGGCATCGTAGAGTTGGGGCGCACCAATCCCGAAGGGCGATGGCGCATCGATAAAGGCCCACTTATCCCCAATTCCCCAGACGTAAAACGCATTGCACGCAGCATTGCCGAGACAGGCATTCACCAGCGCCGAGTAGAGATTCGCCTGCGTGGTCAGGTCAGCGGGCACTGTGGAGGTGTAGCTGTTCGGCACAGTATTGTTTGTGCCGTTCGTGTGAATGCCAAGCTCCACCTGTGAGAAATAGACTGATACTCCGAGCGACTGATACGCGCTCATCATCGAGGAGATTGAGCCTGTCGATGGAACGTTCGTGGGGATCGCGGCGTACTGCCATTGACCTTCCAACCCCACACAGTCCACCAGCCCCCGGCTCTTGAGATACGCGACTAGCCAATACTGATAATTGCTGCCTGTCCCGCTGCCTTCCCAGCCCCAGTCGTCGTAGCAGAGTTGCGCTGTGGGGTCCGTCGCACGTGCCTGCGTGTAGGCCAAGGTCACGTACTCGGGGAAGTAGGTGAGGCCCGATACGTGCGAGGCATACGAGCCAGACGCAGTGTCAGGGCCGAGGATGGAACAATAAGGGCCAGTTCCGTAGCCGGGATTGTAGCTGCCATTCGGGCACTGATGGCTGGCTTCACTGACAAGCGCGATCTGTTTCATGCGCCCCGGATAGTTCGTATGCATGTGGTTCATGAACGCAGCGACGTAGTTCTGAAGGGCCGTCGTCAGTGCGCCGGAACTCAATCCAGACACCCATGAGGGCGTGCCGCCACCGTAGCTCGCGTTATCCCAGACCGGAGCGGTCCCTGTCACTGATTGAGTGTTGGTCGCAGCGAAGTTCATCACTGCATCGGCATTTGACCACGTGTAGCAACTTGTCGGGTCAGAAGAGAAGCACTGATTTGGCTCCATCGCGTTCTGCTTCATCACGTTGCCGGGCTCGATGCTGTTACACTGCGCTGCAACAAGGCTGTTGAACGTGGCGTCTGTATTGAAGATGGAGGGGTCCGTATCGCCGCAACCAATCGTGAATCCGCGCCCGGACGCCAACGACCGCAAAGTCTGCCCATGAGCCATCGGAACAATCGCCAGCGCGGCCAGTACAAGCAGAACCTTCTTCATCGTGCCTCCCCGCTCGGCGCAGATACCAGATTTTGCGTGATGAGGTTCAGGAACGGCTGGGCAGTCGCGGCAGGCGGCGCATCGAAGTTAAACGTCGCCGCAATTGCAGTCCACGCATTGCCCTCAGTGAATCCTGCCGCATTGTTCCACGTCCCGCTGCACGTGCCGGGCGCGGTCATGAAGGCGGTTGAAACCGAATTCGAGTTGTGATCGGAGAATCCGTTCACGTTATCCTGTACATTGCAGCCAGAGGACGCGGTGATGACGGGATAGGTGCCGGTGCTGGTGCCGTAGACCATGCCGACAAGTGCGGCCACTTCATTTGATCCGTGCGCTATTGCCGAGGCCGTGACTGGCGGCGTATTGCCAATCGTAGTCGCTTCTGCATCGTCCTTCGCTCCCATGTTCCTGATCTTCATCAGGACGTTCATCACGGCGTTGGTCGGCGACGAGAACGTCACGCTGACCGGGCCGGATGGTAGCGGCTTGGGGACATATTCGCAGTTGTAACCAGCGCCGCTGATGACAGGCAGCAACGTCACCGTCCCGCTACTCATCGTGTTCGAGCCGCCGTTATCAATCGAGGTGCAGGCCAGCAATCCCGCATCTGTTTCGGGGTCATTGACCGTCAGCGTCACCGAGCCGCCGAAGGTAAAATCCTGATACCCCTGAATGACAACCGGGTGCACGTAGGGCGTGATGGCCTTCTGCGCCTCTAGGAATGACCACGGCGAGAGCGCATAGGGCGAACCATTGTAGGCAGTCGTTGCTGTGGCGGAAAGGGATGTAGGAACCGAACTCACGGGCACGGTCGCGGCATAGTCTGTTGCCAAGCCGTTATCCGATTGGAACTGGTACACCTGACCATACGGCGAAGCTGGTGTAAACAGGAACGATTCGACGTTCGACCACGGTTGCCAGGTGTTACCTTCCATCAAGTAGGTGCCGGTTTCCTGAAGCCAAATCGGCCCCATCGGCTGTGTCGTGGAAGTCGTCGCGCGGTTGAGATAATTGTCCGACTTGCCCGCAAAGGAATCCGTCGCCGCCAGCCCCACATCATGCTTGCACGTCAGGTCATACGAGGCCGTCCCGCTGGCTGCGGTCGCGGTGACCGTCACCGGGCCTACCGGCGGCGCATTCAAGTCGCACTGATAGTAACGATGGTAGGCCACATCGTTCTGCGCTACACCCCGATCACTACAACTGTAGTTATTGGTTCCGTCTGAGGCTGAGATCGCGCTGATGTTCAGGCCATCCCACAACTCGCCCGTGATCTTGTCGCCATTTTGCGGAGTAATCGGGAGCTTGCAATTGATGGCAGCAACCGGGTTGTTATTTGCCAGAAGGTGCGTCGTCGCCCCATTCTCCTGCACGACCCCCACCACAGGCATCGTGTGCCGCAGGACGAGGTAATAGGACCACTGACTCGACGCGGCAACCCCACTCATGGTGTTGGTGTAGGGACCGCCCGCAGCCGTCGCCCCGTCTTGATACATGGTTTGAATGCCCCAGCAGATCGTGGTGGGGAAAGATGTATAGAAAAAAGGCTCGCTATCAAATCGATCCTGCGTGAAAGTCGCTGTCTGTGCCGAGCACACGGCGTCGTGGGTTTCAAAGCCGGTAATCGAAACGATGGTGTCGTTGGAATCGTAATTCGGAATCGTGATGCCGTTCTGGGTTGTCGGCGTCTGATCGTTCTCGAAACCCTTCAGCGGGAACACGACGGGATAGGCCGCGAAGTGCGATCCGTCGCTCGGCAACACTTCCACAAAAAGAAACGTGCTCCAGTGAGTAGGCGATCCCGTGTAGGTGACGGTCGGCGTACAAGTCTGCGTGCTGTTGCTGACATACATGAAGCCGCGCACAAACGTGTCGTTGCGCCACGTCTGCAACGGCTCGTCCGAGCCGCAGATCGTGATGATCCAGTCGGTAGGAGGCGTTGTCCCCCCATTGCCCCCCGACGCCCCCATCGCCATGCCTGCAACCACATCGCCCTTGTTTAGAGAGATTGTGCTGCCGCATGGCACGGACGTGACCGAGCTGCTAAGGGTCGCGCCCACGCACTGCTGCGTCGAGATAGAGGCGTGCGCTTTCGTACAAGCCAACGCCAGCGCGACAAGGAGGAGAATTTTCTTCATTAGTTCACGCAGTAGGCGATGAAGGTTGAGCCGCTGGCTGTGTTGTTGCCGGGGTCGAGAAAAGTCACTGAGGTAATCGCTGGGGTTGACCCAATGGTAGTGTCAATCCAGCTGCCACCAAAGTAGAATGCCGCTGCGCTGCCTGTGTTTGTTGAAGTTGTTGATCCCCATGCGTTCTTCGCCAGACTAGACCCAAAATTGTAAATATCTATGGCGGTAAACCCCGCAAAGGTGTTCGCACCAATCACGCCCACGCGAAGGGAGGTACCACTGCCTGATGACGAACCGTTCCAATAGTAATGACTGCCTGTGTCGCCGTTGAACTGGACGGCATAGACATACTGGGAAGTATTGGCGTCAATCGGGACGATATCAAAATGCAGGCGATTTCCAGTGCAGGCTGTATTGAGGCTTGATGCGGTGACGGACGCCACAGATCCGGTTGTCGAGCACACATTGCCTGTTGTCGTGCAATTGGTCCATGAGATTGCAGAGGTAACGTTTGTGTAGCCTCCGCTGCCACCCGCTGCCTGCCAAGTCGCAGTACTAGAACTGGTCGCCGTTGGGACATAGCCAGTCGAGGGCGTGCCGGTGATTGTGATCCCACCGACGGAGGTTGCGTTATTCGTGCCCGACCCAGACACACCCAACGAGCAGCCTGTGCCACAAACCATCGCCGCAGTGGTGTTGGTCGCCGAGGTAATGGCGGAGAAGGCAGGCGCACTCCCCGCAGCCGCCCACGTGCATACCGAAGGACTCGCGGCAGTGCAGGAGAGGAAGGTGTTGCCGCTGGTGGCTACCGTGCCGGGGAGTTGGATTCTGTATGCCGTGACTGAAGTTGGGGCATAGACACGCACAGTGTTTGCCGCAGCCGAGCCGGGGTCTGATCCTTGCCCAAAATCAACCGCAGCACCCACAGTCGAGCCGACATTCTTCAGCGCCCCAGCAGTCGTCACCTGCCATCCCACGCCATTCGCATCCGCCTGCCATGGAGTGACGCCGGACCCAACTGCGGTAGTAAAGTGGGCGAGGATTCCATTCCCAGTGTTGGAAGCCGTGTCAGTCCATTTCATCAAATCGGACGATCCAGTTGCTGCGCCCCATGTGAAGGTCGATGTGAAGGCTCCCATCGCCAACCCGAGGTTCCCAGTCGGATTCCCCAACGCGCTCCAGATCGGACTCGACCCGCACGACCCGCTGGCGCTGATGACTCCTGCGGTCGCCGTGAGGCAACCTGCGAGGGAGCCGATTTTCATTGTGGAAAACGCTCCCGTATTGGGGGTCGTCCCACCAATCGCAGGCGGAGTGGCGTAATTCTGGAAGGCAAATGTGCCGAATGGTGTGCCGCTGGCCCCGGTCACAGTGACCACTCCCGTGGCAGTATTGATCGTCGCATCGCCGCTGGCAGTGAATCCCCCAAACGAACCTGAGTTATTGAACTGAACCTGCCCCGGCGATCCACCCGGCGTTCCGCCTCCGCCACTCACTGTGCAACTCGCGCCAAGCGTACAAGTCACGCCATTCACGGTCATAGCTGGATTCGTGAGCCCAGCATTGTTCAACGTCCCGCTGAAAACCAGCGTCACAACCCCGCCCGAGGTGTTGCTGAAATTCACCCCAAGGCCATTAAAGTTGGGCGCGTTGACTAAATTCAGCAGCGTCTGCGAAGAGTTCAGCACACTGTTGGTTAGGAACGCCGAGCCACCCCCACCCGCACCCCCTGCCACCGTGCCATACACCGCAATCGACGGGTTGATGAGCGAGGCATCCGCCGTTCCCGCCGCTACGAATGCAATCAGGTCATTGACCGCAATGGCCCCGCCGGGAGATGCGGCCCCAGCCGTCACCACACTCCCAGCGCTATTCCCAGTCGTCCACTGCACTGTGCAGAGCTTCGTGGGCGCGACCGGCGCGGTATAAGGGCCGAAATCAAGGAAGTAGAACGTGTCGGTCCCGCTCGCAGTCGGCAGCGCGGGAGAACCAGAAGACCACGTGATCGGCAGCGTGCTGGCCCCAATGTTGGTGCAGTTATTTGGCACCGTGATTCCAATCGGCGATACATGCCCACCGAGAACTTGATTCGTCGAACTCTGCGTTCCTGAAATGTAGATCAACGGGACTGCTGGAACGGGCGTCGCGGAGGAGTTGCACGATACCGAAGCGGTCGCCGCAGTCAGCGTCCATGTGCAACCTGCGGAGTTGATGAAGTTGACTGGGGAGACTGGGGATGTGGGGATGGAATTAAACTGGAGAATCGTCTGCCCCCCACCCCCGCCTCCGCCACTGCCCACTTTCAAATCTGTATACGTCAGCGGAGTTGTATAGCAATTCGGTGCGGTTGTGCAGGCTGGATTCCCCCCACCCCCAGACATCTTCACATCATATCCCTGACCGTCAGGAGCGTAGAAGATCCAATACCCTGCGTTGGGGGAGGGAAGTTGGACGGCGGTGAAGGGATTCGATAGAGGAGTCCCAGTGACGTTGGAATAGATCGTCGCGAGGGTGGTTGTGCCGGTGTAGTAGACCGTCACCTGACACCCTGGAATAATCCCCTGATCGTAATTCGTACTCGCCAGCCCCGAGACCAGCGCCTGCTTGCCCCCCAAAGTGCAATGCCCTTGCAGGGCGTCATTCTGCGCCGCCGCCGCGAGGGGGATGAGCAGCGACAGCAAGGGAGCGAATTTAACTAGTCTGTGCAAGATTCGAGACACTGAGCACTCCTGTCGCTGGATTCCATGTGCTGAACGGGGCCGGACTCCCAACCCTCGTCATTGTCGCGCCAAACATCGAAACACTCTCTCGATCATTCACTCGGCAGGATTGAAGCTCATCTTTGTAGATCGCTCCATACTGTCCTGCGAGGAAGCGGAAGTCGGCCCCGGCTCCGCGCGGGTTGGCAGGGTCTTTGTTCCCTTCCGCATTCCCATACGCATCAACCAGCGCCTTTGATTTCACCAACAATTCCGTGATAGGCCGAGGGAGTTCGTCGGCGTCGTTGACCAATCCCGGCCCTTCCCACATGTACCAATCCTGATACACAATCTGCGATGAGGGTTGAGGATAGAGTTCATAGCGCATGTAGCCGAGAGTAGAACTGGCGTTCGCCGTCCCCTGTCCCCGCGTGTCTATGCCGAGGGGAAGAACGACCAGGGGCGGGGTATAAATCTGCCGCTGCGGATCGGCCATGTCCGTGGCACGCCGAGAGTCATAATCAGCATTCACATTCAGCCAGCGCACGTTGGTCATGTCCCTGATCGCCAGCCAGCGGATGAACTCCTTTTGGGGAGTTGGATAATAAGGCTGATAGATGATGTAGGGAAGTCCAGTTGGGTTTGCTTCGTAATCGATCAAAGGGCGGTCGAGGGTGAGTGTGCTCACGCCGTCAAAGGCGATGATGTCGTAGATGGTCCCGCCGCCGATTCTGAACTGGCGCTGGGTGATGAGGGAGCCGAATTGGGAGAGTGTGGCCCACCCCGCGCTCGCCGTCGCATCTCCAACAATCTGATCCGATCCATACGTGGCTGAGACGGTTCCGGCTCCATATTTAGAAGGCGCAGCAAATCCTCCTTGGCCGAGCTGGAACGACCACCCCCTCAACTTCCTAACCGACTTCCATGCTTCCCTGACCATCGTGATGGCGAGATCAATGTCGAGGTTGGGGACTCTTCCCGTCATCTCTTGTGCCATGGTCACGAGTGACATTCCATCTCCTTACAAAGCGAAGGGGACAAGGAGCGAACTCCCTGCCCCCATCAGCGGGTCGGCCTCCCCTAACCTAACCGCCGAATGCAAACAAGCGGATCGTAATTGCCGACAGATTGGTTCCTGCCGAGATCTCTGTTCCGCTGGAGTTGTACCACTGGAGTAGAACCGAAGTCCTGACTCCAGTGCCTGTGAAGTGAGCCTTGGCCGAATACGCCCCGGTCGTGTCCCAACTCATGTGCGTGAGGAAGTCGATGGAGCGCAAGCCCAACTGCGACGCCTTGATCGTCTCGCCACCTGTCACATAGGAGGCAGGGCCGGTGTGGTCAACAGGAAGGGCACCATGCTTGCCCCAGATGTCAACGTAGCCCTTGACTGAAGTGTTGCCCATTGCTTCCTCCTTAGTACTTTGTCTGCAAACGGTCGCTGACAGTCAATCCCAGCCCTGTCCCAGCCGCAACTGCCGAGAGCAACTGGCCAACCGTCTGCGCCGTGACTGTGGTTCCCGAGGCCGAGAAGGTAGGAGAGCTGGAAGTGGGGAAGGTAACGATATTCCCCGCCGACCCGCCGCCGGTGATCTCGCAGTTCATCTTGCCGTTGATCTGAATCCAGCAATACTGGCCAACCTTGGTCGAGGGGTCGATGACGACGCCTGCGAACTCATAGGTCGCCGTTCCCGATGCGCCCGGAGAATTCGTCACCGGATACGGATCAGTCGTATCGTTGGCTTCATTCCAGAACAGAGGCTGGCCGAGGCCGACGTTGGAAGCGCCGGTCGCGCTCAACTTCACGCGCTGGTAGACACCTTCATACAGCGTGCCTACGGAAGTCTTCGAGAGCGCCAGCGCCTGCGCGGCAGTTAGCTCAAGAAAGTCGCCGGAGTTCAGGCCAGTGGGGATCGACAACCCGGTGACAACTTCGGCAGCGCCGCTCGCGGTCGTAGTGGAGTTGTTGTTGAGCTGCTTCCCCTGGACATAATCAAGAGTTGTGCGCATTTCCCTGTCTCCTTTGCGATCAAACTAGCCGTTGATGCCGTATCCGTGATTGTTCTCCCTAGGCTGCGGAGTATAAATGTTAATCCCCGTATTCATGATCGTCGCGTCATTGGTGTTGTTGTTCCACACCTGATTGCGACGGACGCCGAAGAAGAATTCCTCGCTCACCGGCGGGCGGTACTTCCATCCCCGCGCGTTGTAGATGAACAGCGGCTCTCCCACGGTTAGGGTGGTCGAGGCGGGCGGTGTGTATGGAATCGTCCCATTCCCCGTAGTCGTGGCCCCAGTGCAAGTCGAAGCGCTGGAGAAGGTCGTGGTGAGGTTCTGGGTCACGCTCACGCCTGTCGGGAAAGCCTGACCCCATGTGGTGCCGGGGGACAGAATATCCTTATAGATCATGCAGCCCATGAAGTTGATGCCGGTGAAGTCGGGAACTGTTTCATCCCTCTTGACCGACCAATCATTGAACCTCTGCTGACGCTGGAGGCAACCGAGGATGTATCCCCAGCCCACGGGGGAGATGATTGCCAGATCGGGATCGTTGAACTGGCTCACGCGCAGGATGTGCTGAATCAGCGCTTCAATCGTGATCGCACCTGCGGTGCCATCGGTGTTTCCGTACCAGAAGGGAATGGAGTTCAGAGTGTTCGAGACCGCACCGTTGCGAGTCTGCGATCCATACTGAGTGAACACATTCCCGTCCCATGAGTTGTTCACGCCATCGTTCATGGCCTCGGCGTCGCCGTTCACACGAAGCGTCCCGTTGTCGGTGATGAATCCCGACACAGGGGCTTGGCCGTGATGGTAGGAATCCACTTCAATATCGGTATTCGTCGCCGCGATGCAATTCTCGATATACAGATCCATCAGGTCAACCTTGGCAGGCTCCCCACGGTTCTGGACATCCAAGGAGAACGTCTCCAGCATGAGCAGTTCAGAGTAAAGGCGCATATTGAACGCCATCGCCGCCAGCTGCTGCACTTGGGTGATGTTGAAGTTGGTGCCCGGAGCGGCAGCGCCACCCACAGGCCGACCCATCACAAACGGCTCCTGCATCAAAACGCCGCCGTCAAATGGATTGACTGCGCCTACCGCACGGAACCATGCCTGTTTGGGCGTGTCCACGAAGAAGTTCTGGTAGGCAGTGGCCATCACCATGTCATTGAGAGTGCCAGCCTGAAGATCGCCACCATATGTCGGGTCGTTAGCCATTGATTCTTCTCCTTAAAGCTACGCAGTCTTTTGTGCTACCTGACGAAACTCAACAAGGCGCTCGGCTTTCGCTTCATTGCGCCCAACCTTGGTCTTCCATGAATCCGGTTTGTCCTTGAACTGTTCGCGAAGTTGCGCGGAACGGGAGCTGATTGCGGGGGCGAGGGAGGGGTTGGAGCGCTCTGCCAACTTCGCCGCCATCTGCTCTTCCTTTTCCTTCACAGCCGCGTCGATACGAGCCTTGATCTTCTGCTCGCCGATTTCCTGCCGCTTGCCTTCAAAGTTGAACTTGGACTTCACATAATCCGTAAGAGGCTTGTTCGCTTGACGGGCTTCGGCGAGGAGGGAGTTCGCATTCGGGAGGCGTTCACCGTAGAGTTCGCGATACTCCTCGGCCAGATCGTAAATGCGCGTCATGGCGTCGGCGGTGTCTTGGGAAAAGGTTTGCTGAAATTTTGCGGGGTCGAAGTCATTGGACTTGGGAGTCGGGGTCGGAGTCACAGAAGGCTCACCTTTCAAGGCAGATTTGATCTCTTCCGAAACCGGATACCCTTGATCCAGGAAGGTTTGCATGTAGGTCTTCAACATTGCCGCTTCCGCCTTGGCCGCAGCCGAGCCGCCGTCTGCATTGAGAATGGCTGGCTGGGCTGTTTCCTTCCACCATTTGTCCAATTCCGCCTTCTGGGTTTGAGCTTGGGTGCGGGCCTGAGTCCCTTCGTCATAGCGGGTGAGGGCAGCGGCGATGGGCTTTGAGACCTTTTCATCTGCGGCGAGTTGGTTCGCGTCATCCGCCGAGTAGCCGAGTTCGATGAGGTATTCCTGTACGGTCATTCAGAATCTCCTTAAATTGGCGGTGCCTGCTGCTGGGGAGCCTGGGATTGAATGGCTTTCTGCAAAGCCAGTCGCACCTGATTCTGAATTTCCTCGGCCATGGGAGAGGTATCGGGCAAAGCCTGCGCCATCTGCTGCGCTAACCGGGTGATCTGTGCGAAAACTGAGAACACGGGGTTGGCTGCGGCGGGTTGGGCACCCCCAGGAACTCCCGGTGTGGGAGCGCCTTGTGGCGGGGGTCCACCTTGACCTGGCATTGGAGGGGCGGAGGCCATTGGCTATTTCTTCGCTCCGGGCTTCTTGTACGCGGAGAGAACTTTCGAGCCGCCGACGAGATTGAGCTTGCCGCTCTTCTTCATCGACTTTTTGCCAACGTGCTCTTCCTTTTCGTGCTTCGCCATGAGGTTTCTCCTTTGTGAAGATGAGCCATAAAATGCAAAAACCCGACAGGCTTTCGCATGTCAGGTCATGGTGGCTTCTTCCCAAAAGGGACGCGATCCAGAATCCTGTTTGAATCTCCCCACACTATACACAACTTAGGGGGAGGATGCGCAACTATTTTTCTTCCCTCAACGCCTTGGGGGTCTCGGCGAACTGCATATCGGCGATTCCACCGTTGCCTGGGAAGTTGGCAATGAAGGCTCCGCGCCACTTGTTTTCCTTCAGCCATTCGAGAAGACGGGCCGCGTTTTCGGGGGTCGCTGGGAGTTTGAACCGGGCGATGATGTGGCCGGTGGCTTTGACTTCATACTCGGGTTTGAAGGTCATGAGCCGCTCTCACTGACGACCGCGCGGGGGCCTTCCGCTGATCCCTTAGTCTGCGCCTGTGGCGGTTTCTGTCCTGAAGGGGGTCGCCCCGGTTTAGCCTTTCCCGGCGACGCCCCCGGCGCTCCCCCCGGTGGTGCGCCCCCCGGAGGCCCGAAGCCGGGGAGGGATTGCTGGAGTTGTTGGATCTGGGAGGCGAATTCAATCTCCATTTTCTTGTAATTCTGCCACTTCTCCCATCCACTGTTGCCGTCGATGGTTCCCCAGTTGTTCATATCGAGGGCCTTCGCGACATCATCGGGCGGGATCGGGAACCCTGCACGCCAGAGTTGGAGCATCATCAGTTTCTGCGTGGTCTGAGTCACGGCATGGAGGGAGCCGGGGGTGATTGAGAGGTGGATGTTTTGGGCGAAGTATTTAGCCCTCTCCCTCGCGCTGAAGGCGGATGGGTTGGTGTTGTCCTCGCCGGGGAGATGGGAGGGGTAGAGCTTGGTCGGGTCGAAGTCAAAGGTGATTGGCGTGACCCCATCCGGGCCGACATAGTTCATCAAGGCTCGCGTGGTGTACCACTGGAAGAGGATGAATTTGGATTGTTCCATCACGTCGCGGGTGGGGGGTTCCATGGAGCGGGAGATGTCCTTGACTAAGGGGCCCGCCAACTCCAGCAACTGCTGCATCGCATCCCCATCCACACTCAACTTGGCCTTCGCAATAGCGGAGATGGCGTTCAACCCAAGGGTGTAATCCATTTCATTATTGAGATATTCCTGCCACGCCATTGCAGCTTGAGGGACATCAAGGAGCCATTGGGGGATGATCGTGCGGAAGGTGTTGTCATCGACTTCGCCGCTGAAGCCTAACCTCCCGCGTTCCTTCCAAGGATCAAACGCTTCGGCTTCCTTGGTGGCGAGCCGGGTGTTGTCGTAGGCGACGCCGGGGTCCATGCGGTGTTTGATTACCTGGTCAATCGCGCGTTCCCCATGTTGCCGTGCGCGTTCGATGTCATAGATGTCGCGAAGGAGGGAGAATCCAATCCTCTCCCACGGCCATGTGTCCACGGCGTACTCGGCGGGCATCATTCCCGACCAGTCGAAATTCGGGCCGTCATAGAGGGGGACTTCAGTTCCATCGGCAGTGATAATCAACCGCATGTGGGGATAGAGATAGCAATCGTCGATTGTCGCTTCGCGCGTCTTGCGCATTCCGCTGGAGATTTCCATTGAAGGAATCTCCTGACCAATGAAGGGGACCACGTAAGATTCCGACCCGCCCACCGAGCCCATGGGAATGGGAATGCCCGTGGCGTTGATTCTCATGTCGCGAACGAGGACATAGCGGAGTTCGGCATAGTCACCTTCGTAGGCGCGATTGGCGCTGGAGGTGCGGGCGCGGAACATATCGGCCAGAGACATGCGCTTGTTGGCGACGGAGGAGTCGTAGCGTTTCTTGCTCATCGCCTTCAGAGCAGATTGGAAGGCCGGGAACATCGAATGCGCCTGCGGCATCGGGGTTGGCTTGACAATGATTGTCGCGTAGGTGTTCTGGGGGTCGCCATCGAAACCCCGCATGAAAGGGAAGACATCGAGGAGACCGAATGCGTCGAAACAGAGGGCGGAGTCGGCCCCCGGCCCCATGCGGACTTTGCGGAAATTGGGCCACATGTAGCTTGTGCCCGTGGCAACCATCCACTGATTCCCACGTTTGAGCGAGCGGTCGAAGGCGCGTTCGTACCACAGCGCCCGCATGGTCTTGTTCAACATCTCCGCTTCATCTTTGAAGGCTTTGTTTTCGGTGTCGTAGCCATCGGCTTGGCGAACGTCGGAGAGGGAGGCGACAATTTCGCGCACGCAGCGTTTGGCGCGGTTGGTGTTCATTTGAGAGCGTTGTTCGGAGATGGAGGAGTCAGGAGCGCCGCTTATCAGCGCAAAAGCCTTATCTATATCTTTGTACTGCCGGGTGGTCTTGAGCAACCCCTCGCGGTCTTGGAGGATTTCTTCAACCCAGCCACTCACCACATGAGGTTTGGCCGTGAGGAAATCAGGAACCTGCCACACAGGGTTGTCATTATTCAGCTTGTTAGCCATTCAATCCAGCTCTCTTGTCGCCGCGTGAGGCGAATCCAATCGCGGCATCCTTCCACTCAATTTCCAACCCCGAAGTGCGCTTAGTGGGGTCGAATTCATCGGTTAGGAGCTTGAAGAACTTCTGCTCATCCTCGTCAAGACGGGCGATGATTTTTTGATTACAGAGGGCATCCAGCTTGGTGGGAGACTTAGCCAGCCGAATCCGCGCCGAGGCCCTGAGTTCGTTGCGTTGAGCCGCCTCCCGCATGTGCTGCTGGATTTCCAAATCCCTCTTCTTCTTCCACAACTGCTCGGACATCCTGATTGCGATGTCTTCCTTTTCCTTCGTGGTTTTGGCTTCAAAGCAGTGCCAGCCAGCACGGCCCACGCGGGAGGGATCGGTGATGCGGTTGTCAGGGGCTAGTTGGATTTCGCCGGAGGGGGATACGTAGTAGGTGAGGGTTTCGTTGTGGTTCGCGGGTCGGGACGCAAGGATTTCCATACTAAAGTGTGCTCCATTCGCCCCTAACCCACGCTGAAATACAGCTAGGGCAGATGGTTTCAGTTTTTCCCTTGACTTTGCCTAAATGGGCAGATTCTCGAATTACCTTTTCTCCGCAGCGAAAACAGAAAGGGTTTTTGTCAATTCTTCTCATGTAGCCATCCCGAAGAATGGGGCAAATTTCGTGCCAATTGCTCTCAATCAATTGCTGCAATTCAGTCACTATCTCCCCCAAAGACTCTCTCCACCCACGTTAACACTTATCGAATAAGGTGAATAGTCGATTTTGGGCGGTTGGGCGTTGCCTGCGTTGTATTTCCGCTTCGACCACTCGGCCAGACACTCCGCGTCGTGAAGAGTCCAGTGGCTGAGGGCGGAGGCGAAAATGCGGTCATTATGCTCCCCGGAGACGTGATCCATTCTCATTTGACCGGATTTCATCAGCCGCATTTCGGACTTCAGGATTTCCGATTGGAGGAATTTGGATTTCACCTCGTACCAGCCATTTTCGACCGAGGATGTGAAGAAACTCAGAAGCATGGGCCGCGACCAAGCGTTTGTCCAGAATCCCGGCCTCCCCTGCTTCCCCGGCATGGGGCGGAAGGTGGTGCGATCCAGAGGCACAAACCAGTTGTGACGCTTGAAGTTCAACCCGTGGTAAAGCTGGTTGAAGGTCATGTCGCCGAATTTTCTGCGCAACTCGATGCACAACTTGGGATGACGGGGGAGATCCCGCATGTGCCGAGAGTAAAGGGCGGTGATCGCGGCAACCCATGCCCAGAGATCGGTGTTGTTGATCGTGTCATCGGCGAACTCAGCGACCTGGGTGTCAGGTTCGTCGTCATCGATTCCTTTGCGGGTGACGTTAATGACTGAACGGTCCTGCTGTGCCCCAGTGCCCGTGTCCACGCCAATTCCGTAGTCATACCCAACCTCCGGCTCCTCCCAGATGATTGCCTTTTTCATGGAAGAGGGGTCGGCCATTTCAGCGAGGGACAGGGACATGGGGATGAATCCCCATTCGTAGGAATTGTCCTTGTGGTCTTTCCATTCAGTGTAGAGGCGCGTGGCATCCTCGCCGTTGAGGATGAAATGGCGGTCGGGTTCGTTTTTGACTTCGATTCCTTCGCCCGCAACCATATAAATTCGTGCTGAATCGATCACGGTGCGCTTCATCGACTCGACGGCTTCCTCGCCGACGGCTTTGTCGTTTTCGCCGATCAAGGCTTCCAAGTCGTCCACCGGCATCTGGCGATACCATGACTTCTCGATCCCCCTGCGGCGGTGTTCTTTGAAGTTAAACTCCCAGTACCACTTCTGCTCATCCGGCATCTTCCAGCCGGTGCCGAGGACCATACGGAGGGATTCGGAACTGGCAACGTAGGCTTCGGATTTGTTCACCATCTCGATGGTTTCCTTGATCGGAGACCAACCTCGGGGGATGGGGTATTTCTTGATCCAGTCGAAGGAGGGGTAGAGTTCGGGGGTCATGAACCATGGAAGGAAGACCGGCATCAACCGAGCGCCGCCGATGTGGTAGTGGTCTTTGCAGTTGTTCCACATGTCGGTGGTCCACTTGTCGCCGTCGCCGGTCGTTTCGAGAACCATGAAGTTTCCAGCGGCGGATGTGACGGCTTTGAGGAGGCCCTCGTCGATCTGGACTACGGCGTTGGTGTATTGGGAGACTTCGGATAAGTGAATCGCATTCGGCGTAGTCCCCTGTCCGATCCCGCCTTTCATCGCCCCCGACTGCACCATGAAGGTTGAGCCGATGTGGGAGTATTCGATCATCGCACGGTCGGAGGCTCGTTTATCCCTCGTGCGCGTCGGTTCAAGCCACCATGGAAGTTCATCGACGGCGAACGTCATCATCCCCATCATGATTTGGGTTTTCTGTCCATCAGCAGACGCGACCTGGGCCTTGGTGCCAGGGATGAAGAGAACCATCCACGTGATAATCCCTTCGACGAGGGTGGAGATTCCTTGTTTACGCGCCTTGAGGCAGAAGAGTTCTTTCGAGACACCCTTTTCGTCTAATTTTTGCAAAATTCGATAGAACACTGTTTGGCCCGAGCGGAAGGCAAAATGGCGAATCCCAGCCTGCCCGTGGTCCGCATCAGTCTGAATCCAGTAGTAGCGCGTGAGGAAGTAGGCGCAGTCCAACATGCACATCGCGCGTTCGTTGTTGATCCATTGTTTCTCGGAGGGCTTCAAGGGGCGGCGGAGATCGATATTCCCCGCGCGGGATTTGCTGATGAGCTTTTCTTCGTCGTTGAAGTGAGTGACCATCGCATCACAATCAGCGACGGAGTGCATCACCGGACGCCAACCGTAGGTCTTTTCATAGAGATCGAGTTTGCGGAGGATTACTGATTCGGCGAACACCTATCGCTCCACTTCGATGTCTTGGTATTCAGCATCTTGGATAAAAGGAATCTCCATCTTCGGCGCTTCCAACTGTGGCATCGCCATGACGTGCTGGACTTCCTTCAGGGCCGAGTCCATTCCTTGCAAGGGGAGACCGTCATCGGGTTCGTCGGTAGGGATGGGGAGTTGGGGAAGATTGAAAACCGCGCTGATCCCCTTGGGGGTTGGCATGAGGCCGGAGACTTTGCCGAGGAATTCAGTGGCTTTCATGTCGCCGTAGGTCCAGCCTTGGACTTGGCCTTGACCATCCATGATCGGCACCGCCTCCGTCGCCGCCTTCACCGCATTCGTCACCACCTTCGGCATCGAGTCCGCGATGATCAGCTTGACGACATCCTGGGATTGCTCCAACCGCGCCCCGAAGATCAGCTCCCAGACTCGCCGAGGGGTGAGACCGGCGGCGAGGGTGATTTCTTCGATGGAGAGGTAGGCGAGGTCGGATTTTGAAATGGATCGGTACTTGGCGATGAAGAGGCGGGAGTCGGCGGAGGAGTCTGAGTCAAGAATCTCCACAACTCTTTCCGTCGTAAGTCCAGCTTCTCGAAGGCGAGAGCTAATTTTGAGCGCTTCATTCAGGGCCTCCTGCGACACGCCGAGGCGGATGTGGGCTTCGTCAGACCGATTCCGAGTCTCGTTTTCGGGAGAGTTCACGGAGCGACTCGGTTTGCGCATCGGGCTGGTCCTCGTAGTGGGCTTGGGAATATGATACTGCACCTTTGGGTTTGGGCTTTTCTTGGGTTGCTGCGAGATGCTCAATCGCCGCAGCCAGTTTTTCCAACGCAGTGGCTATTCTGGCTCCGGCATCGACAGATCGGATATAAGGCGATGCTTGTTGTTCCCACCATTCTTTCAACTGCTGCTCAGTTGTGCTCACGCCACATCCTCCTTCGCAAACTTCCGCTTCCGAATCACCGTGCGCCTTCCCTCCTGCGTCTGAACCGGGATGGGAAGGTCATGCTCAATCCGGGTGCCGTTGGGGGAGTCGCCGGATTCAAACTTCTCAGTGACTGGATGCCCCTCACTCCCCTCCACATCCCCCTCCGAATGCTTATCCCAAATCAACGTCTCCTTCCCCAGCATCATGTCCTTGAACTTGACGGTCATGTTCAGGTCGTAGGAGAAGCCGTTGTAGGTCATCGCCGGGGCGAGGAAGCAGTCATGACGCAGGCGGGATTCGATCCTCCGCAGGATGATTTCGATTATTTCGTCGCCGCTGAGAGGTAGGTTCAAAACCTTTTCCGTGGGCATATTCTGGGAAGCCTTTCTGGTTGAAGATCACACCATTGCGTTCTGCAAGGACGACGACTAAACGGCGGATGGCGGGGTGAGGTACGCTGGAATCGGTTTCCCACTTCGAAACTGTTTCAGTTGCAACGTTTAGCGCCTCTGCCATGTGCGACTGCCGCCAGTTGAGCATCACCCGAAGAATTCGGATTGTCGTCGCGAAGTCCATTTTCTACACATTAGCATATGTGGAATGAGAAATAGGCGTATTTTTAATGTCTGTAAGTTTAATCCACCCACACTCCGAGGGCGTCTTCACCCCCTGATGGTGGCATACGTCGAGGAATTGGCAAGGAGAAAAATTGGCATAACACCCCGACCTCCGCATCGGGGGATTGTCGGGCAGCTCCGCGATCTCCCCTTCGATCCTCTGAATCTCCCGCAGATACTCCTCCCGGCGCTTGGGGATTTTGACTTGGACTGAGTGAACCAAATCGCCAAAAACTCCATCCACCTGCATCCTCCCTAGCCACCGCTCGACGGGGTAGCCGGAACGCTCGCGCCATTGGAGATTCCATGTTTCACCGGGGGAGTCGCCGTCTTTTTTCTTGAATCTCAACCCCTGGTTGCGCGGGTGAGTCCAGCCACGAGTCCATGGGGAGATTCGGCGATTGTCAGAGGACTGGCCGATGGTGAGGAAGTTCAGGAGGATCGGGGTGTCGCGTCGGCAGACTTCGGCCACGGTGCGCCATGAGCGGATTTCCTGCATCTTGCGATCCTCGGACCAGCGATCTGTGAGGATGATGCGGCGGAGTTCATCACCGGACTTGAACAAATTTCCATTCCGAACCCACTTCTCCCCGCCCGCGAGGAGGTAGGTGGAGAGGATTTCTGCGAGGAAGGCAAGGTGGATGGCGACGGAGTAGGTTTCGATTCCTTGGAGGTCGAGGCCGGGATTGGCGGCAAGGGACATTACGGCGTCTTTGGCTGATTTCCCCTCGACCCCCGCTTCGACTCCCGCGTAGAGGGCGGCGAGAGGTTTGATGCGGAGTTGAAGATGATCCGCTTCCCACTTGCAGAGCCGGGGGCAGCGGTCGAAGGCGACTATTGATTCTGGTTGAACCATTTTCCCGGTCCATCCAACTCAATCTGCTGCGTGTTTTTGCTCTTGGGAGGGGCTTGGATATTTGCCGAATGGATAGTTCCCGAGAACAACGCCCGATAAGGCATCGAGTTGATGCTTGGAAAAGCCGCAGCAACGTGTTGATTGGCAATATCCATCTCATGCATGGGAGAAAGGGCGCTGCGAAGGCCGTACAGCCCCAATCTTGGCAAACTTCCCACATGGGCGGATACTGATACATTTTCCGGCCCGAGCAATGGCTTCACTTCGCTCAACGCCTGAGCGCCTTGTAGATTCTCAAGACGCTTATCGAGAATTTCCTGAAGCTGAATCAGCGAAGATTGACGACCCTTTAGATCCGCAAAGTACCCCGCAGGCTTTCCTGCTGCCTGATCCATCTGAGGGTAAACGGTATCCCGAAGCCCATCGAGCACAGCGTTGTCGATCGCGAGATCAAGGTCGCCCTTCTTTGCCACGTAACGCGCAACTGGATTTTGTGCATTATGCTTGGCGAGTTGCGAGGCAAGATCACTGCGAAGATTATCGAGTTGTCCGTAGGTCCATGGCTTTTGGTACAGAGAGGCTTGATTGATAATGTACTGACGATCTGCTAGTCCCTGTGGAGTCTGCGACATATAGTTGCGGATTAGATTCTTGATGTTATCGGAAACGCCAGTAGGGACCGTCTGAACGGCTGAGAGGGGGGTTGGAGTAAGGCTTCCCGGTAGAAGCACAGGAGTCTTTAGTGCCACCCCTGACTCCAGATTCATTGCGTCCTTACGTGTATTGACTGCATCCAGAAATCCCCCTACTGTGCGCTTTTCAGGAGGGAGAGCGGCCATCGATGTTTCCAGATCATCCATCGTATTGCCGATGGCCTGGAGAGCATGGCCCGCAGTTTGCGGATTGTTAGTTGCCGCTGCCGTCAGATGCTGTGCAGCTTTAGGACCTGCCTCATCAGTAGTTCCGAAAACACTTTTCAGGATTGGATATTTCTGGAAAATCTGATCCGCAGGAGTTCCAGTTGCCTTTTCAAGCAGTGGTACTCCAAAGCGGTTCGCCATTTTTCCAACAACTCTTCCTGCGACTTGTCCACCCAGTTCCTGTAATCCCTGAGAACCCGCTGCCTTTGCCATCCCAGCCCCGGATTGGACACCACTCATTTTTGCGTCTTCGGGATGGAGATATTGATTGAGAGCTTGCTTAGCGTCTTCTCCAAGCCCCCCTCCTGCCGCCGCTCCCAACGCAGCAGTGCCGATGACGCCAGGGCCGGTTTCCACTCCCCAAGTTCCTCCAATAAGCCCC
>Ga0265334_10000159_pt1 | contig 41834 bp, 33 predicted proteins | sample 42023metaG_FD_192442 | JGI IMG/M metagenome (GOLD analysis project Ga0265334, IMG submission 192442) | Rhizosphere microbial communities from Carex aquatilis grown in University of Washington, Seatle, WA, United States - 4-20-23 metaG | ecosystem: Host-associated > Plants > Roots > Rhizosphere...
CAGAAAGGCACCAAGTACCCCCTCGAAGCCAAGGTCGTCGACAACACCCTGCTACCGAACACGGCGATCAACGGCGACCTGCTGCCGACCAACGCCTAGCCGGCCCTACCGCGGGGTACAGCCACCCGCGTAGCCGTCAGGCACCCCGGTCCGCCCGCCAGCCGCCATGGCGGCGGACCGGGACCGGCTCGGCCGGCCGAGCCTCAGCAGGCCGAGCCTCAAGATCGAGTCGGGCTGGCGGGACTCGAACCCGCGACCTCGTGCACCCAAAGCACGCGCGCTAGCCAAGCTGCGCTACAGCCCGTTCACCATCGCGAGTGTACCGTGCTAGCGCCGCTCAGGCGGGCGCCACGGCCGGCGCGCCGCCCTCGGCGGACCGTGACGCGTCACCGCCGCTCTTGATCAGCACAGAAAGCACCGAGTGCACCGTCGACGTCACCGCCTCAAGCTCCGGGTCGGCCGGCAGCGGGCCGGGGACCCGTGGCGGCGTCCGCGTCTCGATCGCGTCCGCGACCGCGCGCAGCTTCCCGGTCAGCGCGTGCACCGACGCCGCCGGGGGCACCGGCGCGCCGCGCCCGATCGCCACCACGGTGGCGGTCACCGCGTCCATGACCTCCTCGAGCCCGATCACGGCGGGCCACCAGGCGGCGGCCCGCCGGCTGGCGGGCGCGGGCTCGGACATGGTCCGCTGGAACTCCGCGCGCAGGTTAGACAGCGCCCGGTACGTCCGGCGCCGCAGCCGCGACCGCTGGCCAGGCGCCGCTCCCGGCGCCTGGCTGGCCGCCCGGGCCGTCCCGCGCGCCGCGATCCGCGCCTCCGGCGTCGTCACCAGCGCCTCGTCGGCGTACGCGCTGACCGCCCGCAGCGCCTCGGCGAACTGCCCGGGCAGGTGCGCCTGCCACGTGGCCGGCCACGGCGCGTACCCGATGACCAGCACGACAAGCGACGCGAGCACGGTGTCCACCAGGCGGGCCTCGGCCAGCTGCCAGCCGCCGACGTCGAGCAGGTCGATAAGCAGCACGACGAGCGGCGTCAGGAAGACCGCCGCGAGCCCGAAGCTCCGTGCCTTCGCGTACGGCAGCAGCGCGGCGAGCACGCCGAACGGCAGCAGCAGCCACGGTCCGTACGGCACCTCGATGAGGATGACCGCGCCGAGCACCGCGCCGATCACGGTCCCGATGCCGCGCTGCAGCGCGCGGGCGAACACCGAGCCGTAGTCGGGCTTGAGAATGATCCCCACGGTGAGCACCAGCCAGTAGGACCGCTGCAACGGCAGCACCTCGCTCAGGATCGCCGCCGCCCCGGTGCAGATCGTCAGCCGCAGGGTGAACTCCCAGGCGATCCGCCCGCCGATGACCTGCTCGGCCACGTGCCACAGCCAGGCCCGCACCCGGGCCCGCAGGCCGGGGGCAGCACCGCTGGCGGGCGGTCCGGGGACCGCGTCGGGCGTCCAGTTACCCGACAGCACCCGGGCCAGCGACACCATGGCCTCGCGCAGCGCCAGCGCGCCGGGCGACGGCGACCATGGCGGCGGCAGGGGCGGCAGCGCGGGCCCGCCGCGGTGCGCGCGGCGGATCCGCCGCCCGCCGAGGCCGAGCACGCCGGTCCCAGGCCCTCGCTCGTCAAGTACCGCGTCGCCGAGTCGTTCGACCGTGTCGGAGACAAGCGGCGGCACCCGCTCCCCGGTCGCCCGCAGCGCGGCGGCCGCCTCCGCGAACTGGTGGCTCACGTTGAGTACCGCCATGAGGTGGCGGTCCCGGCGGGAGCGCCCGCTCGCGGACGCCCGCCCGGTCAGCATCGCGTCGTACGCGCCGTTCAGCGCGGCCGCGAGCGCCGTCCGGGCGCCGGCCGCACCGGGCGTGCCGATCAGCCGCAGCCCGCGCGCGAGCGCGTAGTAGACCTCGGCCACCGCCTTGCGCTCTGCCGACCGGGGCGACAGCAGGTAGCCGGGCGTGATCAGCAGCAGCGCCCAGGCCACCCCGGCGAGGAACTGCAGCGCCGTGTGCCACCACGGTCGCAGCGCCCCGAGCGGCCCGAGCCCGAGCGAGCTGTAGACGAACAGCTGCAGCCCGGTCACCGACCCGGTGCCGCCGAACCGCGCCAAAATCGACGACACGCCGGCCACGAAGGTGACGGCGCCGACCGCCACCCACCCGCGCCCGTGAATCAGCGTCCCGATGAGCAGCCCGGGAGCGCCACCGAGCACCGCCGCCGCGGTGATCCGCTCCACCCGCGGCCAGTACGGGCCGCCATTGTCGATCATGATCGACAGCAGCCCGCCCATCGCGGGCAGCAGCGCGAGCTCCCGCCGCCCGGTCGCGAACGCCACCGCCATGGGCACCCAGAGCGCGAGCACCGCCCGCGCCATCGTCCCCCACGGCGGCGGCACCTTCTTGGGCCGCGCCACCTCGGCCAGCCAGTCAGGCACCACCCCGATCAGCCAGTCGGGCACCCCGAGCCGGCCTCCGCCCACCGCCCGCGCCCCGTTCAAGCTCCGCACAAGATCAAAGGCTAGAGACAAAAACCAAGGACCGATAACTCAGAACGTACGCGTGCCCGCCCGGCCCCGCCCGCGCCCGCTCCGTCGGGCCAGCCCGGTCCTATTGCGCGTTATGCCGCGTTTGCCACACAATCACCCGGCGCGCGGCCGTGTGCGGTAAAAAGAGGGCCATGAACCCCCTGCTCCGGATCGTCATCGCGATCCTCGTCGCGATGGCCGCCCTCGGCGTCGCCGCGTGGCTGGTCCCCGGCATCGTCCTCTCCGGCCACAGCACCACGGCGAAGGCGGAGACGCTGCTGATCGTCGCGCTCATCTTCGGCGTGATCAACGCCTTGCTCAAGCCGGTCATCAAGACCGTCGGCTGCGCGTTCTACGTGCTGACCCTCGGCCTGGTCGCGATCGTCGTCAACGCCCTGCTGCTGTGGCTGACCAGCTACATCGTCTTCGACAAGCTGCACGAGCCGTTCCACGTCACCGGCTTCACCGCCGCGGTCGAGGGCGCGCTCATCGTCGGCGTCGTGACCTGGCTGCTGCACCTCGTCCTCGGTGACGACAAGTAGAAGGCGCTGCGGCAACCGCAGCGTCTGCGGGTCGGCCGCGCCGCTGAAGGTCATAGACTTAACCGCCTATACACTCTTGGTGCGCTGTCCATCCGCGCAGTCAATCCATCCACGTTTCTGGAGTCACGCCGCCGTGAAGACCGATGTCGAAGAGCTGAGCCCGACCCGTGTCCGGCTGAGCGTCGAGGTTTCCTTCGAAGAGCTCAAGCCGAGCCTCGACAAGGCTTACAAAGAGGTGGCGCAGCAGGCGCGCATCCCCGGGTTCCGGCCGGGCAAGGTTCCGCCGCGCGTCATCGACATGCGGATCGGCCGTGGCGCGGTGTTGTCCGAGGCGGTGAACGACGCGCTGCCCGAGTTCTACAGCAAGGCGGTGCAGGAGGCCGAGGTCTTCGTTCTCGGCCAGCCGGAGGTGGAGATCACCCAGCTCGACGACGGCAAGGAGCTCACGTTCACGGCCGAGGTCGAGGTCCGGCCCAAGTTCGAGCTCCCCGACTTCGCCGCCCTCAGCGTCACGGTCGACAACGCCGAGGTCACCGACGCGGACGTCGAGGAGTACCTGAACAACCTGCGCGAGCGCTTCGCCACCCTCAAGACCGCGCAGCGGCCCGCGGAGGACGGCGACTACACGACCATCGACCTGTCCGCGAGCCTGGACGGCGAGCTCATCGAGGACGCGCAGGCGACCAGCCAGTCGTACCAGCTCGGCAGCGGGATGATGCTCGACGGCCTGGACGACGCGCTCGCCGGCCTGTCCGCGGGCGAGTCGGCCACGTTCAAGAGCGAGCTGGCCGGCGGCGAGGCTGAGGGCCGGGAGGCCGACATCACGGTCACCGTGCAGGCCGTGAAGGTCAAGGAGCTGCCCGCGCTCGACGACGACTTCGCCCAGCTGGCGAGCGAGTTCGACACGCTCGACGAGCTCAAGGACGACACCCGCACGCAGCTCGAGCGGGTCAAGAAGCTGCAGCAGGCCACGCAGGCCAGGGACAAGGCCGTCGAGGCGATCGTCGACGCCATTGACATCCCGCTGCCGGAGAAGTTCGCCGAGCACGAGCTGCACCACGCGCAGGAGAACATCGAGAACCAGCTCGCCCAGATGCGCATGTCCAAGGAGGACTACCTCGAGTCGATCGAGAAGACGGAGGAGGAGTTCGAGGCCGACCTCGAGACGCAGTCGCAGCGCAGCGTCAAGGTCAGCTTCGTTCTCGATGAGCTGGCCCGCACCGAGAACCTGTCGGTGAACCAGGCCGAGCTGTCCTACTTCGTCGCCGACCAGGCGCAGCGGATGGGCGTGAGCCCCGAGTACTTCGCCCGCCAGCTCACCGAGTCCGGCCAGATCGGTGTCGCGATCACCGAGGTGCTGCGGGGCAAGGCGGCCACGGTCGCGGCCGAGAAGGTCAAGGTGACCGACGAGGCGGGCAACGAGATCAACGTCAAGGCGCAGATCGAGGCGCTCAACGCCGACGTCGATGAGATGCTCGCGGCCCAGGCCGCCGAGCAGGCGTCCGCGGGCCAGGCCGGCGCCGAGGGCGACATCGAGGTCAGCGACCGGTCGATCGACGTGGCCGGCACTATCGAGGCGGACGACGTGGCCGAGGCGCTGGCCGCGGACGAGGCGGCCGCGGACGACGCGGAGGCCTAACCCGGACCCGAGACACCGTGCGCAGCCCGGCCTGGAAATAGGCCGGGCTGCGCACGGTGTCTTTCCCCGCCCGTTCCCGCCCGTCATCCGGGCAGTTAAAAGATGCTTTGTAGATAACTGTCGGATTAATTGGCTTATCCCCTGACAAGGAACGCGCAACGGCGTGCGCCGGTAGCGAACAGTGGGGTACCGCGGACCCGGTTACTCCGCACTGGCGTTAATGTCCATTGCAACGACACCGAAGTGATCGGAGCAGGTGACCACGTGACAGAGCTAGTCCAGCCAGTCGCCCGGACGGCTACCCCTGACGCCCCAGTGATTCCAGGGGACCTGCTGTTCCAGCGGCTGCTGCGGAACCGCATCATCTTCCTCGGGCAGCAGGTCGACGATGACATCGCGAACCGGATCGCCGCCGAGATGCTGCTGCTCTCCGCCGAGGACCCGCAGCGCGACATCAACGTCTACATCAACTCCCCGGGCGGCTCCGTTTACGCCGGCCTGGCCATCTACGACGTCATGCAGTTCGTGCCCAACGACGTGGCCACGTACGCGATGGGCATGGCGGCGAGCATGGGGCAGTTCCTGCTCACGGCGGGTACCACGGGCAAGCGCTACGCCATGCCGAACTCCACCATCCTGATGCACCAGCCGTCCGGCGGCATCGGCGGCACCGCGACCGACATCAAGATCCAGGCCGAGCAGATGCGCTACGTGAAGAAGACGCTGTCGGAGCTCACGGCGCGGCACACCGGCCAGCCCCTGGAGAAGATCCTCAAGGACGCCGACCGCGACCACTGGTACACGGCGCAGGAGGCCAAGGCGTACGGCTTCGTGGACCACGTGGTCAGCAGCGCTCAGGAGACTGCGACCGGCACGGTCGCCTCCTGACGGCCGCTACGCAGCCGCCGACCCACCTGAAGCAGACAGGGAGAAGCCGAACGTGACCCAGTACCCATCGTCCAGGTACGTACTGCCGTCCTTCGTCGAGCGCACGTCGTACGGGATCAAGGAGATGAACCCGTACAACAAGCTCTTCGAGGAGCGCATCATCTTCCTGGGCGTCCAGATCGACGACGCGTCCGCGAACGACGTCATGGCCCAGCTGCTCACGCTCGAGGCCATCGACCCGGACCGCGAGATCACCATGTACATCAACTCGCCTGGCGGGTCGATGACCTCGATGATGGCGATCTACGACACCATGCAGTTCATCCAGCCGGAGATCACCACCTGCTGCATCGGCCAGGCGGCGAGCGCGGCGGCGGTGCTGCTCGCGGCCGGGACGAAGGGCAAGCGGATCGCCCTGCCGAACTCGCGGATCCTGATCCACCAGCCGGCCACCGAGGGCGGCTACGGCCAGGCGAGCGACATGGAGATCCAGGCCAACGAGATCGACCGGATGCGCAAGGCCATGGAGGCCATCCTGGCCCGGCACACGGGCAAATCCGAAGAGGAGGTCGGCCTCGACATCGAGCGGGACAAGTTCCTGAGCGCGGAAGGTGCCAAGGACTACGGCCTGATCGACGAGGTGCTGACGGCGCTCAAGCGGGGGCAGACGGCCGCCGTGCCGGTAGCCTCTTAAATCGGGGGAGGCTTCACCTCTTCCCTCCCGGGCCGCTAAGGGGGTTTGATTGGTCCATCGGACTCCACAAGGCGGTACCGTCAAATAGCAAGTGGTTGACGGCATGGCGGGACATGCCCGCCACGCCGGACCGTACGGGTCCGGCGAGGCGGCCCCATGTAAAGGAGAAACTGGGTGGCACGCATCGGTGACGGTGGCGACCTGCTGAAGTGCTCGTTCTGCGGAAAGAGCCAGAAGCAGGTGAAGAAGCTCATCGCCGGCCCAGGTGTGTACATCTGCGACGAGTGCATCGACCTCTGCAACGAGATCATCGAGGAAGAGCTCTCCGAGCCGGATGGCATTAAGTGGGACAGCCTGCCCAAGCCGCGGGAGATCTACGAGTTCCTCGACGCCTACGTGATCGGCCAGGACAAGGCCAAGAGGTCCCTGTCCGTCGCGGTGTACAACCACTACAAGCGGATACAGCAGCCCGTCGGCGAGCGCCCGGGCGACGAGACGGTGGAGCTGGCGAAGTCCAACATCCTGCTGCTCGGCCCGACCGGCTCGGGCAAGACCCTCCTCGCGCAGACCCTGGCCCGCCTGCTGAACGTGCCGTTCGCGATCGCCGACGCGACCGCGCTGACCGAGGCGGGGTACGTCGGCGAGGACGTCGAGAACATCCTGCTGAAGCTCATCCAGGCCGCCGACTACGACGTCAAGAAGGCCGAGACCGGGATCATCTACATCGACGAGATCGACAAGATCGCCCGCAAGAGCGAGAACCCGTCGATCACGCGCGACGTCTCGGGCGAGGGGGTCCAGCAGGCGCTGCTCAAGATCCTTGAGGGCACCACCGCCAGCGTCCCGCCGCAGGGCGGCCGCAAGCACCCGCACCAGGAGTTCATCCAGATCGACACCACGAACGTGCTGTTCATCTGCGGCGGTGCCTTCGCGGGCCTTGAGAAGATCATCGAGCAGCGGTCCGGCTCCAACGGGATCGGCTTCAACAGCGTGCTCCGCCACCGGGCGAAGAACGTCACCGACGACACCTTCGCGGAAGTCATGCCGGAGGACCTGCTCAAGTTCGGCATGATCCCCGAGTTCGTCGGCCGCCTCCCGGTCATCACCAGCGTGCACAACCTGGACCGCGAGGCGCTCATCCAGATCCTCACGGTGCCGCGGAACGCCTTCGTGAAGCAGTACAAGCGCCTCTTCGAACTGGACGGCGTGGACCTGGAGTTCACGCCCGACGCCATCGAGGCGGTCGCCGACCAGGCCCTGCTGCGCGGAACCGGCGCCCGCGGCCTGCGCGCGATCATGGAGGAAGTCCTGCTGTCGGTGATGTTCGAGGTGCCGTCCCGCAAGGACGTCGAGCGCGTCGTCATCACCCGTGAGGTCGTCCTGGAGAATGTCAACCCGACCCTGGTCCCGCGCGACGCCTCCCGGCGGACCCCGCGGGAGAAGTCGGCCTGACCAGGGAAAATACCCCTCCTATCCCGCTAAAGGGTCATAAATTCTGGTAATTGTGGCGAATCGGACTCCGGGCGCAGAATGGGCGGAAGCCCGGCTGCGGAACGTGAGTATGAGGGTTCACTTTGCCGGTATTGCCGTACCGGCGCGCCGCTCCCGGATACTCTCAGTTGGGTACTGCCGAGATCACGAGTCGGGAATGAGCGCAGATGAGCGGCTGGGACACGTCCTCCACACATACCTGGGGTCATCAAGACGGCCCTGACGAGACCCAGAGTTTCGCGGCGCCTGGCGATAACTCACGGGACTTTGGCGAGGACTTCGGGTCGCAGGAGTTCGGCCGGATGGCCCCGGGTTCACCGCCGGCGGGGTTCCCCGCGGCAGGGGGCGGTTTCCCCGGCGAGCGGTTGTCCGCGAACCCGCCGCCCGAGTTCTTCGGTCAGGGCTACGGTCAGCAGGAGCCGCAAGGCTCCGGCGGCTACCCGCAGCGCACGCCAGGCCGGAGCCTGCACGACCTGTCGCAGCGCGACGCCGGGTACGGCCAGGACGGCGGTTACGGCGACAACGGCTACGGCCAGGACGGCGGCTACGGCCAGGAGGCCCAGTACGGCCAGACCGGCGGCTACCAGAGCGGCGGCTACAGCCAGGACCCCGGCTACGGCCAGCAGGACCCCGGCTACGGCCAGCAGGACCCCGGCTACGGCCAGGACGGCGGCCACGGCCAGGACTGGGGCGCGGCGGACCAGGCCGACGGCTGGCGCGGCGGCACGGCCGGCCAGCCTTCCCCGTGGGCCGACCGCGGGCAGCGGGACGCTGGCTACCAGGACGTCGACGGCGGCTTCGGCCGCCAGGACCCAGGGCGCCCCGGCTATGCCGCGCAAGACTACGCGGGCCAGGACTACCCGGCCCAGGACTACCCGGCCCAGGATTACGCGGGCCAGGACTACCCCGGCCAGCAGGGACGCGGCCTGCAGGAGCCGTCGCCCTACGGCCGCAGGGACGAGGCGGCGGCCCGGCAGGACCCGGCGCTGCAGGACTTCTTCTCGCCGCAGTCCGGGTACGCCTCGCAGCCCGGCGGCGGGCCCGGCGCTCCGAGGGAACCGCGCTTCCGCCAGGAAGACAACGGCTGGGGCGGCTGGGACGGGCCGGCGGACCGCCCGGCGCCCCCGCGCAGCGGGACGGGCCCGCGCCCGGCTCCGCGCGGGGCGCGCGGCGGCGGCGATGATGAGCGCCGGGGCCTCGGCACGCGCGCCTACGTGGTGATCGGCCTGGTGATCGCGGTCATCATCGTGCTCGCCTACGTGGTGCTCACCAAGGGGTCCGGCAACAAGACGCCCACGGCGGCCAATACTCCCTCGGGTTCCACGACGTCGGCTCCGGCGAAGCCGTCCGCGAGCACGTCGGCCGCGGCGGCAACCGCCTACAAGCTGTCCACGCCGACCACGGCGGGCGGCTACCCCCAGGGGCAGGACCCGCATTTCCTCGCGACAGCGACCGCCACGGCGGGGCAGATCGCCGCGGCGGTTAAGTCCGGCGGCGGCGGCACGGTGAGCACGGTGAAGGGTAACCCGGTGTCGGCGGCCTACCAGCTGCCGCTCAGCCAGGTCATCACGTTCGTCGGGTACCAGGGCACGTTCACCCCGGCGAAGATCGCCACGATCCTGGCCACGCTCGGCAGCGACCCGCACAGCTACCCGGCGGGCCCCAACGGCGGCATGCTCGGCTGCGCCAACACGGCCGCCACCGCGACGGCGACCAGCGGCGCGGTCTGCGTCTGGGCCACCACGAGCACCCTCGGCGTCACCGAGTTCTTCAGCGCGACCGGCCCCGAGGCCCTCACCACGAGCCAGAGCAAGGGCGCCGACGACACCGTCAAGCTCCGCGCGGACGTCGAGGCGAAGCCCTAACGCGATAACAGCAAGAAGGCGCCACCGCACAAAGATGGTGGACGTTTGGGCACACTCCGATGTGCTTCAACGTCCACCATCTTGCGTCCGCGCCCGGACGCGGCGGGTCCGCGGAATTCGTAGACTGATGTGCTGTGACAGCACGCGAGCACGACGAGCAGTCGTCCCCCGGGGGGACGACCCCCCGTACCCCCCGAGGCACGTCCGATGGGGAAGCGATGGTATCGGACGTGCTGCCCGCGCAGTACGCCCCCGCCGAGGTGGAGGCCCGCCGCTACGAGCACTGGGAGAAGGCCGGCTACTTCACGCCGGAAGCCCAGGATGACCCCGGCGCGCCGACCTACGCGATCGTGCTGCCGCCGCCGAACGTAACGGGCATCTTGCACATCGGCCACGCGCTGAACCACACGCTGAGCGACATCCTCGTCCGGCGCCGCCGCATGCAGGGGTACCGCACGCTGTGGCTGCCCGGCATGGATCACGCTGGGATCGCGACCCAGAACGTGGTGGAGCGCGAGCTCGCCACGGAGGGGCTGTCCAGGCATGACCTCGGCCGGGACTCGTTCGTGGAGCGGGTCTGGCAGTGGAAAGGCGAGTACGGCGGCCGGATCCTGTCCCAGATGCGCCGCCTCGGCGACTCGGTGGACTGGTCACGCGAGCGGTTCACCATGGACGAGGGCCTGTCCCGCGCCGTGCAGACGATCTTCAAGCGGCTCTACGACGACGGGCTGATCTATCGCGCCGAGCGGATCATCAACTGGTGCCCGCGCTGCCTCACCGCTCTGTCCGACATCGAGGTCGACCACTCAGACGACGACGGCGAGCTGGTCTCGATCCGCTACGGAGACGGTGCTGACAGCATCGTCGTCGCCACCACAAGAGCAGAGACGATGCTCGGCGACACCGCCGTGGCCGTCCACCCCGACGACGAGCGATACAAGCACCTCGTCGGCAAGACGGTTGAACTTCCCCTCACCGGCCGCACCATCCCGATCGTGGCCGACGCCCACGTCGACCCCGGCTTCGGCTCCGGCGCGGTCAAGGTCACCCCGGCGCACGACCCGAACGACTTCGAGATCGGCCGCCGCCATGACCTGCCCGTGCTCACCGTCATGGACGAGCGCGGCGTGATCACCGCGGCGGGGCCTTATCTGGGCCTGGACCGGTTCGAGGCCCGCCCGGCCATCGTGCAGGCGCTGCGCGAGGACGGCAGGATCGTCAGGGAGACCCGTCCCTACGTGCACGCGGTCGGGCACTGTTCCCGTTGCTCCACCACCGTCGAGCCGCGGCTGTCCCTGCAGTGGTTCGTGAGCGTCGCCCCCCTGGCCAAGGCAGCGGGCGACGCCGTCCGCGACGGCCGGGTGCGTGTCTCGCCACCGGAGATGAACGCCAGGTACTTCGGCTGGGTGGACGACATGCACGACTGGTGCATCTCCCGCCAGCTGTGGTGGGGGCACAGGATCCCGGTCTGGTACTCACCCGACGGGGAGGTGCGCTGCGTCGGCCCGGACGAGGCCGCGCCGGCGGGCTGGACGCAGGACAGCGACGTCCTCGACACCTGGTTCTCCTCCGCGCTGTGGCCGTTCTCCACCCTCGGCTGGCCGGACAACACCGCGGACCTGCGCGAGTTCTACCCGACGAGCGTGCTGATCACCGCGTACGACATCCTGTTCTTCTGGGTCGCCCGGATGATGATGTTCGGCCTGTACGCGATGAGGGACAAGGCACCTGAGGCGGCCGTGCCGTTCCAGACCATCGTGCTGCACGGCCTGGTCCGGGACCAGTTCGGCAAGAAGATGTCCAAGTCCAAGGGGAACGTGGTCGACCCCATCGACTGGATGGACCGCTTCGGCACCGACGCGACCCGCTTCACCTTGGCCAGGGGCGCCACCCCGGGCAGCGACGAGGCGATCAGCGAGGACTGGGCGGCGGGCTCGCGGAACTTCTGCAACAAGCTGTGGAACGCGACCAGGTTCGCGCTGCTGAACGGGGCTGAGGTCAGCGCCGGCGTGCGGGCCGCCCTCGGTGCCGCAGCCGGTTCCACCGAACGGATGGCCGGTTACTCCGTCACCGACCGCTGGATACTCTCTCGCCTGGCCGCCGTGATCGCCGAGGTCGACGGGCTGCTCGAGCAGTTCGAGTTCGGCAAGGCCTGCGAGGCGCTCTATCACTTCGCGTGGGACGAGTTCTGCGACTGGTACCTGGAGCTGGCCAAGGTGCCGCTGGCCAGCGATGACGAGGCCACGGTCACGCGCACCCGGGCGGTACTCGGGTTCGTGCTCGACCAGACGCTGCGGCTGCTGCACCCGGTGATGCCGTTCGTCACCGACGAGCTGTGGTGCGCGCTGACCGGCGGGGACTCGGTGATGACGGCGGCCTGGCCGGGCTACCGGTTCAGCGACCCGGCGGCGGAGGCCGAGGCCCAGTCGCTGATGCGCCTGGTGACCGAGATCCGCCAGTTCCGGTCCAGCCAGGGGCTGCGGCCGGGACAGCGGGTGCCCGCCCGGCTGGCCGGCATCCAGGCCACGCCGCTCGCGGCGCACGAGGAGGAGATCCGCTCCGTGCTGCGCCTGACCGGGCCGGAAAACACGGGCGCGGACGAGGGCTTCACCGCGAGCGCGTCCCTGCTGGCCGAGGGCGTCACCGTCGAACTCGACCTGGCCGGGACGGTTGACGTCGCGGCTGAGCGCAAGCGGCTGGAGCGGGACCTCGCGACGGCCCGTAAGGAGGCGCAGTCGATGACATCCAAGCTCGGCAACGAGGCGTTCACCGCCAAAGCGCCCGCCGACATCATCGAGAAGTCCCGCGCCCGCCTCGCGGCGGCCGAGGCCGACATCGCCCGCCTGGAGTCCCGCCTGACCAGCCTGGCCTAGCACGGCAGTTATCTTCCGGGGGGACGACCCCCCGTACCCCCCGGTGTTCGTGCAGGCGGGCCTGATCGCAAAAACCGCGACCTTATCAGGCCCGCCTGCACGAACGAGAAGCCTCGGGCGATGCCCGTACCCCGCACGAAGCCTCGGACCAGGCCCTTGGCCCGCCGCGACTGGCACCGGTCGCACGGCAGTAGGCTGATCGGCGTGGAGGACATCGCCGCGCGGCTGCGCGAGGTAGAGCTCGAGATCGGGTCGCGCCGGGCCGAGCACCAGATCGACCCGACGCTCGACCGGGTCGCCGCGCTGGTCACCCTGCTCGGCGACCCGCACCGGGCGTACCCGGTCGTGCACGTCACCGGCACCAACGGCAAGACGTCGACGACGCGGATGATCGAGGCGCTGCTGCGCGAGCGCGGCCTGCGCACCGGGCGGTTCACCTCGCCGCACCTGGTATCGATGCGCGAGCGGATCAGCATAGACGGCCAGCCGCTGTCCGCGATGAGCTTCATCGAGCTCTACGAGGAGATCGCGCCCTACATCCAGCTGGTCGACGACCAGCAGCCGGCCAAGATGTCCTTCTTCGAGGTGCTCACCGGCATGATGTTCGCCGCGTTCGCGGACGCCCCGGTGGACGTCGCGGTGATCGAGGTCGGCATGGGCGGCCGGTGGGACGCGACCAACGTGGCCGACGGCCAGGTGGCCGTGATCATGCCGGTCGCGATGGACCACATGCAGTGGCTCGGCGACACGATCGAGGAGATCGCCACCGAGAAGGCGGGCATCATCAAGCCGGGCGCGACCGCGGTGATCGCGCAGCAGCAGGTCGCCGCCGCGGAGATCCTGCTGCAGCGCGCCGCGCTCGTCGGCGCGACCGTGGCCCGCGAGGGGTTCGAGTTCGGCGTGATCGCCCGCGAGCTTGCCGTGGGCGGGCAGCAGCTCGGGCTCCAGGGGCTGCGCGGGATCTACGGCGACGTGTTCCTCCCGCTGTTCGGCGCGTACCAGGCCTCCAACGCCGCCTGCGCGCTCGCGGCCGTCGAGGCGTTCGCCGGCGTTTCCGAGACGACCACGAACGAGGACGGCTCGACCGTGACCCTCGGCCCCGGCCTGTCGACCGAGGGTCTCGACCCAGACCTGGTCCGCGCCGGATTCGCCAGGGCGAGCTCTCCCGGACGGCTCGACATCCTGCGCCGCTCGCCCACCGTGATCGCGGACGCGGGCCACAACCCCGCGGGCGTGGCGGCGACCGTGGACGCGCTCACCGAGAGCTTCAACTTCCAGCGGGTCATCGGCGTCGTCGGGGTCCTCGCGGACAAGGACGTGGAGGGCGTGCTCGACGAGCTTGAGCCCGTCCTCTCCGAGATCGTGGTGACCACGAACTCCTCGCCTCGCGCGATGCCCGCCGACGAGCTGGCCCAGGTGGCCCGTGACATCTTCGGCGAGGACCGCGTCCAGGTCGAGCCGCGCCTCGACGACGCCATTGAGGCGGCGGTGGCGCTGGCCGACGCGGCGGACGCGGAGCTGGCCGGCGGGGCGGGCGGCCGGAGCGGCCTCGGCGCCGTCGCCGTGCTGGTGACCGGCTCGGTGGTCACGGCGGGGGATGCCCAGCTACTGCTCGCCCCGGCGAGCGCGGTCGGCACGAGCGCCAACGCAGGCTACGCGGAGAAGTGGGCGGCGCCATCCGGATCTGCGCCGTCGGGGCAGAACGAAAGGAGTTCTTCGTGAAGCGGCTGCTGGTCACCGTCCTGTCCATGGAGGCGGTCGTTGCCCTGCTCGCGATCGTCCCGGCGAAGACGCTCGGTCATGCCAGTGCGGGCACCGCGGGCGCCGTCTGCGGCGCGATCGCGATCATGGCGCTGGCGCTGTGCGGGTACCTCGGCCGGGGGCGCGGCGCGCTCTACGCGGGCTCGGTGTTCCAGGCGCTGGTCATCGCCTCCGGCGTCCTGCTGCCCGCGATGTACATCCTCGGCGCGATCTTCGCGGCCCTCTGGTTCACCGGCATCTGGCTCGGGCGCAAGTGGGAGCCGGCCAGCGCCGTGCAGGAGCCCCGGTAAGCTCAGGCGTGACTCAGTAAATCAAAGGCACCTAAAAGCAAACGCAAGGAGCAGTAGTGTCACAGCGCACCCTTATCCTCGTCAAGCCGGACGGCGTTCAGCGTAACGTCATCGGGGAGGTTATTTCCCGAATTGAGAGCAAGGGCCTGAAGCTCGTTGCGCTCGAAATGCGCACAATAGACACCGACACCGCGCACGCGCACTACGCCGAGCACGCGGAAAAGCCCTTCTTCGGTGAGCTTGTCGATTTCATCACTTCCGGCCCGCTGGTCGCGCTGGTGGCCGAGGGCGAGCGGGCCATCGAGGCGTTCCGCGCGCTCGCCGGGGCCACCGACCCGGTCAAGGCGGCGCCGGGCACGATCCGCGGCGACTTTGCCTTGCAGGTGGCGCAGAACATCGTGCACGGCAGCGACTCACCGGAGTCGGCCGAGCGGGAGATCAAGATCTTCTTCCCGGAACTCGTTTAACCGCGCTCCCGTTAGATAGATACCCGTAGTAACCAGTCCGGCCGCGCCCACCGGGCGCGGCCCGGCCCGGGACGGCACGTTCACTCGCACGTACCGGCAAACGTTCCGTTGCCCGGTAGAAACCGGACGGAGCGGCTGTTAATAGACTTTTGTCGAAGTTCCGCATAATTCGCGCTGAATTACCTCAGGGTTACAAATGGACGAGACCGAGCCGGCTTGTCCCAGGCTTTATCCGATAGGCTCGACACTGGCTCATAGCGCCTGATGATCGGAAGGGTTGCCGCACCCGATGAGCAATGCGTTGACGTTCCTTGGCCGTGACATGGCGGTTGACCTCGGCACTGCTAACACGCTGGTCTACGTGCGAGGGCGGGGCATCGTCCTCAACGAGCCGAGCGTGGTGGCGCTCAACACCAACAACGGCCAGGTCGTCGCCGTCGGTGTCGAGGCCAAGCGGATGATCGGCCGCACCCCGGGCAACATCGTGGCCGTAAGGCCGCTCAAGGACGGCGTGATCGCCGATTTCGACGTCACTGAACGCATGCTCAGATACTTCATCCAGAAGGTGCACCGCCGCACGCGGATGGCCAAGCCGCGCATCGTGGTCGCCGTGCCGAGCGGCATCACCGGAGTCGAGCAGAGCGCCGTGAAGGAGGCCGGGCACCAGGCAGGCGCCCGAAAGGTCTACATCATCGAGGAGCCGATGGCCGCCGCGATCGGCGCGGGCCTGCCGGTCCACGAGCCGACGGGGAACATGGTAGTGGACATCGGCGGCGGCACCACCGAGGTCGCGGTGATCTCCCTCGGCGGCATCGTGACCAGCCAGAGCATCCGCATCGGCGGCGACGAGCTTGACCAGGCGATCATCACCTTCGGCAAGAAGGAGCACAGCCTGATGCTCGGCGAGCGCACCGCCGAGGAGATCAAGCTGGCGCTCGGCTCGGCCTTCCCGTCCAAGGACGAGCCGCAGGCCGAGATCCGCGGCCGGGACCTCGTCTCCGGCCTGCCCAAGACCGTGCTGATCACGGCCGGCGAGGTGCGCCAGGCGATCGAAGAGCCGGTCAACCTCATCATCGACGCGGTCAGGACCTCGCTGGACAAGTGCCCCCCCGAGCTGGCAGGCGACGTCATGGACCGCGGCATCGCGCTCACCGGCGGCGGCGCGCTGCTGCGCGGGCTCGACCAGCGGATCCGCGAGGAGACCGGGATGCCGGTGCACATCGCGGACAGCCCGCTCGAATCGGTCGTCCTCGGCACGGGCAAATGCGTGGAGGACTTTGACACGCTGCGCCAGGTGCTCGTTCCTGACCGACGATAACCTGACAAACACACTCGGGGAGAGCGCAAGCGACGGGAGTTGCGCATGCTTGAAGCGAGGCGAACACGAGTGGTCCTCATCGGGCTGCTCGTCGTAGCGATCGCGCTGATCACGATCGACTTCCGTGACGGTGGCGGCTCAAGTGCGCACGGCGTGGGCGGCCGTCTCTTCGCCCCCGTTGAGCACGTGGCGGGCGACGTCACCGGCGGCCTCCGCGGCGCGGCGGGCGGCGGCGAGGTCGCCAGCCTGCAGCGGCAGAACGACCAGCTGCGCGCCCAGCTCGCCCAGGCCCAGGCCGCCGACGCGGACGCCGCGCAGCTCGCCGCCCTGCTGCACCTGGCCAAGGGCAAGTACACCGTCGTCACGGGCACCGTCATCGCTGCGGGCGGCGACTACTCGGACACGGTGACGCTCAACGTCGGCAGCGCCGACGGCATCACACCCAACGAGACCGTGCTCAACGGCGACGGCCTGGTCGGCACGGTGGCGGCGGTCACGCCGACCACCGCGACCGTCCAGCTCGCTACCGACGCAGGCGCCACGGTCGGCGTCCGGATGACGGGCAGCGGGCAGATCGGCGCGCTCACGGGCAGGGCAAGCTCAATGACCGGCAGCGTGCAGCTCAAGCTCACCATGTTCAACTCGAGCGCCGCGCTCCAGCCCGGTCAGACCCTGGTCACGTTCGGCTCGGTCGGCGGCCGCCCGTACGTGCCCGGCGTCCCGGTCGGCATCGTGTCCGCCGTCACCACCCCGCCGGGCTCGCTCAGCCCGACCGCGCTCGTCAAGCCGTTCGCCGACTTCACCGGCCTTGGCGTCGTCGGGGTGGTGGTCAGCAAATGAGCCGTCAGCAATTGAGTGGTCAGCAAGTGAACGGCCTCGCGGCGAAGGAGGCCGAGCCGTCACTGGCCCGCAAGGCACTCACCGCCGTCGCCCTCGCCGTCGTGCTGCTCGCCGCCGTCATCGTCCAGCTCACCGTGGTCAACCGGCTGCCGCTGCCAGGTGACGCCTGGCCCGACCTGGTCCTGCTGGTCGTCACCGCGATCGCCGTCTGCACCAGCCCCCTCGCGGGCGCCCTCGCTGGCTTCGCCGGCGGCCTCGCGCTCGACGTCGCGCCGCCCGCCATTCACTACGCCGGGGAATACGCGCTCGTTTTCTGCCTGGCCGGGTGGGGCGCCGCGCGGGTCATCTGCGCCATCAGGGACGCGCGCGGTGAGCGCGACCAGGTAGTCGCCTTCGCCGTCATGGCCGGCGCCGCGGCGGCCGGCGAGGCGGGCAAGGCCGCGCTCGGCATGATGCTGTCCGACCCGGACATGACGGGGACGGTGGCCAGCCGCATGCTGCCCACCGCGATCCTGTATGACCTGCTCGCCGCGCCGTTCGTGTTCTGGCTGGTGGCGCGGATCACCCGCGGCGCCGACCCGGAGCGCGCCCCGGCGCCGGAGTTCAGCGTTGAGCAGCGGCTCGCCCTGGTGTTCCGGTCGGCGGCGGCCGGGGCGGCGCCGGGCCTGCGGCTGGCCGGCACGGGGGAGAACTATCACAAGCCGCCGACGGCGGGCCGGGCACCGCGGTTGCGGCTATCCGACGGCCGCGCAGGATCAAGGACGTACGCGGCCGCACCCGGCGGCGCCGCCAGTCCACTGGCGGGCGGACGGGCGCGCAGGCTCAGCTTCGGCGGGGACCTGCCCGCCCGCACCGGGCAGGTCCAAACCGGGCCGCGCGCATCGCGCGGACCGGGCAGCGGCTGGCTCACGACGGGGACCCTGGGCGGCCCGCCCGCGCGGCGCAGGCCGCGGGCCCCGGGCGCCGGCTGGATCAGGGCGGCGGGCGGGGCCGGGCTGGCCGGACCGCCGGTGAAGCGCGGGTCGCGGAGTCCGGGCAAGGGGTGGATCACCGCGGTAGGCTCGGCGCTTCCGGCCGGTAAGCGCGCGTCCCGTGCCCCTGGCCAGGGCTGGATCACGACGGGGAGCCTCGCCGCGCCGTCCGTGCGGCGCGCTTCGCGGGGTCTGGGCAAGCGCTGGATCACGGCGGGGAGCCTTGCCGGCCCGCCCGCGCGGCGCAACGCCCGCGGCCCGGGGCGAGACTGGCTGCGGGCCGCGCGTCCCGGCGCCCCTGGTGGCCTGGCCGCGGCGGGCGGCGTTGGCGTCCCGCGCTCCGCGGCCGAGGCCCTCGCCGCCCGGTCGGCCCCGTCGGGTCTGTCGGCGCTGGCCGGCCGCGGAACGCCGATGGCCGCCACGTCGAGGCCGCACCGGGCGCCGCGGTCCGGCTGGCTCGGCACCGCCCGCTCCGCCGCGGCGGCCGGGACCGCGCCGCGGCTCGCGCCGCGCCGCGGCTGGCTGCGCGGCGCGAGCCGTCCGCCTGGCCGCGCGTATCGCGGCAACTGGTACGCCGCGGCGCCCTCAGGCCAGTGGCTCCGGCGCGGCCGCCGTCCCTGGCGCAAGCGCAGTTTTCTCCCGGGGGGACGACCCCCCGTACCCCCCGGGGCGCGCCCGATGGCTTCGCCATCGTATCGGGCGCGCGGTCGTCAAGGCTGGATGCGACCCCCCGGTGCGCGCCCGATGGCAAATAGCGCCGTTGTATCGGCGGCGCGGAGACTCGGCATCTTCGGAGGACGCAGGTGATCCCGCGCTCGCGCAGGCGGCTCGTCGGCCTGTCCGCCATCGCGCTGGCCATGCTGGTCGCGCTCAGCGGCCGGCTGTGGTACCTGCAGGTACTCGACACCGGCCAGTACAAGGCCCTCGCGCAGGTGAACGGGACCAGGTCGATCGTCGTGCCCGCGGTGCGCGGCATGATCACCGATGACGGCGGGACGGCGCTGGTTACCGACCATACCTCGATGACCGTCGCGGTGAACATGATGCAGCTGTCGCAGACGACCCGCGACGACGGCAAGGCGGTACTCGCCCGGCTCGCCCCGCTGCTCGGCATGTCCGACACGACGCTCACCGAGAAGGTGCGGCTGTGCACCCGCGGGGTCCCGCAGCCCTGCTGGACAGGCTCGCCGTACCAGCCCATCCCGGTCGCGGAGAACGTGAGCGACGCGATCGCGCTGCAGATCATGGAGGAACCCACGCTGTTCCCCGGCGTCACCGCGCAGGTGTCGCCGATCGTGGACTACCCGATGCCCGCCGGGGCCAACCCGGCGCAGGCCCTCGGCTACCTGCAGCCGATCACCCAGGCGGAGATGGCCAAGGACCACCTGCCGGAGACCGGGTTCGCGGGCGATGACCTGGTCGGCCAGTCCGGGCTCGAGGCGGAGTACAACGCGGCGCTGACCGGCAAGGCGGGCACCCGCATCGTGTCGGTGAACGCGGCGGGCGATGTGCTCGGCACGGTCGGCGGTGCCGCGCCGCAGACCGGCGACACGCTGGTGACCTCGCTGAACGCGAATGTCCAGGCGGTCGCGCAGCAGGCGCTTAGCAGCGCGATCGCCAAGGCGCGCGCGGCGGGCAACGCCGCCGACCAGGGCGCGGCGATCGTGGAGACGACTACGGGCCAGATCGTGGCGATGGCCAGCTACCCGGACTACAACCCCAACGTGTGGTCAAGCTCGATCTCACAGCATGAGGTCAACTACCTGTTCGGGCTCGGCGGCCAGTCCGGCTCCGGCGAGCCGGCGCTGAACTGGGCGACCCAGGGCCAGTACGCGCCGGGCTCGACGTTCAAGGTCACCTCGACCGCCGCGGCGGTCGCCGACGGCTTCCCGCTGCACGGGCTTTACGCCTGCCCGGCGTCGGTGAACATCGACGGGGCCACGTTCATCAACGACGGCGAGCCAGGCATGGGTGACATGACGTTCGCCGAGGCGCTGATCAAGTCCTGCGACACCGTTTACTACAACCTCGGCTACGAGATGTACCAGAGCGACGACCGGGCGGCGAACAACGTGCTCAGCGCCAAGGCGCCCACGCAGAAGATGCAGCAGATGGAGCTCGACTGGGGCTTCGGCAAGTACACGGGCGTCGACCTGCCCGAAGAGTCCGCCGGCACGATCCCGACCCGCCAGTGGCTCTACTGGATGTGGGAGGACAACGCGCACAAGGGCCAGAACTGGTGCAAGAACGGCCGGGAGCACGGCTCGTACGTGCAGCAGATCGAGTGGCAGAACTGCCAGGACGGCTGGGTCTGGGAGCCGGGCCAGGCGGCGATCGCCGCGATCGGCCAGGGCTACGTGACCGTCACGCCGCTGCAGCTTGCCAACGCCTACACCGCCCTGGCCGACGGCGGCACGCTGTACGCGCCGCGGCTCGGCGAGGCACTGGTCAGCCCGGCGGGCAAGGTAGTGCAGCAAATCAACCCGCCGGTGATCAGGCACCTGCCGGTCTCCGCGGAGACCCTCTCCTACATGCGCACCGCGCTGGCGGGCGTGGTGACGTCGGGCACCGCGGCCGGCGCGTTCAGCGGCTTCCCGCTGAACAAGGTCTGCGTGGCGGGCAAGACCGGTACCGCGCAGATCATGGGCAAGGTCGCGACCTCGGTGTTCGCGTCCTTCGCCCCCTGCAACGACCCCAAGTACGTCGTATTGGTCATGCTGCCGAACTCCGGCTACGGCGCGGACGCCGCGGCGCCCGCGGTCCGCCAGATCTGGGACGGCATCTACGGCCTGGAAGGCAAGACGGCGGCCCTGCCCGGCGGCACCCTGCCAGGGCTGCAGGAGGCGGCCGCAACGCTCAAGAAGGGCGGCGTCCAGTGAGCGTCGGGCTGCCGTCACGTGGCTGGGCCGGCCCGCGGCCGGGCACGTTCACGCCCCGCCGGCGCTCGTTCCTCGCCCGGGCGTTCGCCAAGGGCGGCGTGGCCCGGACCTGGGACTGGCCGCTGATCTTCGTCACCTGCGGGCTCACGGCGGCCGGCGTCGTGCTTGTCTGGGCGGCGACCGCGCCGTCGCTCCGCGCGGTCGGCCTTGACCCGCACACCTACCTCAAGAAGGCGGCGCTGTGGGGGTTCATCGGCCTGATCCTCATGTTCGTCACCGCGTCCATGGACTACCGGCGGATCAGGCGCCTGGCGCCCGCACTCTATGGCCTGTCGCTGTTGCTGCTCATCGCCGTGCTCGCCGTCGGCCAGTCGGTCAACGGCGCCAAGGCCTGGATCGCGGTGCCCGGCGGCTTCCAGATTGAGCCGTCGGAGTTCGCCAAGCTCGGGCTGATCCTCATCGCGGCGTGGCTGCTGTCGCGGCGGAAGCTGCCCACGGGCTACCCCACGATCAGGGACGTCTGCTACGCCGCGCTCGCCGCCGCGCCGCTGATCGCCCTGGTTGAGAAGGAGCCGGCGCTCGGCGTCACCTTCGTCCTCGTGTTCACGCTGGCCGGCATGATCGTGGTGTCCGGCATCCGGAGCTACTGGGTCCTCGGCGGCGTCACCGCCGTCGCCATCGGCATCTACCTGGTCGGCAAGGAGCACCTGCTCAAGGGCTACCAGCTGACCCGGCTTACCGCGTTCCTGCACCCGGGGCAGGACCTGGCCGGGGCCGGCTATAACGGACTGCAGGCCAAGATCGCGGTCGGCTCCGGCGGCCTGTTCGGCCAGGGCCTGTTCCACGGCGGGTTCACCGGGGGCAGCTTCGTCCCCTCGGTGCAGACCGACTTCATCTTCACCGTGGCGGGGGAGGAGCTTGGCTTCGTCGGCTGCGCGGTCATCGTCGCGTTGCTCGCGTTCATCGTGGCGCGCGCGATCCGCGCCGCCCAGCTCGCCGACGACATGTTCGGCATGCTCGTCGCGTCCGGCGTGGCGATCTGGTTCGCCTTCCAGTCCTTCGTCAACATCGGCATGACGATCGGCATCATGCCGATTACGGGACTGCCGCTCCCGTTCGTCTCCTACGGAGGCTCCGCGATCGTCGCCGACATGATCGCGATCGGCCTCCTCCAGTCCGTCCGCCGCCACCACACCCTGTTCGGCTGACCGCCGTCACCTCCCCGCTCTGTTCGGCTGACCGCCGTCACCTCCCCGCTCTGTTCACCCGGCCCCGCCGCTCACCCACCCCGTCCGCCCGGCCCGCCCCGCATCCACCACTGGATGACAGCTTTCCGGCATGATTGCGCCGTGGGTGCCTAACCGCTCGCCAGCCGTCAAGGAGGTCACGTTGCCGCGATACCGGGTGGTCGAGGTCTGCGCCGGCGCGGGCGGGCAGTCGCTCGGGCTTGAGATCGCGGGATTCGAGCACGAGCTGGCGGTGGAGCTGGACCAGAACGCGTGCGCGACGCTCCGGCACAACCGGCCGCACTGGAAGGTCGCGCAGGGGGACGTCGCGAGCCCGGGTGTCTGGGATCCCGCCGCGTACGCCGGCGTCGACCTGCTCGCGGGCGGGGTGCCCTGCCCGCCGTTCACCATCGCCGGCAAGCAACTCGGCGCCACCGACGAGCGGGACCTCTTTGCCTGGGCCATCGAGCTGTGCGCCGTGATCGGGCCGCGCGCGTTGCTGCTCGAGAACGTCCGCGGGCTGTCGCTGCACCGGTTCGCGGCATACCGGCAGCACGTCCTCGACCGGTTGGCCGAGCTAGGCTACGCCGCCGACTGGCGGCTACTGCACGCCGCCGACTACGGGGTGCCGCAGCTGCGGCCCAGGTTCGTGCTCGTCGCGATGCGGCCAGACGACTTCGCGTACTTCCGCTGGCCGGAGCCGCATTCAGGCAGCACCCCAACCGTGGGCGAGGCACTGCTCGACCTGATGGCGGGCAACGGGTGGGCGGGGGCCGCCACGTGGGCGGCGAAGGCGAACGACATCGCGCCGACTATCGTCGGCGGGTCCAAGAAGCACGGCGGGGCCGACCTGGGGCCGACCCGGGCCAAGCGGGCCTGGCGCGTGCTGGGCGTGGACGCGCTCGGTGTGGCCGACGCCGCGCCGACGGTTTCCGACCCAGCGGCGTTGCTGCCCAAGCTCACCTGCGAGATGGTCGCCAGGATCCAGGGCTGGGACGGCCGCGAGTACCGGTGGGAGTTCACCGGCAGGAAGACCTCGAACTACCGGCAGATCGGCAACGCCTTCCCCCCGCCGGTCGCCCGTGCGCTCGGCGACCAGGTACGGCGCGCGCTTGACCATGACGGCGAGGCCCTCGACCTAGTGGAGCGCTCCGACAGCGTGCACGACCCGGTGTACGCGGTGCTGCGCGACGACGGCGGGTTCCTCACCATAGACCAGGTCGTGCGCCGCCTCGCCTCCCCGCTCGACGTCCCCGCCTTCGAACGGCGCCTCGCCCACCTCAAGCGCGACTTCCATATCGACGTGCGCCCAGGGAAGTCCGGCGACGCCTACCGCCTCGGTGCCTTCAAGGCCTTCGTGGGCCAAGACGACCATCTCCGCCACGAGGCCTTCGTTCACCCAGCCAAGATCAGCTGACGTCATGATGAGCCCGCAGCGCCACGAATAGGCGGATACCTGGTATCTCGCGAGTCTCACCAGTCTCTGTAATCCCGTCAGTAGCCTCCCTGCCGCGCAGGTCGGCGCACCGGTGCCACCGGCAGCAGGCCGGCCGTCGGCCGCCTGGCGTCTGCGGGCGCCCGGTCGAGAGCTTAGGCCGGGCGAACCGTCATCTGGCCCACTCTCTAGGGTGGTGGATATGCGCTTTGGACTCTTCGTGCCGCAAGGCTGGCGGCTGGACCTGGCAGGCATCGACACCGCGGACCACTGGGCGACCATGCTCGGGGTGGCGAAGGCGGCCGAGGACGGGCCGTTCGAGTCCGTCTGGGTCTTCGACCACTTTCACACCGTGCCGGTGCCCACGCAGGAGGCGACGCACGAGGCGTGGACGCTGATGGCCGGGCTCGCCGCCGCCACCAGCCGGGTGCGGCTCGGGCAGATGTGCACCTGCATGGGGTATCGCAATCCGGCCTACCTCGCCAAGGTCGCGGCGACGGTGGACGTGATCTCCGGCGGGCGGGTCGAGATGGGCATCGGGGCGGGCTGGTACGAGCACGAGTGGCGCGCCTACGGCTACGGGTTCCCCGGAGCGGGTGACCGCATCGGCATGCTCGACGAGGGCGTGCAGATCATGCACCAGCTCTGGACGACGGGCACGGCCACCCTCGACGGCAAGCACTACCAGGTCAACGGGGCGATCTGCCGGCCGCTGCCGCTGCAGGACGGCGGCATCCCGCTCTGGATCGCCGGCGGCGGCGAGAAGAAGACGCTACGGATCGCCGCGCGGTACGCGCGGTACACCAACTTCGACTCGGCACCGGACGGGTTCCGCCGCAAGTCGGAGATACTCGCCGAGCATTGCCGCGAACTCGGCACCGACTTCGACGCGATCACCCGGTCGGCGAACTACAACGTGATCCTCGGCGAAACGGACAAGGACGTGCAGGACCGCCTCGCCTGGATGAAGGCCCACCAGATCCGTTACGGCGTCCCGGAGAACACCGCCGAGGCGCGAGTGCGCATGTTCGCGGACGGGCCGCTCGTCGGTACGCCCGAGCTGGTCGCCGAGCGCCTGGCCGAGCTCGGCGGGCTCGGCATGAGCTACGCCATACTCAACTTCGCCGAGGTCGCCTACGACCGCACCGCGCTCACCCTCTTCACCGAGAAGGTGGCACCGGAGTTCAGCTGAAGGTGACCCAGGGCCCGCGGTCACCTGCTGCTGCGCGCGGGCCGGTGGTTCCGTGGGTCGCTTACCCGGCCGTAAGGGCGGCGGCGAGCGACCGCGCCGCGTCGAGCGAGCCGACCAGGGGGTGGGCCGCGAACGCGCGCAGCGCGAGGGCTGCCGCGCGTGCCGCGGCGTCGGCCGCAGCCCCCGGCCCGGCCGCGGTCTCCGGCCCGCCTGGGGTCCCGAGTCCGGCCGCGGTCAGCGCGGCGTCGGCGATGTCGCGCTCGCAGGAGCGCACCGCCGCCATCAGGCCGAGCTGATGAGCCGACGGCGCCGACACGGGGAGCGGGACCGCCCCGGAGGCGTCCGCCCGGCAGGGCACCTCGATCACCATGTCTGGTGGCAGCGCGGGCACCGTGTCACCGTTCCGCACGTTCAGAATCAGGCGGGCGGCCGGCCCACCGGAGAGCGCCGACGCCAGGGCGATCGCGACGGACTCGTACCCGCCCGCCGCCACATCGGCCTCGTCACGCGAGCCCGCGCGTTCCCCGGTCCGCAGTTCCGCGAAGTAGCTGCGGTTGCGCTCGTCGTTCGCCGCCTGCCACAGCGCCGCCGCGCTAGCCGGGCCACTCGCGCTAGCCGGGCCACTCGCGCCGGTCAGGCCAGCCGGCCCGGCGGCCGCCGCCGCCGCGGCGTAGAACGCCTGCTGTCGCTCCCGCACGTGCTCGCCGCGGGTCCGCCCGGCGGCCAGGACGTCGCGCAGCGCCTCGTCGTGCGCGTAGTACCAGTACAGGTACTCGTTCGGTATGGCGCCGAGCGCGGACAGGAGGTCCGGGCCGAACAGCCGCCCCTCCTCCGTCGACCCGGCCCGGGCCGGGCCGTCAAGCAGCCGGGGAAGCAGGTCGCTACCGGCCACCCGCAGCGCGCGCAGCCAGCCCAGGTGATTGATGCCGAGGTAGTCAGCGTCGACCCGGTCCGTCACCGCGCCGAGGGACGGCCCGGGATCGACGCCCAAAGCTGCGCAGGCCCGGCGGATCAGGCCTACGGGAGAGTCGCAGACGCCGATGACCCGCGGGCCGAGGGTCGCGGCCATCACCTCGGTGACGATGCCGGCCGGGTTGGTCATCGAGATCACCCACGCGGCCGGCGCAAGCGCGGCGATCCGGCGGGCGATCACGGAAGCGACGGGCACCGTGCGGAAGGCGCTGGAAAGGCCGCCGGCCCCGACCGTCTCCTGGCCGAGCACCCCGCGGGCGAGCGCGGCGCGCTCGTCGCTGACCCGGCCGTTCAGGCCACCCGGCCGCAGGGCGGAGAATATGACATCGGCTCCGCGCAGCGCCGCGTCGAGTTCGGTGGCGGTGGCCAGTGGCAGCGCGGACGTGACCGCGTCGCCGCGCAGCACGCTGGCGATCACCGCCAGACGGCCCGGGTCGGTGTCGAACAGGTACACCTGGGACACCGGCAGCCCGCTGACCGCGAGTTGCCTGGCGATAAGCGGTACCCGGAAGCCGCCACCGCCGAGAATGGTTACGCGCACGCACCGGACACTACCGTCCGCCACCGCGCTGCCGCCGAGGAGGGGCGATGCACGATCACACGTTCGACCTATTCGTTAACGGCACCGTGTTCTTCGACGTCGTCTTCACCGGGCTGTCCTCGCTGCCGCTGCGCGGCACCGAGGTGCAGGCGTCCGGCATGGGGTCGTGCCCGGGCGGCATCGCCAACCTCGCGATCGCCGCCAGCCGCCTCGGGGTGCGGACGTCGCTCGCCGCCGCGTTCGGCGACGACGTGTACGGCGACTTCTGCTGGTCGACCCTGACGGAACAGGAGGGCGTCGACCTGACCTACTCGCAGCGGTTCTCCGACTGGCACTCGCCGGTCACCGTCTCCATGGTGGTGGAGCGGGACCGGGCACTGCTCACCCACATGCACCCCGCGCCGGTGCCGGGCAGCGAGCTGCCTGCCGCGGTGCCGGACGCGGCGATCGGCTTCGCCCACCTGGACGCCGTGCCACGGGACTGGTTCAAGCCGGCCCGCGAGGCTGGGATGCTGCTGTTCGCCGACACCGGCTGGGACGAGGAGGAGAAGTGGTCGCCGGTGCTGCTCGAGCAGCTGACCGACTTCTACTGCTTCCTGCCGAACAGCGACGAGGCGATGGCGTACACCCGCACCGACGACCCGAACGACGCGCTGCGCGCCCTCGCCGACCGGGTCCCTGTCGCGGTGGTCACCTGCGGCGGGCAGGGCGCCCTCGCCATCGACTCCGTCACGGGCGAGCAGGAGTGGGTGCCGTCGCTGCCGGTCAACGCGCACGACCCGACCGGCGCGGGCGACGTGTTCGGCGCCGGGTTCGTGCTCGGCACGCTGCGCGGCTGGCCGCTGCGCCAGCGGCTCGCGTTCGCCAACCTGTGCGCCGCGCTGTCGGTGCAGTACGTCGGCGGCTCCCTGGCCGCGCCGGGCTGGGGCGACATCATCGACTGGCTCGCCCGCACCCAGGCCAAGGCGGCCGACGGCTCGGCCTACGCCGCCGAGCTCGCCGCGGCGTACGGCTTCGTCTCCGACGTGCTCCCGGCGACCGGCCGCATCTCGGTCCGCCGCGCCCGCGCCACGATCGCCCGTGCCTCCGACGCCGAGCCGCAGCGCCGCCGGTAGGTCAGGCTGGCGGGTCAGGTGGCGTCCTGTGACCGGCGTTGGCCGGGAAGGCTGAGGACGGGCGGCAGCGCGGCCGCCACGTCGGCCACGATCCCGCGCAGCCAGGTGAGCGCCGGGTCGGTCGCGTGCAGCGGATGCCACCAGGCGGCCTCGACCAGCTCGATGATGCCGAACGGCGGCTCGACGAGCGTCACCCCTGCCGCTGCCCCCGTCCGGCGGGCGAGGCGCTCGGGGACGGCGGCGACCAGGTCGGTGCCGGCGACCAGGAAGGGCAACGGCAGCCAGCCGCCCGTGGTGAGGACGACGTTCGGGGTGATGCCGCGGCGCAGCAGCGCCATGCCCGGGTGGTCAGACCCCGGGTCGGGGAACCGGGCGGCGGCGTGCGGCAGCGCGGCCAGGTCCTCGGCGCTGAGCCGCCACCTACCGTCCGCACTGGCGCGCAGCCGCGGGTTGGCTGGGTCGGCCACGTACACGAACCGGTCCCGCATGATCACCTCGGGCTGGCCCGCCGACTGCAGCCGCGGCGGCCCGATCAGCAGGTCGTGCCCAAGCGAGACGCGGTCGGCGTCCGCCAGCTCCCTGGTGGCCAGGCGCAGCTGGATCCGCGCGTCGGGCGCGACCTCGTGCACGCGCCGCAGCAGCGGCTCGCCGAGCACGGTCATCGAGTAGTCGGAAAGGCAGATGGTGAACATCCGGTCGCCGACCGGGGGCTGGACGGCCTGCCCGGGAGCGAATGTGCGTCCGATGAGCCGCGTCGCTTCCTGCACCGCGGGCAGCAGTGACCGGGCCAGCGGGGTGAGGTCGTAGCCGTTGCCCGCCCGGAGCAGCAGCTCGTCTTGGTAATGCCTGCGCAGCCGGGCGAGGGCATTGCTAACCGCGGGCTGCGGCATGCCCAGGCGCACGCCCGCGCGCGTGACGTTGCCCTCCTCGAGCAGCGCCTGCAGGACGACAAGCAGGTTCAGGTCGATGCCACCAAGCGCCATTCAGTGACCCCTGTCGATATCGAACCGTAATCATCTGTGGAAATGATATGGTTAAAATGCGAATAAGTTACTAATTGTCGGCTTTTGGCCAGAAAGGAAGTCTCGTGACGAGCGCGGCTGGCATCGACCTCAACCTCCTGGCCGTGCTTGGCGCGCTACTCGAACACCGCAACCTGACGCGGGCGGGCAAACGGCTTAGCCTCAGCCAGCCGACGATGAGCGGCGCCCTGGCCAGGCTGCGCCAGCACTTCGGCGATGAGCTGCTGGTCAGGTCCGGGCGCGAGCACCAGCTCACCCCGCTGGCCAGCGGCCTGCTGCCCGCCGTGCGGGAGGCCCTGGACCAGGTCGAGCGGACGCTCAGCCTGCCGGCCGAGTTCGATCCGGCCACCAGCCGACGCCGGTTCACCATCGCGATCTCGGCGCAGTCCATCCTCGCGCTGAGCGGAGTGCTGCGGCGGGTGCACGAGCTGGCGCCCGGGGTGCATCTCGACACGTGGCCGATCACCACCACGCTCATGGAGACCGGGCACCACCTGCTCGGATACGACGTGCTCTTCGGGCCGGAAGGGTTCCGCGCCGACGGTGACCCTGAGGTGGTCCTGCGGGACCGGATCATGTTCGTCGCCGACCCCGCCAACCCGCGGCTGCGGGCCAGTGCGGACGGTAGGTGGCGGCTCAGCGCCGAGGACCTGGCCGCGCTGCCGCACGCCGCGGCCGGGCTGCCGCAGGCGGCGCTGGTCACCGCGGCGCTCCACCGGATCGGCGTCACCCCGCACGTGGTGGCGACCACCGGGGGCTGGCTGCCGCTGCCGTTCCTGGTCGCCGGGACCGACCTGGTCGCCGCCGTCCCTGAGCGGCTGGCGCGCCGGGTGAGCGGAGCGGCCGGCGTCACGGTCTGCGAGCCACCGTTCGGAACGGTCGAACTGGTCGAGTCCGCCTGGTGGCACCCCATGCACGTCACCGACCCGGCCCTGTCCTGGCTCCGCGGCAGCATCCTCGACTCCCTCGGGTCACTGGCGCGTGGCCGGGGTGAGCTCGCGCCCGACCCGCTCGACGAGCAGGCTCATCTCGTATGCGACGAGGCCTAGGTCGCACTGGGCCGTGGCGAGGACGGCCAGGCTTGAGCCGTTGCTGATCGTCATGACCACGAACAGCCCGGCCTCCATCTCCACGGCGGTCTGGATCACCCGGCCCCCCTCGAACACGCGCGCCGCGCCCAGGGTGAGGCTCGCGAGCCCCGACGTTATCGCGGCGAGCTTGTCCGCGTGATCGCGCGGGAACCTGGTGTTGAACGCCAACGGAAGCCCGTCGGCGGACACGACAACCGCGTGCGCCACGTCACGGACCCGTTCCACGAAGTCAGTAACCAGCCAGTCAAGATCATGCACGGCATGCTCCGTCGCGCTCACCCGCGCTCCTTATCGATCGCTGCCCACTGGCCCGGGCTCGCGCCGGCCATCGGTGCTTGCTTAGTTCTCATCGGTGCCTGGCCCCTGTGATCCCGGTCCCTGGGCCGGCGCGCGCCCTTCCCTGCCGTGTACCTGGAAACCCATCAGCCGGGCGCGTACCGCCTCCGGTGACCGGCTGGCCGCGCCGCCGGCCGACGGCGCGGCCAGCCCGGCTCGCTGGGCCGCCGGGCGGGCGCCGACCGAGCCGGGGACGAGGTTGGCGCTCGGCACCCGCTGCGGCAGTCCCGCGTTCGTCGTGTGTCCCGCGACCGGGGCGGCGACCGTCTGCGCGGCGCGCCGGAAGCCCGCGTCAGCGGGCGATGACCAGGAGCGGCCGCCTGCTGAACCGCTTGCGCTGAAGGTCGTGCTGCCGCGCCGGAACCACTCCGACTCGATCGAGTCGTAGATCGGCAGCCGCACCCCGGGAACGTCGTCGGCCGCGGTAGCGCCGGGTGCGGGAGCGGCCGCGGCGGGCTCCGGCTCGGCGACGGGCGGGTCCACGACCACGACGGGGGCGGGCGGGTCCGGCTCCTGCCCCGGGTCCTCTTCCCCGGTGTCGAACCAGATGGACTTGGGCCGTGCCGCTGTCCGCACTCCCATCACGGGCGTCCTGGCCCCGTTCACCGCCTGCGCGGGGCTTGAGATCATCACCTGCTGGCCGCCGGTGCCGGAGCGGCGGCGCGAGCCGACAGGCATGGCCGGCTCGGTCTCCGCCACCGTCTCCGGCACCCAGATCAGCGCGGACAGGCCCCCGCTCTGCGCGCGCCGTAGCCGGACCTTGATCCCGTGCCTGGCCGCCAGGCGGCCCACTACGAACAGGCCCATCCGTCGCGATACCGCGACGTCGATCACCGGCGGGTTGTCCAGGCGCCAGTTCGCGTAGTCCAGCTCCTGCTCCGGGATGCCCAGGCCCTCGTCGGTGATCTCGATTAGCACCCCGCCGCTGACCAGCAGCTGGCCGGTGACGTGCACGTGGGTGTCCTTGCGGGAGAAGGTGGTGGCGTTCTCCACCAGTTCGGCCACCAGGTGCACGACGTCGCTCGCGGCCTTCCCCGCGATGACGAGCCCCGACTGCACGTTGAGTGCGATCCGGTCATACTGCTCGATCTCGGAGATGGCGGCGCGCAGCACGTCCACCAGCGCGAGGGGCTGGGTCCACTTGCGTGGAGCCTCGTGCCCGGCGAGCACCAGCAGGTTCTCCGAGTTACGGCGCATGCGCGTGGCGAGGTGGTCCAGGCGGAAGAGGCTGGACAGCCGGCTGGAGTCCTGCTCGGTCTGCTCCAGTGACTCGATGATGCCGAGCTGCCGCTCGATGAGCGTCTGGCTGCGGCGGGACAGGTTAACGAACATGGCGTTCAGGTTGGTCCGCAGCATCGCCTCGACGGCGGCCAGCCGCACGGCCTCGCTGTGCACCTGGTCGAATGCGCGGGCCACCTCGCCGATCTCGTCGGTGGAGTCGATGCCGATCGGCTCGATCTCGATGCTCTCGCTCACCTCCTGGCTCAGCCGCTGCACCATCGTGGGCAGGCGGTGGCCTGCCACGTCGAGGGCATCGGCGCGCAGCCTGCGCAGCGGAATGATCATGGACCTGGCCATGACGATCGTGGCGATCAGCACAAGCAGGATCACCACGGCCACAATGATCGAGGTCAGCTCGGCGGAGTTCTGGGCGCCGGCCTGCGTCGCGGAGGCCTGCACGCCGATCGAGGCCAGCTCGTCCTGCAGCACCTGCCGCATCTGGTTAAGCGTGAAGGTCATGTTGCCGAACAACTGACTCGCGGAGCCGTTGACGACCCCGCCGAGCGCCTGGCCGAGGGCGCTGGCCTGGATGGCGTCATTCTCGGCCTGAGACGCCAGGTCGATCTGCGGGCCGGTGACAATGTTGCTGAATTGCTGGGCCTGGGTGAGGTTCTCGCTGAGGCCGGTGCCCGGCACGTAAGAGGGCAGGTTAGCGGACACCTTCTGATAGGTGGCGGTCACGCTCTGCTGGCTTGACTGCGCCGCGGTGGTCGCGCTCAGCGCGCCGGTCTCGAAGGCGCCCGCCTGCAACGCAGAGAACACCAGGGCACGCTGCTGTGACGCGTCCTCCTCGGCCTGAGCGAGAGCGGAGAACGAGGTCACGGTCTGTGCCAGCTGCGCGTTCGGGCTGCCCGCGGCGATATCGTTATCGAATTCGAGCAGCGCCGCGATCAGGTTCGAGTAGCGGATAATCAGCGGCAACGCAGACATCTGGCTCGGCGCCGTTGTCCTTGGCAGGGTTCCCGCGAGCACCCGCAGTTCGGTGGTCGCGCCCAGACTGCCCTGGACGGTTACCAGGTCCTTCGTGGCGACGGCAGGAAAGGCGCCGCCAATCTGTCCGATGCCCGCCAGGACCACCGAGGTACGGCGGTCGGTGACCCCCTCTTGGGACTGCACCTTGGCGAGCAAGGGCCCTGCCTGCCCCGTATTGCCGCTCAGCTTCGCGGTCACGTAGCCGGCTGTGAGGTCGCGTTCGTCTTCGAGCGACTCCACTAGCGCGGTGAGGTTCGTACCGAGCGTGGCCAGTTGCCCGGTGCGCCCGGCAGCGGCGGAGGTATCGCGCGCGGCCTGGATACGAGCCCCGCCGAGCGCGAGCGACGCCATTGTCGGAATGAGCACCAGGGCGAGGACCCGCCAGCGCACCCGCCAGTTGCGCAGATGCCAGGGTCGCAACGCCCGCCGTCTGTCGTCCGCCGGGCGCACCTCGGGCGCCGCCTGACGCGCGTCGCTGGTCTCCAGGGCCGCCACCGCGATTCGGCCGCTGTCTTGATCAACCATCTGACCCCTCTGCTTCAGTCACGGAACCCGCAGGACTCGCAGGAAGAACGGCGGGAACTACAAAGGCGGGGTACGAATAACCGGCCATGCCAAGGCAGCCGGGAGTTTCCGTCGGGCGACATGCCCGCTCTCCCAGCCAGGCATAGCCCGGGTATGACCTGATGCCGCATTTCAGGAAAACTCGCAATAAAACATAGCTAAACGGGTCCAGCGGGATGGCCTGTATCGAAGGATGTCAACAATTTTGTTCTGTTATGCCGGGGTATACGAATATCCGATGGTTCGGGCTGGCTTATATCAACCGCGCTTCCGGTGCCGATGCACCATCCTTGACCACTGGTGGCGGCCGCCGTGCTGGGCGGCCGGCCATGTGCGGCCAGCAAGCGAACAGGAGCGCGGTGCTTGAAGTAAGCGGTCTGACCAGGACCTACGGATCACACCTCGCGATCGAAGACATCAGCTTCCGTGTTGCGGACAGAGAGCTGGTGACGGTCGTAGGGCCGTCCGGCTGTGGCAAGTCGACGCTGCTGCGGTGCGTGGCAGGCCTGCAGCGGCCCACCGCTGGCCAGGTCGTCCTGAACGGGACGCCGGTGCTCGGGGTTCCCGACCGGCTCGGTGTCGTCTTTCAGGATTACAGCCGCTCGCTCTATCCCTGGCTGAGCGTCGCCGCCAATGTGGCCCTGCCGCTGCGCCGCACCATGCGACGCCGCGGCGAGCGCCGCGAGGCCGCGCTCGCCGCACTCAAGGCCGTCGGACTGGGCGGTTTCGCCGACCGGTACCCGTGGCAGCTGTCCGGCGGCATGCAGCAGCGCGTCGCGATCGCCCGCGCGCTCGCGTTCGACCCGGTGCTGCTGCTGATGGATGAGCCGTTCGGCTCGGTGGACGCGCAGATGAGGGAGGATCTGGAGGATCTCGTGCTGAGGGTCAGGGCGGACAGGAAGATGATGATCCTGCTTGTCACGCACGACATCGACGAGAGCGTCTATACCGGTGACCGGGTCATCGTGCTGACCGCGGGCCCTGGCCGGGTGCGCGCCGACGTGCCGGTGGACCTGCCGCAGCCCAGGGATCAGATCACCACCAAGGAACGGCCGGAGTTCGCGCACCTGCGCGGCGAAGTGAGCCGGCTCGTCCGCGGGGTGCGGGCGCCGGAGCCGCACTGACGTGGTTGCCGTCGTTCAGGTCTCCGCCGTGCCCAAATGTCGAAAGGGACACTATGACCCCCAGCCGCAGTTACCACGCCGAACACGTCGGCAGCCTGCTCCGCCCGCCTTACCTGCTCGACGCTCGTGCAGCGTTCGAGAAAGGCGAGCTAGCCATCGCGGAGCTGCGCGCCGCCGAGGACCGGGCGATCGACGAAAACCTCCGTATCCAGGCGGACGCCGGCGTCGAGGTCTTCACCGACGGCGAGGCGCGCCGCGAGTCCTGGCGGGCCGGTCTCTTCGAGTCCGTCGACGGCGTGGTACCGGCTCCGCGCCTGATGACCTGGTACCGGGACGGCAAGGAGCTCACGCCCGAGGAGACACTGAGCGACGGGGTGGCGGCCGCCGCGAAGGTCTCGCGGAAGGGTGACCTCACCGGCACCGAGGCCGCGTTCATGGCCGCCCGCGCGCCGGGCCTGTTCAAGGTCACCATGATCAGCGTTTCGATGGGCGGGATGATCTGGCATCCGGAGATCAGCGCGCCGGCGTACCCCACGCCGGCCGACCTCATCGAAGACCTGATCCCGCTGCAGTTGGCCGAGATCGACGCCCTGGTGGCCAAGCACGGCGTTCGCTGGATCCAGCTCGATTCCCTTGCCTACAACCGGGTGATCGACGCCCGCCGCGACGACCGTATCCGCGGCGTGCGGACGCCGGAGGAACTGCTGGAGGCGACGATTGACGTCGACTCGCGGGTGGTCCGCGCCATCAAGCGCGAGCATCCGGACATTACCGTCGCCATGCACATCTGCCGCGGTAACTACCGCAGCTCGTGGGCGGCGAGCGGCAGCTACGAGGCGGTGGCCGAGCGGCTGTTCGGCGAGGTTCCCGTCGACCGGTTCCTGCTTGAGTACGACACCGAGCGGGCCGGCGGCTTCGAGCCGCTCCGTTTCGTCCCCTCCGGCCCGGACGGCCCCGTGGTCGTGCTCGGCCTGGTGACCACCAAGGTTCCCGGGCTTGAGGACCCGGACGGGCTGGTGCGCCGCATCGACGAGGCGGCCAGGTACGTGCCGCTGGACAACCTGGCGATCAGCCCGCAGTGCGGCTTCGCCTCTGGCTCCCTCGGCAACCTGATCAGCATCGATGACCAGCGCCGCAAGCTCGACCTCGTCGTGAGCACCGCGCAGCGGGTCTGGGGGTAGGCCGCGGGTCAACGCCAATTCATCGAGCGCAACGCGGACGATATGGCTGTCTGCTTTCCCCAGCATGCCTAACATCACAATTTCATCGGCGCGTTATCTTGTTTCGCTTTTATAAATTCATTACGATGTCCGCTCGGGTGCGGTAATGTCATCCCCGATCCGATCAACTGCAGCCGGCGCGTACGCGTCCTTTTTCCGCGGCGGTCCCATCTCTTATCGGACAATGATAATCCGGTGAGCCTACTGAGATGCCGCCCTAGTGGGCTCCCGGCAATGCCAGCAGTAAACAATGGGCGTGAATAATTTTAAAGGAGTATCATGCGCTTTCCGTATATCCGCCGGCTCGGCGCCGGGCTCGCGGCCCTCGCGCTGGCCGTCGGCGTCGCCGCGTGCAGTTCGGGCTCGAGCAGCAGCGGCACCCCAACTTCGGGAACCTCCGGCTCGCCGGAGATGACCAACGTCAAGGTCGGTATCCTGAGCGCCTCGGACGACGCTCCGGTGCTCCTTGCCATTAAGCAGGGCTTCTTCAGGCAGCAGGGGCTGAACGTCAGCTACACGATCATGCCGTCGACGAACGCCTCGACGGCCCTGCTCCAGTCGCACACCATCCAGTTCGCGATCATGAATTACGTCGGCATGTTCCAGCAGGAGAAGGCGTTCCCCGGCCTGAACCTGCGGATCATCGCGGACAACGTGCAGACCTCGCCGGGCCTGTTCGACTTCATGGTGGCGAAGGACTCGAAGATCAAGACCCTCGCGGACCTGAAAGGCAAGAAGCTCTCGGTTCCCTCGGCCGGCGTCTTCAGCTTCCCGCAGCTTTCCCTCGACGTCCTCGGCAAGCCGTACGGAGTCAACGCCGGCTCGGTCACCGACATAGCGATCCCCTTCCCCTCGGCGCCGCAGGCGCTCGCGAGCGGAAAGGTGGACGCCGCGTTTACCACTGAGCCGTTCATCACGATCATGGAGCAGACAACCGGGGCGAGGGTTCTTGTCGACATGCTGAGCGGGCCGCTGGCCGGCTTCCCGGTCTCCGCCTGGGGGACTACCCAGTACTACACGCAGCACGATCCGAAGACCGTGGCCGCGTTCGCCCGTGCGATCCAGGAAGCAACCCGCTACGCCGCCGCCAACCCGCAGGCGGTTCGCCAGGTGCTGCCCACCTTCATCAAGGGCATGAAGCCGGCGCTCGCCAGCGTGATCGTCCTGCCGACCTTCAACACTTCGCTCAGCCTGACGCGGATGCAGCGGGTCGCCAGTTCCATGGAGTCCTTCGGCCAGCTCTCGGCCAGCTTCGTCAAGACGGAGGTTCCGGCGATGTATGACCCGCAGACCTGATCGTCGCTGTGACAGTCACGCGTGTGCGACGCACCGCGCGGCGGCCTGCCCTGCATGGGGCGGCCGCCGCGCGGTCGGCCGTTTTCCGCCGGATCGCGCTCGGCGCGGCCGGCCTTGCCCTGCTGTTCGGTGCGGCCCAGCTCGCGGTCTTGCTGAGCGGGGCGAGCCGGCTGACGTTCCCGCTACCGTCGGCCGTGCTCGGCAGCGTTTTCAGCCTTGCCGGAACCAGCGATTTCTGGTCGAGCTTCGGCGGAACGGTATCCGCCTGGGCCGAGGCGATGCTGATTGCCGTCGTCATCGGCGTGCCGGCCGGGCTGCTGCTTGGCTCGTTCACCGCCATTGAGTCCGCGCTCACGCTGGTGATCGAGTTCCTCCGGCCGATACCGTCCGTAGTTCTGGTGCCGACGATCCTGCTTATCGCGCAGGACCCCATGCGAACCCAGGTCGTGGCGATCGTCTTCGCCGCCATCTGGCCAGTGCTCATCAACACGGTCTCCGGGGTGAGGAGCGTCGATCCAGTGGCCGTGGCCACCCTGCGAAGCTTCGGCTTCGGGCCGCTGTCCGTCGCGCGCTGGGTGGCGCTGCCGAGTGCGGCGCCGTTCATCGCGACCGGCATCAGGATCGCCGCATCGCTCGCCTTCATCGTCGCCGTGGCCGTCGAGCTCGTCAGCACCGGGGTGCCTGGCCTCGGCAGTTACGCGAGCGTCACCGAGAGCGGCACCGCCGACCTCGCGCCGCTGCTCGCCCTGGCCGTGTGGTCTGGGGTGTTCGGCCTCATCATCAACGGCGTCTTCACCGCAGCGGATCGCTGGGCATTCCGCTGGCATCACGCCCTGTCCGCCCAGGGGACGGGCCAGTGAGAGGAGATGCGCCAGTGAGCAAGGCACTGCGGCGGCTAGTTCTCACCGTGGCCAGGCTGGCAGTGCTCGCCGCCGCGCTCGCGGGCTGGCAGCTCGCCGCGGAAGGCGGCGCGAACCCCTACTTCCTCCCGCCGTCGGTCGTCTTCCCCGCCATGTACCGGCAATGGTTCGACGGCCCGGTCGCCCACCTGTGGCTGACCGCCGACGCGACCGCCAACCTGTTGCCCAGTATCGGCCGGATGCTGGGCGGGCTGGCCATCGCCAGCGTCATCGGCATTGCCCTGGGCGTCGCGATCGGCCGGTCAGCGCTGGTGTCCGACCTTGTGGAGCCGGTCGTGCACTTCGCCCGCGCGGTCCCGCCGCCGATCCTGGTCCCCGTCTTCCTGTTCGTGATCGGGATCGGCACGCCAATGGAGATCTGGTCCATCGTCTTCGGCGTGGTCTGGCCGGTGCTACTTAATGCGATCGACGGGGCCAGGCACGTACACGCCGGCCACCTGGAGACCGCGCGGGCATTCAAGATTCCGGCGCTGCAGCGGCTGGTCCGGATCATCCTGCCGAGCGCGGCACCGAAGATCTTCGCAGGCCTGCGCCTCGGGGTGGCGCTCGCCCTGGTCATGATGATCGTCTCCGAGTTTGTCGGCAGCGTCAACGGCATCGGCCGGGAGATGATGACCGCGCAGGGCTCGGGGCAGATCTCGCTGATGTGGGCAATTATCGTCATCCTCGGCCTGCTTGGCGTTGTCCTTACCCTGCTGCTTGGTGTGGCCGAGCGCCAGGTGCTCGCCTGGCAGCGCGGCAGCGCCTGATCCTTGCGATGAGCATCGCTAAGCTGTCGGGTCATGGAGTACCTGCCGTATGACCAGCGCCCCGCGTCCACGGAGTACCGGCGGGTCCTCGGGCACATCCTCGGCGCCGGGGTCGAGGCGGAGACCCGGCAGGGGGTCAACGCGCTGACGGTGATGCAGGAGGCGATGCGGTTCCCGCTCGCCGAGGGGTTCCCCGTCATCACCGAGCGCAGCGTCAGGTCGTTCTGGCGCAAGCCCATCGGCGAGCTGTGCGCGTTCATCAACGGTGCCACCACCCTCGCGGAGTTCGAGCGGTTCGGCGTGGACTGGTGGGGGCCGTGGGCGACGCCGGAGAAGACGCTGAAGAAGGGCATCGAGCCCGGCGGCCTGGGGCCAGGGTCCTACGGCGGTGCCTTCCACTCCTTCCCGACGCCGGAGGGGCCGCCGTTCGACCAGTTCAAGCACCTGGTCGAGCAGCTGCGCGAGCTGCCCGAGCTGCGCACCCACTTCGTCGACCCGTGGATAGCGCCGTACCAGGTCAGGGGCGCTGGCAAGCAACCGAGGACCACCATCGCACCGTGTCACGGCTGGGTTCACGTCCGCGTGCTTGACGGCGGCCTGCACGTCCACATGACGCAGCGCTCCGGCGACGTCCCGGTGGGCGTCCCGTCCAACATGATCCAGTACGCCGCGCTCGCCCTCATGCTCGAGCAGCTCACCGGCTACCGGGCGGTCGCGTACTACCACACGATCTCCGACGCGCACATCTACGCCGACCAGGTGGACGCGGTCCGCGCGATGCTCGCCACCGAGCCCCGCCCGCTCCCGACGGTCACCCTGAACGCGGCCGGCCGGGCGGTGACCGACATCCATGACTTCCGCGCGGAGCACTTCGACCTGGCGGACTACCACCCGAACCCGGCCATTGGCGCGATCCCGATCGCGACCTGAGCGGCGCTCTAGCATGGCAGTTAACGGAGAGGGGCGGTCTATGAGCAGGTTCAGGCAGCTACTCGGCGGCCGGCACGGCCAGCCAGGTCAGGGCCAGCCGGGCGACGCCGGCCAGTCGAGTGACGCCAGGCCGGGCAACGGCAAGACCTTCGGCCCGGCACCGCTGCTTTCCTCGCTCGGCATGTCGAGCAGCCTGTTCGCGGACGCCTCCAACTTCGACCAGCGGTTCATCGAGGACTACGAGCAGATCGAGACCACGGTCAACGCGCTGCGCACGCTCGGCTTCAAGGTGGTGCTCACCAGCGGTTCCTTCGATGTCATCCATGAGGGCCACTCCATGTACCTGGAGGCGGCCCGCCAGTTCGGCGACTTCCTCATCGTCGGGCTCGACAGCGACGAGAAGATCCGCCGCCGCAAGGGGGAGAACCGGCCGGTCGTCCCGCAGATGGAACGGCTCCGCATGGTCACCCACCAGCGCGGCGTGGGCCTGGTCACGCTCAAGCACACCCATCACCCCAAATGGGCGCTGATCAAGGCGGTGCGCCCGGACGTGCTCGTGGCGACCGAGGAGACCTACACGCAAGCGGAGATCACCGAGCTCGAGGCCGGCTACTGCGGCCGGGTCAAGGTGCTTGAGCGGATGGCGACGGTGAGCACGTCGGCGCGGCTGCGGGACATCATCATGGCCAACCCAGCCACCTCAGACGACGCGGGCACCGCGGGCACGCTGCGCAGCAAGCTGGCGTCGGCCACCCGGCCACGGGGCTGACCGGCCCGTGAAGCAGGTCCTCCTGTACCTGCCGGTGGTGCACGCGGTCCATGAGGCCTTCTTCGCGCGGCACCCGGACGCGACCGAGATCCTGCTGCTCGGCCCCGGTTTCAAGTCCCAGTTCAAGTCCCTGGCCAAGGACATCAGGGCGCTGCCGCCCGACCGGGCCGCCCAGTTCCTCCGGCTTATGCTGCCCCACGCCACGGTCCGCGTGGTCGAGCCCGCGGACCTGCCGCAAGCGCTGACCGCGGACACCCTGGTGCTGCCCGACGAGGACGTGACCAGGCAGCTCGCGCAGGAGCTGAAGCTCGCCCAGGGACGGGACCTGGTCTTCGACAAGACCTTCCTGCGCTGGGACCGGGAGTGGAGCCGGGCGCAGCGGCCCGTGGCGCCCGACGGCGTGGTCAAGCCGGCCGGCCTGCCGGAGCCGCTCCTGCGCCGGGCCAGGGAGCTGGCGGACCGTAGCTCGGACTGGTGGCGGCAGGTGGGCGCGATCGCGTGGCGCGACGCGGTGGTACTCGGCGCCGCGTGGAACCACCACGGCCCGACCGAGTACGCACCTTACACCGACGGCGACCCGCGGGACGGCTTCAGCCGGGGGGTGCGCGCCGACCTGTCCACGGCCATCCACGCGGAGGCGTCCGTCGTGGCCACGGCCGCGCGCGACGGCGTATCGCTGGACGGCGCGGACCTCTACGTGACCACGTTTCCCTGCCCGGCCTGCGCCCGCCTCATCGCGGAATCCGGCTTCCGCCGCTGTTACTTCTCCGGCGCCTACTCGGTGCTTGACGGGGACGCCCTCCTGCGCGCCGCGGGCGTCGAGCTGCTCTGGGTGGACGCCGGCGGCGCGCCGGGCGCTAGGCCCGGCGCGGCCGCGAGCTGAACCGCATCCGCACCGGGACCTCCGGCTCGGCGTCCGGGTCGCCGACGAGCACGTGCGCGTGCACGTGGGCGATGGTGGCGCCGGTGAAGCTGCAGTTGCCGTTGCGCACGCCGAGCCCGTAGTGCCCGAGGCCGAACCTCATCCGGACCGTCCGCAGCACGGCCCAGAAGTCGGCGAGCGCCGCCTCATCCAGGTCAAGCATGTCGTTCACGTGCTGCCGCGGCACCACGAGCAGGTGCAGCCGGGTCCCCGTATACGGGTACGCATTAGGAGTCACCGCCCAGTGCGGCGTCTCCAGGATCACCTCATGCCGTGCGTGCTCCCGCAGCGCCTCCGGGCAGAACAGGCAGATCCCGGCGGCCTCCAGCCGCCGCATTTCCGCCAGCTGCTCCTCGGTCCGGTAGTTATCCGTGCAGTACAGGCTCAAGAACGCTCCGCTTCCTCCGGCCCCGGCCACAAGCACAGGCCACGTCGCGACCATGGTGCCACGGTCGCCGCGCCGCCATCCGCCGCACCCCAGCGAGGTCTGGATGATCCAGAACGAGGGCGTGGTCCCCCCGTCCCTGGCACCCGTGACGGATCGCGGTCGAACGCACTCGTTCTGAATGATGGGTATCCTCGGACGTATGCCTGTCGAGTCCGTATTCCCTCAGCTGGAGCCGCTGCTGCCGCTGGTGCGCAAACCGGTGCAGTATGTCGGTGGTGAGGTGAATTCCACCGTCACGGCATGGGATGAGGCCGATGTCCGGTGGGCGCTGCTCTACCCGGACGCGTACGAGGTCGGGCAGCCCAACCAGGGCATCGCCATCCTGTACGAGGTGCTGAACGAGCAGCCGGGCGTGCTCGCCGAGCGCACCTACAGCGTGTGGCCCGACCTGGAAAAGCTCATGCGGGCGCATGGCGTACCGCAGTTCACCGTGGACGCGCACCGCCCGGTGTCCGCCTTTGACGTGCTCGGCGTCTCCTTCTCCACCGAACTCGGCTACACCAACCTGCTGACCGCGCTTGACCTGGCCGGAATACCGCTGTCCACCGCGGACCGCGGCATCACCCACCCGGTCGTGCTGGCCGGCGGGCACGCGTCGTTCAACCCCGAGCCGGTCGCCGACTTCGTCGACGCGGTCGTCATCGGCGATGGCGAAGAGGCCGTGCTTACCGTC
>Ga0265334_10000163_pt1 | contig 40778 bp, 37 predicted proteins | sample 42023metaG_FD_192442 | JGI IMG/M metagenome (GOLD analysis project Ga0265334, IMG submission 192442) | Rhizosphere microbial communities from Carex aquatilis grown in University of Washington, Seatle, WA, United States - 4-20-23 metaG | ecosystem: Host-associated > Plants > Roots > Rhizosphere...
GAGCCGCCCCGCCAGCCGGTGCCCCGCCAGCCGGTGCCCCGCCACTCGGGGAAATCGCCGACTTCGAGGAGTACTGCGCCCTGTACCTGGAGGCCTGGAGCGACCCCGAGATTCGCTGGCTCTTCTCCGTCATCCCGACCGCGATGATCTTCGACGACCACGACGTGCACGATGACTGGAACACCTCGGCCGCCTGGCGCCGCGATGTCACGGCGCTGCCCTGGTGGGGCAGCCGCATCGAGGGCGCCTACCAGAGCTACTGGCTGTATCAGCATCTCGGCAACTTGTCGCCGGCCGAACTCGCCCGCGACGAGACGTGGGGTAAGCTCCGCCAGGGGGGCGACGGGGCGCAGGTGCTCGCCGACCTGGCGCACCGCGCTGACCAGCGCGCCCCGGGGATCCGCTGGTCATTCCGCCGTGCCTTCGGCCGGGTGCGCCTGGTCATGCTCGACTCGCGCAGCCGCCGGGTGGTGGACGGCACCCGGCTGATGACCGACGAAGGGGAGTGGCAGTGGCTCACCGAGTCGGTGTCCGGCGACTGGGAGCACGTGGTCATCGCCACCTCCGTGCCGCCCCTGCTGCCGCGGGGCATTCATGCCCTGGAGGCCTGGACGGAACGGCTCGCCGACGGTGCCTGGGGGATGCGGGCCGCGCGCTTCGGCGAGCGGCTGCGGCGCGCGGTCGACCTGGAGCACTGGCCGGCGTTCGGCGCGTCGTTCGTCCAGCTTGAGCGGCTGCTCACCGACCTGGCGGCCGGCCGCCTCGCCGCGCACGGCGGCCCGCCCGTCTCGGTCACCGTCATCTCGGGCGACGTGCACCACAGCTACCTGGCCGAAGTCGACCTGCCAGGTGCGGCTCGCCAGGAAATGAGTGCCGTACACGAGGTGGTGTGCTCGCCGTTTCACCAGGCCATGCCGCCCGCGATGCGGTTCGCGCAGCGGCTCGCCAGCACCTGGGCGAGCGGCCGCGTTGGCACCATCGCCGCCACCCTGGCCGGCGCGCGCGTCCCGGGCATGAGGTGGCGGATCACCAAGGGCCCGTGGTTCGAGAACATGATCGCCGTGCTTGAGTTCGATGGCCCAGAGTCCGGCAGCACCGCGGCCCGGGTCCGGGTCCGGTTCGACCGCGCCACCGCGGACGAGTCCGGTGCTCCGCGCCTGAGCACCGCCGCCGAGGCCCGCCTCAGCTGAGCGCGGCGGCTACTCCGGGCGATGGCCTCCGGCGAGGCGAGCGGGGTGCCTCTGCTGCCAGTAGCTAATGAACCTCTTCTATGCTGATGGTCCGAGGTGACCGGATATCTGGGCCCGCGGTGGGATGGGCGAGCCTTGTGAGGGGGCCAGTTGAGCGGCGGATACGGGTTTCAGCCGGGAGCGGGCAAGTCCGGGCGGCTGAGGCGCGGCGGTGACAAGAACAGCACTGCGCTGCGACCCGACGCGAAGGTCACGTTCGCCGCGGAGCGTGTCGTCGCGGGCATCGACGACATCATCGGATCCGTGAACAGCGAGCTCGTTGGCCTGGCCGTGGTGAAGCAGCGGATCGAGGAGATCGCGGCCCTGCTGCTCGTCGACCGGGCGAGGCGGCGGTTCGGGCTGACCGCGCCGCGCCCCAACCTGCACATGTGCTTCACCGGCGCGCCGGGCACCGGCAAGACGACGGTGGCGCTGCGCATGGCCCAGCTACTGCACCGGCTCGGCTACATCGAGACCCCCCAGCTAGTGCACGCGATGCGGGACGACCTGGTAGGCGAGTACATCGGGCAGACCGCGCCGAAGACCAAGCGGGTGCTCGAGCGGGCCAAGGGCGGCGTGCTGTTCATCGACGAGGCGTACTACCTGTACCGGGGCAATGACTCCAAGGACTACGGGCAGGAGGCCATCGAGATCCTGCTCCAGGTGATGGAGAACGACCGGGACCAGCTCGTGGTGATCCTGGCCGGCTACAAGGACCGGATGGAAGTGTTCTTCGAGTCCAACCCGGGCATGCGGTCCCGGCTGGCCCACCACCTGGACTTCACCTCCTACGACATCGACGAGCTCACCGCGATCGGCGCCCTCATGCTCGACCAGACCAACTACTACCTGTCGCCTGAGGCGGAAGCGGTGCTGCGCACCGAGGTGTCCCGGATGATGACCGAGCCGCACTTCGCCAACGCCCGCACGGTGCGCAACGAGCTTGAGCTCGCCCGGCTCAGGCACGCGCACCGCATCGCCTCCGACGTGCACCGCGAGTGGACCCGCGACGAGCTGATGCGCCTCGAGCCGACCGACGTGCTGGCCGGCGACCCGGTCTCCGACCGTTCGTAGTCTCCCGGGGCGCCCGTCAGCTCGCCGGGAAGGCATCCGCGAGGGCGTCGGCGATGGCCGTCGCCCGGTGCTCGTAGCCGATGGTGGTGTAGTGGATGCCGTCGGGGATGAACCAGGACCGCTGCGCGACGGCGGGCCAGTTGTACACCCGCATGTTGGGGTAGCGCGGCAGCGCCTGCTGCAGCGCCTGGTTCCACAGCTGCATGTTCTGCTCGGCGTACGGGCCCGACGACAGCAGTGAGGTCACCTCGACCCACATGGCCGGCTGGTTGCCGATCAGGGCCATCATCTTCTCGATCCGCTGCTCCCGGCCGACGTTCGACCCGACGTACACGTCGGCGGTGTCGTTGGTGCCGAGCGCGAGCACCCAGCAGCCCTGGAAGCCGCCCTGCATGACCTGGGCGGCCATCTGGTACGCGTTCGGCGTGCCAGGCAGCGACTCGATGATCGACGTGGCGCCGACGATCTTCATCGTGGACGATCTGACGCCGACGTCCGCGTAGCGCGCGGTAATGCGGTCGGCCGGGTCCGGCAGGTAATTGGAGGAGATCAGCCCTTCCGACGTGGAGTCGCCGATGTGCACCACGGAATCGCATGAGGTCCGCGGCGGCGGCGTCGGCAACGCGGCCACCGTCGCCTTCGGCCCGCCGGAGTTCACCGTGACGGCGCCGGCGGTGCCGTCGGCTGACGGGGCATCCGTGACCGCGCCCGACGGGATGCTCGTCCCGGCGGTCGAGGCCCCCCCGGCGGTCGAGGCCTCCCCGGCGGTCGAGGCCGTCCCGGCGGTCGCGCCGGGCCTGGGGTCCGGCGCCGTCCGCGTCCGGCCGCCGGCGTTGGACAGCCGGGCGATCGCCGACGAGGCGCTTGGCCGCGCGGGCGCCGCGGTATGCGCGGCGGTCGCGGTCAGCCGGGTGGCCGCGGTCACGCCGGCCGCGAGCAGCGCCGCGGTGAGCAGGCACAGCCCGGCGACCGCCCGCGGTGTCCGCGGCCGCCCGGGGCGCCGCCACGGGGGCCGCGCGGGACGGTCGCCGCCGGTTTCCGGTTCGCGCGGTCCGCCGGTCATGCTTGCCCCTCCTGTCGCGTTAGCCATGCTGGCCTTGCTTGGATCAGCGAAATTGCTGGTCACGCCTGTTTTAGCCCGGACGGCCAGCCGTGGTAGCGCGCCACGCCGTACGGGCTCCTCGATGAGTCGCCAGGACGCCGCCGCGACGGCCACGGTCGCAGTGACGAGGAGCACCGCCCGGACCGGGCTGACCGGGCCGCCCGCCCCGCCCGCCGCCGCGGTCAGCACGATCAGCGGGTAATGCCACAGGTAGATGCCGTAGGAGCGGACGCCGAGCCAGCGCAATGGCCGGATGCCGAGCGTGCGTCCGAGCAGCGACCCCGGGGTCACCACCGCCGCTATCACCGCTGCGGTGGCCGCGGAGAGCAGCACCAGGCCGCCGCGGAACATGATGTCCGAGTACTGGTTCGTCCGCCACACGAGCAGCCCGATGACGGCGAGCCCGGCGACCCCCGCCGCGTCGAGCAGCCACCGCCCAGCGGCCGGGACGGTCCGGCCCTCGTCGGTCCGGCCCTCGTCGGTCCGGCCCTCGTCCGTCCGGCCCTCGTCGGTCCGGCCGGCCCCGGCGCCGCCGCCCCGGTACGGCACGGGCCGCCGCGTGGGCCACGCCAGCGCCAGCGCCGCCCCGATCAGCAGCCCGAACGTCCTGCTGTCGGTCCCCTCGTACACCCGCGTGGGGTCATAGCCCGGCTGGTAGAGCACGGCCATCAGTACCGCGGACGCCCCCGCGAGCCACAACGTCACCTCGGTGAGCACCAGGCGCGCCCGCCTGCTCAGGTACGGCCCGCCTGCCCCGCCGCCCTGCCGCCTGCCCGCCAGCCTGGCGAGCCACACGAGCAGCAGCACCACCCACGGCCACACCAGGTAGAACTGTTCCTCCACAGCCAGCGACCACAGGTGGTCAAGCGGCCCGGGCGGTGCGAACCGCGCGTAGTAGGAGGAGTGCTGGCCGATGTACCACCAGTTGCTCACGTAGAACACGGACGCGATCACGTCACCGCGGAAACCGGGCACGAAGGACCGCGCGAACGCGTACACCCAGGCCGTGACGACCGCCAGCATGACGAACAGCGCGGGCAGCAACCGCCGCGCCCGCCGCAGCCAGAAGCTCGCCAGCCCGATCTGGCCGCGCGCCGCCCACTGCCCGGCGAGGATGTCGGTGATGAGGTAGCCGCTGAGCGTGAAGAACACGCCGACCCCGAGCAGCCCGCCCTGCGCCCATCCGTACCCCAGGTGATACGCGACCACGGCCGCCACGGCGATGGCGCGCAGGCCGTCGAGCCCTGGCAGGTACCTCTGGTCGTTCCCTACTGGTTCCGGCATGATCAGCGCTCCCTCGCAGTCCCCGTGGTTGCTACAATTAGTTACCTGACGACTACAGAGAGAAACCAAAGCTGGGGCTGGCGGCGCGGACCGCCCCGCCGGCTGGCGGATATCCGCCGGATAAACGCCGATTATTCAGAACGGGTGCGTGCTATGCCAGGAAGCTCAGCAGGTCTTCGTTGAAGCGTGTCGGCCGCTCGAGGTTGAGCAGGTGGCCGGCGTCGGGGTACTCCCGGCGCCGCGCGCCGGGAATCTCCCGGTGCAGCACCGACGCGATCTCGCGGTAGCCGGGCACGTCGAGCGCGCCGTTCATGACGAGCGCGGGCAGCCGGAGCGCGCCGAGGCAGCCGGTGAGTGACGGCAGCGGCGGCGCGGCGGGCCCGTCCGCCCACTGGTACGCGGGCCACCGCCCGACCATGTCCGTCAGGTGCGCCCGGGCGGGCGGGTAGCGCTCAGTGGAGCGGAAGACCTCGTGGCCGAGCCACCACTCCTTCGCCGCCGCGATGCCCGCGCGGCGCGCGACGGCGGCCGCCTCGTCCGGTGGCCGCGGGGTGGTCCACGCGTAGCCGGGCAGACCCGGGGAGGCGAGGACGACGGAACGTACCCGGTCCGGGTGGAAGGCGGCCGTCGCCAGCGCGATGTTCGCGCCCAGCGACAGGCCCACCAGGTGCGCCTGGCCGATCAGGAATGCGTCAAGCAGCACGAGCAAGTCCTCGACGTGGCCCTGGCCGCCGACAGGGGCACTGGAGGAGCCGAAGCCGCGCAGGTCGTAGCGGATCGTCTGATGGCGCTCGACGAGCGCCGGGAACTGGGGATCCCACAGGGACCGGTCGAAGCTGAAGCCGTGGATCAGCACGACGGAGGGGCCGGCGCCCGCTTCCTCGACGACCAGCTCGCCGCCGTCCGGCAGGGCGACCTCACACGGGCCGCGTGCGGGTGCCGTCATGCGGGGGCGCGGGACGGATCGCGGAAAACCGGGACGATGCGCCGCTCGCTGATCCGCCACTGGTCGTCGTCGCACCAGGTCAGCACGTCATGGAAGTCGGCGACGAGATAGACGCCGACGTCGTCCACCGGGACCGGCCCGTTGACCGCGTAGCTGACCCAGGTGGACTGGGCGCGCACCCAGGCGGGCATGGCGTCCGGGTCACGGCCCGCGCCGGACGCGGTGCCGTCCAACACGGGGCCACCGAACACGGGATCGTCGTCCGGGACGCTTACCCGCAGTCCGCTGTATGTGTGCCTGGTGGACCTGGCCACCTTTCGTTCGGTGTACCGGTTCTCGATCGCTGACCGGCCGCGCAGCTCCACCGCACCGGTGACGAACCGGGCGTCCTCGGTGTACAGACCGGCCACGGCGGCGTAGTCGCCGTGATCCAGGTGCCAGGCCCAGTCCGCGAGCACGGCGTCGATCATCATGCGCAGCAGCAACGCCTCCATCGGGTCAGTCACCGCACCTCCACCGGGTTGCTGAGGGCGCCGATGCCGGAGATGGTGACCTCGATCGGGCCGCCGAGCTCGGTCAGGTTGACGTTCTGGACCGCGCCGCCGCCCGCGGAGGACGCCTTCAGCGCGGTGCCCATGGCGATGATGTCGCCGGGTTCGAGCGTCTGGTAGCCGGACATGTAGGAGATCACGTCGGCGACCTTGTGCGTCAGGTTCCCGGTGGAGTCCTCGGTGACCACCCGGCCCTGGTGCACGCAGGTGACGGTGAGGGCGTGCGGGTCGGCGATCTCGTCGGCGGTGGCGATCCACGGGCCGACCGGGCCGAACCCGTCGCTGCCCTTGTACCGGCCGGAGTAGCTGACCCAGGTGTCGACGTACTCGATCCCTTCCGTGCCGTCTTTCCTCGGGTGGATCGCCCGGTAGTGGAACGTGTCCTCGGTGCGCATGGTCGGCGAGGTCAGGTCGTTGATGATGGTGTAGCCGAAGACGTGGCTCATCGCGTCGTCCCGGCCGATGTCGGCGCCACCGGTCCCGATGACCACGGCGAGCTCCGGCTCGGGGTGGACGCGGCCGAACTCCTTCTTCAGCCGGATCGGCTGGCCGTGGCCGAGCAGGGAGGTGGCCGGCTTGTTGAACATGGCCGGCGTGCCTGGCCCGCTCATGATCCGGCCGGCGTTGGCACTGTTGTTGAGCGCGACGCAGATGACCTTGCCGGGGCGCGGCACGGGAGGCAGCCAGGTCAGCTCGCTGACCGGGACGGCCTTGCGCGCGTCGTGGGTGACCGCGCGGTCGACGGAGTCCCTGGCCGCCGCCCAGTCCTCGATGAGCTCCGGCATGGTCAGGCCGGAGTAGAGGAGGACGGCGCGGTCGTCGCTCACCGCCACCGCGACCCGCTGCGCGCCGTTCACGCTTACCGTGCCTAGCTTCATGAGCCTGCCTCCGAACCTGATCCTGTGCCGGGGAGCGCGCCGGGCTCGGCCATCACCAGCGCCCCGCACCCGGTTATAGCCGGGAACGTCTGGAATGTGTAGACGGCCGCTGCCCGGTCCGACAGCGCGGCCCGCATGGCGAACCAGAGCGTCAGCTCGGCGGCCTCGGTCCCGCCGAGCCGCATGTACTCACGGACCGGAATGGACACCAGCTCGTCGAGGTGCCCGGGCAGGTTCCGCAGGAAGTACCGGTCCAGGTCCTCGTTCGCCATGCCGAACCGGGCCCCGCTGATCTGGTGCGACATGCCGCCGGTGGCGATGACCAGCACCCGGTCGTCGCCGGGGAAGGTCGCCACGCCCGCCCTGATCGCCCGGCCGAGCGAGCGGAGCCGGTTGGCCGTCGGCAGCGGCTGGCGGACCATGTTGACCGCGATGGGGGTGACCGTGACCGGCCAGCCGCCGCCCGTGCGGTCGCCGGCGCGGCCACCGGTTTGGCGGAAGACGTACGGCAGCCAGGAGAAGACCCCGTGGTCGATCGCCAGGTCCTGGCTGACGGTGAGGTCGAACTCGCGGCCGACGAGCTCCTCGGTGAGGTGCAGTCCCCACCGGGTGTCACCCTCCAGGTCGGGCAGCTCGCGCGGCCCCCAGCCCTCGTCGGCCTGCCGGAACCGCGCGCCGACGCCGATCGCCAGGGTCGGGTAGTTGTCCAGGTCGAAGTGGTTGAGGTGATCGTTGTACACGACGACGAGATGGTCGGGCGCGAGGCGCTCGAGCAGCTCCTGGACCCGCCGCGTGCCGTCGTACCAGGGCTGCCAGCGCGGGCTGAACCCGTCCGGGTTCGCGGTCCCGCGGTCGTACTCGAGGCCCATGGACGGGGTGTGCGAGATGCCGATGCCGCCGATCACCGCGGCCACGTCAGGCGCCGTCCGGCGGCGGTGCCGGTGCCGCTGCCGGTGCCGGTGCCGGGACGCCGCTCACCCGGCGCGGCGTGGCGGCGATCAGCGTGTCGCGGTCGCAGCCCGCGTTGTGCGCGCCGATCGACCAGAGGTCCTCGCCCACGGTGGCGGCCAGCTTGAGCACGGCCTGCAGGTGGCCGCCGGCGCGCAGCAGCCCGGTCCAGTCCCGCTCGCCGACCAGCCGGGTCTCCTCGTCGCTGAGCCCGAAGCGGCGAAGGTAGGCCGCCTCGTCGGCCAGGAACTCCGCGCGGCAGGCCGGCGACCTGAGGCTGAGCGCGAACCGGTTGAGTGCCCGGCCCGCCAGCGCCCGCTGCGCGGTGAACTCGATCGTCCCCGGCTCGTCGAGGTCGAACGACGGCGCCGTGAGCTCTGCTGCCTGCCCTGCCTGCACGGAATTGATCGTATGCACGGGGCGAGTCGCCAGGTAGGTGGCCTCGTGCCAGCCCTCGGGTGAGTGCTTTTGTGCCGCCGCACTAGGATCTCGGCCGGCGTGGCCGGCTCCTGGTTACTCAAGGACCGCTTCGCGGTTGTCCGGCCGCACGGCCCGGTGTCTAATGGAGCCACAAATTCTAGAATTGCGGTGGTCTGCTGAAGCGGGCGCCGAAGGAGCGAGATGAGCGAGCCGGCGGGCGGCAAGATCACCGAGACGGACATCGGCCGCTACCGCTCTACCCGCGGCCTGGACTACGAGTCGGTGCCGTGGAAGCTGTGGGAGAAGTCCAAGAAGCTCTTCTGGGATCCCGCCGACATTGACTTCTCCCAGGACGCCGTTGACTGGCAGGAGATGACGGACGAGGAGCGGACGCAGGTCGCCATGTCCGCCCGCGGGTTCATGGTCGGCGAGGAGGCCGTGACGCTGGACATCGTCCCGCTGCTGCGCTGCATGTCCGACCTTGGCCGCCTCGAGGACACCATGTACCTGGCCATGTTCGCGATGGAGGAGGCCAAGCACACCGAGATGTTCCGCCGCTGGTTCGACGCGGTGGGCATGGACCCGGCGTCACTCGACGACCTGGTTCGCGCGCAGCAGGCCGCCCTCGGGGAGCGCCGCACCGGCGTCTTCGACGGCGCGCTCACCCGCGTGATGCGCCGCCTCGACACCGACCAGTCGCCGCAGGCCATCCTCGACGCGTCCATCATCTACAACCAGCTCGTCGAGGGCGTGCTCGCCATCGCCGGCTACCAGCGCTGGGACGAGGTGTTCCGCAAGATCGGCAAGCTCCCCGGCCTTGAGGCCGGCCTCAAGCTGACCCAGCGCGACGAGCGCAGGCACATCGCCTACGGCACGTACCTGTCCCGGCGCGTCCTCGCCGAGAACCCCGAGCTGTGGGACTGGCTCGAGCTGCGCTGGGCGAAGCTCACCGCCAGCTTCAACAGCGGCTACGGCGCGGCCAGCCCGCAGGACGCGCCGACGCGCGACATGGCCGAAATCAACGAGCGCTACCGGCGGCTGGCCAAGCGCCGCCTTGAGGCCCTCGCCGTCGCCCGCACCATGAACGTCACCGAGGTGGACACCAGCGCGGTGGAGTCCTTCGAGCCGGAGGAACTACAGCACGTGGTCTGAACGCCTCCACGCCGACGGTTACCGGGCGGAGGGGAAGCGGGGCGGGCGCTTCTCGCGCAGCGCCGTGTAGCCCTCCACGACGTCCGGTCCGAGGAAGGTGAGCATCTCGTAGGCGGCGGACTGGTCAAAGGTCGGCCCGGCGGCCCGCAGCCAGTTGTTCAGGCTGCGCTTGGTCAGCCGGATGGCCTGCTGCGCGCCCGCCGCTAGCAGGTCGGCGACCCGGAGCGCCTCGTCGAGTACCTGGTCGCGGGGCAGCGCCTTGGCGACCATGCCGATCCGCTCGGCCTCCGCGCCGGTGATCATCTCGCCGGTCAGCAGGTGGTAGCGGGCCTTGGCCATGCCGGCGAGCAGCGGCCAGATGATCGCGGCGTGGTCGCCCGCCGCCACGCCCAGCTTCACGTGCCCGTCGCCGATCCGCGCGTCGTCGGCGGCGATGGCGATGTCGGCGAGCAGCGCCGCGACCGCGCCAGCGCCCACGGCGACCCCGTTGATCGCCGACACGATCGGCTTGTCGCAGTTGATCATGTTGTAGACGAGGTCGCTCATCTCGGTGAGCATGTGCGAGACGCGGTCGTAGTCGCCGGCCATCCGCTCGACCATGGCGAGGTCGCCGCCCGCGGAGAATGCCTTGCCCGCCCCGGTGATGACCGCGACGCGGGTGGCCGGGTCAGCGGCCACGTCCTTCCAGACCCGGGCGAGTTCGCCGTGCATCTCCTCGTCGGCCGCGTTGTACTTCTCCGGCCGGTCGAGCGTGATCAGCAGGACGCCGTTATCCCGGCGGGAGAACTTGAGCTGGTGGTAGTCGTCGAGGCTCACCGTGGTTCCTCCGGTCAGTGGTAGGGCGCGGGTGCCAGCCCGCCAGGCCCTCTCCGCTCGACCGTAACCGCTGCCAGGCATTTCCGCTGCGCTCTTCCTCGCCCCCGGCGTACCGCGTCGTGACGTCCGCCCGGCAGGGTTGGACGGGGCGACGGGCGCTCCACTGAAATCGTGTTACACTGAAATACGTGTAGCACGTAAAACGGTGAGGCAGTTATGGCTAATCAGAACATCACCTTGTCGCTCCCCGAGGAGCAGCTCCGCGAGGCGCGGATACTCGCAGCTAGGCGCGGCACGTCAGTCTCGCAGCTCCTGGCCCGGATGCTGTCTGACCTGGTCGAGCAGGAAACCGGCTACGCGCGCGCCCGAGAGAGAAGCCTTAACCGCCTGCGTGAGGGCGCGGACCTGGGCACGGGCGGCCATATTGGCTGGAGCCGGGACAGTATCCATGAGCGGTAATCGGCGGTTCGTGGACACGAACATCCTGGTGTACGCGCACGACACTTCCGCGGGCGATAAGCACGAACGTGCTCGCGCACTCCTTGAACAGTTGTGGGCCACCCGCGAGGGATGCCTGAGCGTCCAGATCATGCAGGAATTCTTCGTCAACGTCACACGGAAAATCCCGAAGCCACTTGACGCGGTGATGGCGAAAGAAATCATTGCCGACCTGTCCCGCTGGTACGTGCACGTGCCGGCCGCTGACGATGTCCTTGGTGCGATAGGCCTGCACCAGCGGACGGGAATTTCTTTCTGGGACGCCATGATGGTCCGCAGCGCCGTCGAGATCGGCTGCGGAGTCATTTACTCAGAGGACCTCAGCCACGGTCAGCTATATGACGGCGCTCGGGTCGAAAACCCGTTCCGTGACGCGATCAGCCTCTTGTAGCCGCCGAAGCTCACCCCGAAGTCGGTGCGCATCGCGTTTCAGACACCAAGCGACACCGCTAGCTCCTTCTCCCGCCGGTCAGGCCGGCGCTTTGGAGCGCAGGACCTGCATCAACTCGCGCACGCTGTGACCGCCGTTCTGCACAGGGCCAGGTCGCCCCGATCGGCGCGTCCCCCTGACCAGGCATCCGACCAGGATCAGCGCCTATAGCGGCGGTATTTGCGCGTGGAAGCGATCGAGTCCGGCGAACCGCGTCGTCCCGGCTGATCCGGGCTCTTCAGGCGGCCTGCGAGGACGGGGGCGCGTGGGATCTGAGGACCTGTTTGCCGTCGGGACTTCGAGCCTCCGTGGTGCCGTCGGGGTGAAGGATGAGCTGCCACCCACGACGGTGGACACAGACGTCGTGATGATACTGGCAGACCAGGGCACAATTTTCGACCGAGGTTTCGCCACCGTCGGCCTTATGGCGCAGGTGATGCACGTCGCAATAAACAGCCGGGCGGCCGCACCTCGGCCAGGCACAAGCGCGGTCGCGCAGCAGGACGGCGCGGCGAATGTGGGCGGGGATCGTGTCACTGTAGCCGATGTCCAGCGGGAGTGACGGGGTGTTGTACGGCTTGCCGAGCAGGCCCTGGCGGAGGAGGGCGGCGACGCCGGCCGGGCCGGAAACCAGGTCGACGGCCAGGCGGGCCATCGCGTAGCGCAGCGCTCGCCACGCCTCGGGGGACAGCGCGGCGGAGCGGGCGCGGACATGTCCGGCGATCGCCTGGTCGCCGGCGATGAATGGATCGTGGTCGCTCGCCGCCTCGGCGGCGGTCTGAGCCAGGCCGATCATCTTGTCGATGACGTCGAGGTCCATGCTGCCGGTGACGACCGGGACGGTCTGTGCGTCGCAGGCTGCGGCCTGGGCGTCGGTGCCGGAGAGGTAGCCGTCCTCGCCGGCCCGGGCGCGGATCCACGCGTCTTCGAGCTCTTGCGCTCCGGGGAGCTGGCGCAGCTGCGACAAGGGGATGTGGATCACGGCCTGGGTGTCGGCACCGGCCCGGGCGGGGACCAGGCGGGCTCTTAGCAGCAGGGTGCAGGCAAGCTGCAGCGCGTCGTGGAACCGCTGCCCCTCGGTCCGGTCGTCTTCCGGTCCCGTCTTCTTGCCCAGGGCCTCTAGGACCGCGCGGAGCGCGGCGGCGCACTCGGGGGTGAGGTCGCCGCGGATCACCCCGGCGTCACCGAACGTGGTGCCCAGCTGCACGTACCTGTCATCCGGGTCGGGGCCGTCCGGGTCGGGCTGCTGCGCGCGCCATGTCTCGATCGCGCACGCGGCGATGATGGCCAGGTCGTCGATGGATGCCCCGGCCGCTTCGGCCTCCAGCAGGATGCGGTCGGTCTCGTCGCGCATGCGTGCGGGCAGCTTGCGGGTCCAGTCGGCGATGGTGAAGGCGAGGGAGTCGGTGACGTCCCCGGCGGCGAGCGCGGCGCCGAGCAGCGGGCGGCTGCTGAGCTGGCGCATCCGCCGGACTGCGGCCCTGGCAGCCTTCTTCGGCATGCCCGCCCTCGCGGCCAGCCACGATGATGACGAGCCGTAGCCGTCGGCGTCGTGGGCATTCGCGGCGTCGAAGCGGCGCAGCAGGGCGGCGTGCGCTGCGGTCAGCTTCGCCTGCACCTCGCCCAAGGCGATGAGCAACTCACCGCAGGCCGAACCGTACATCGTGAGTCACCTCCCTGGATGGATCGGCTGCCTTGACCGGCTCCTTGCTTCGCTCTCGCGTCACCGCGCCTACGCGCGCCATTGCCGGAATACCGGCTGCCAGCCCACCCAGGGCCTGTCTCTAGGTTAACAGTTCGACTCTGTCAAAGCAAGCGATGAATTAGTGATCATCTATTCGATCGCCGCTTTGGCTGATTCTCGAGACATGATGCTTGCACCGATGAATTCTGGTCGCCCGAGCCGTCCGCACAGCGGGGTCCACGTCAATCGGAAGGTGTTGAACGTGCGCAAGGTCGTCGTGTACGAGTTGTTGTCCCTCGACGGCGTCGCGGAGAAGCCCGAGCGGTTCTTCGCCGACTGGGACGACACGATGGACGCCAACCTCGGCGCCGTCATCGCGGCGCAGGACTCGGTCATCCTCGGCCGGCGCAGCTACGAGGAGTGGGCCGAGTTCTGGCCGGGCAGCGACATCGAGCCGTTCGCGACGTTCATCAACGGGGTCGCGAAGTACGTCGCCACCTCCACGCCGCTCGATCGGAAGTGGGCCAATACGACTGTTGTCGACGGCCAACTGGTCGAGTTCGTGCGGGACCTGAGGAACCAGCCAGGAGCCGGCATCGGCGTGCATGCAAGCATCTCGGTTGCCCAGGCACTGCTTGCCGCGGGCGTCGTCGACGAGCTCAGGCTGGTGATCGCGCCGGCGATCCTGGGCAGCGGGCGCAGGCTCCTCGACGGCTTGCCGGCGATTCGGCTCGAGCCGGTCAGAAGCACGACCTCACCGGCTGGCTTCCTGCTCGTCGACTACCGCGTCATCGGCTAGGCGTTCCACTCCTTCGCGACCATGGTCAGCACGTCGTAGCTGGCCGCCACGACGCCGTCCTGGTTGATGACCTCGGCGTCCCAGCGGACCTCGCCGTAGTCGCCGGCCCGCGGGCTGATCTGCTTGCAGGTCAGCGTCACGGTCATCTGGTCGCCCGGCTTGACCGGGGTGAGGAAGCGGAGGTTGTCGATGCCGTAGTTCGCAAGCACCGGGCCGAAGTCCGGCTGGACGAACAGCCCGGCCGCGAACGCGAGCACGAGGTAGCCGTGGGCGACCCGGCCGCCGAAGAACGGGTTCTTCGCCGCGGCCTCCTCGTCGGTGTGCGCGTAGAAGGTGTCGCCGGTGAACTCGGCGAAGTGCTGTATGTCCTCGAGCGTCACGGTGCGCGGGCCGCCGGTGATGGTGTCGCCGATGCGCAGCGTCGCGAGGGACTTGGTGAACGGGTGGCTGCCGTCACCTCGCCGCGGCGCGCCCTTGACCCAGCGGCCGGTGACGGCCTGCAGCATGCGCGGGCTGGCCTGGACGGCGGTGCGCTGCATGTGGTGGTACACGCCGCGCAGGCCCCCCATCTCCTCGCCGCCGCCGGCCCGGCCCGGGCCGCCGTGCACCAGCGCCGGCAGGGGCGACCCGTGCCCGGTGGACTCGGGCGCCGCGTCGGCGTCGAGCACGAGCAGGCGGCCGTGCCAGGGGGCGGTGCCGAGCACCACCTCAGATGCGAAGTCCTGGTCATCGGTGACGACCGACCCGGCCAGGCTGCCCCGGCCAAGTCCGGCCAGGTCGATCACGTCGGCCGTGTCCCGGTAGCCGATCAGCGTGGCCACCGGGCCGAACGCCTCGACCTCGTGCACCTCGGCGCGGCGCGCGTCATCGGCGACGAGCAGGACCGGGGAGATAAACGCGCCGCGGGCCGCGTCAGCGCCGGTGACCTCCACGCGCTCCGGGTCGCCGAAGACGATGTGCCCGGCGGCCTCCAGCGCCTTCAGCGACCGGCGCACCTCTTCCCGCTGGTCGAGGCTGGCGAGCGCGCCCATCCGCACGGACGCCTCAGCCGGGTTGCCGATCACGACCGCGGCCAGCCGCTCGCGCACCGCCTCGGCGACCGCGTCCAGCTGCCCGGCGGGGACGAAGGCGCGGCGGATCGCGGTGCACTTCTGGCCGGCCTTGACGGTCATCTCGGTGACCAGCTGCCCGACGTAGCGGTCGAACGCCGGCGTGCCCGGGACGGCGTCCGGCCCGAGTACCGACATGTTCAGCGAGTCGGCCTCGGCGTTGAACCGCACCGACCGCGCCACCACGTTCGGGTGCGACCGCAGCCGCCGCGCGGTGCTCGCCGAGCCGGTGAAGCTGAGCAGGTCCTGCTCGGTCAGGTGGTCGAGCAGATCGCCCGCGCCGCCGCTGACCAGCTGCAGCGCGCCGTCCGGCAGCAGGCAGGACTCGATGATCAGCTCCACCATCCTCGCGGTGAGGTAGCCGGTCGCGGTCGCCGGCTTGACCAGCGACGGCACGCCGGCGATGAGCGCGGGCGCCAGCTTCTCCAGCGGTCCCCACACCGGGAAGTTGAACGCGTTGACCTGCACGGCCACGCCACGGCGCGGGGTGAGCAGGTGCTGCCCGAGGAACTGCCCGGCCTTGCCGAGCTGCTCGGGCGGTCCGTCGGTGAGCACCCGCTCGTTCGGCAGCTCGCGCCTGGCCTTGCTGGCGTAGCCGAGCAGCACGCCGATGCCGCCGTCGATGTCGAACTTCGAGTCGCCCAGGGTCGCGCCGGTGCGGTAGGAGAGCTGGTACAGCTCGTCCCGGTGCTCGCGCAAGAGCTGGCCGACCGCCTTCGCCAGCTCCGCCCGCTCGTGGAAGGTCATAGACCGCAGCGCAGGACCCCCAGCGGACCGGCCGTAGGCCAGGGCGGCCGCGAAGTCGATCCCTTCGGTGGAAACCTCGGCGACCACGTCCCCGGTCACCGCGTCGTGCACCGGGGCCCCGCTGGCCGGCGCGTACCAGCGGCCTTCGACGTAACTGCGCAGTACGGTCACCAGCGCTCCTCGACTCTCCGCGGACTCGCCCGCGGTATGGACTTTACATACCGATCATTCGGTAATTTACTCTGCTGTATGGAAAATGACCAGGCAGCAGCAGCAGCGGAAATCGTCGCCGTTGAGGTGAGGGACGCCGTCGGCATTGTCACGATGCGCACTCCGGCCCTGTCCAAGGCGGCGAAGGAACGGCTACTCGCGGCACTGCGGCAACTGGACGCCGACGACGCGGTGCGCGCGGTGGTGCTGACCGGGACCGGCAAGGTGTTCTGCGCGGGGCAGGACCTCGGCGAGCACGCCGCCGCGCTCGACGCGAGCCCGGCGAGCGCCTTCGACACCCTGGCCGAGCACTACAACCCCATCGTGCGGACGCTAACCGCGATGCCCAAGCCGGTGATCGCCGCGGTCAACGGCACCTGCGCGGGTGCGGGCATCTCGCTGGCGCTGGCCTGCGACATCCGGGTCTGCTCAGCGGCGGCCAAGTTCGCGACCGCGTTCACCGGCATCGGCCTGACCTTCGACTCCGGCCTTTCCGCCACCCTGACGCGGGCCGTCGGCACCGCGCGGGCCAGCGAGCTTGTCCTGCTCGCCGAGCCGTTCACCGCGCAGCAGGCCCTGGACTGGGGGCTGGTCGGCCGCCTCACCGAACCGGAACGGGTGCTTGACGAGTCCATGGCGCTGGCGGCGCGGCTGGCGGCCGGGCCGACCCTCGCCTACGCCGAGGCGAAGCGGGCCATCCAGGCGGCCGCGCTGCCCGCGCTGCCCGACGTCCTCGAGGCCGAGCACGCGGCCCAGGCCCGGCTCGGGCAGACCGCCGATCATAAGGACGCGGTCCGCGCCTTCCTCGCCAAGCAGCGCCCGGCCTTCCACGCCCGCTGAAGCCAGGCAACCGCTGAAGCCAGGCAACCCGGTGCTGGCCAGGCGGGAAGCGCGGCGGCCAGAATTGGCGCATGACCGTCGAAACAAGGGCTCCGCTTGACGGGATCACCGTCCTCGGGCTTGAGCAGGCCATCGCCGCGCCGCTGTGCACCAGGCACCTGGCCGACCTCGGGGCCCGGGTGATCAAGATCGAGCAGCCAGGCGTCGGTGACACGTCCAGGCACTATGACGACGTGGTCCGCGGCATGAGCGCCCACTTCACCTGGCTGAACCACGGCAAGGAGTCCGCCGCGCTTGACCTGACCATCCCGGCCGACCTTGACGTGTTCACCGGGCTGGTCGAGCGGGCCGACGTCCTGGTCAGCAACCTCGCCCCCGGTGCGCTCGGGCGCCTCGGCCTGGAGCCAAAGGCGCTCACGCAGCGGTACCCGCGGCTGATCGTGGTGGACATCTCCGGGTACGGTCAGGGCGGCCCGCTTGATCACCGGCGCGCCTACGACCTGCTGATCCAGTCCGAGGCCGGCTCCTGCGCCATCACCGGGCAGCCCGGGCAGCCGGCCAAGCCGGGCATACCGATCGCCGACATCGGCACGGCGCTTTACGCCTACTCAAGCGTGCTCGCCGCCCTTTACGACCGGGAGCGGACCGGCCGGGGCGCGGTCATCCCCATCGCGATGCTCGACGTGGTGGCGGAGATGATGGGCTTCGCGCTCAACCAGGTGCTGCACGCTGGGGAGGAGCCGGTCCCGGTCGGCATGGGGTCGTGGGTCGTCGCGCCGGCCGGCGCCTACCCGACCGCCGACGGGCAGACGGCCGTCCTCTGCATCTCCAGCGACCGCGAGTGGCGGCGGCTGGCGCGTGACCTGCTCGGCCGTCCGGAACTCGTCGACGACCCCAGGTACGCGCACAACGCCGACCGGGTCCGGCACCGGGCCGAACTGGATGAGCTGCTCGGCGGCTGGTGCGCCGGGCTCGGCCTGGCCGAGATCCACCGCCGGGCCGACGACGCCGGGATCGGCAACGCCCGGCTCAACGGGGTAAGCGACCTCGCCGGGCACCCGCAGCTCGCCGCGCGGGACCGGTGGCGGCAGGCGGACTCCCCGGTCGGCCCCGTGCCCGCGCTGCTGCCGCCGGCGCTCGCACTCGGCTGGGCCGCACTCCCCGGCCGGGTGCCCGCCCTCGGCGCGGACACCGAGGCCATCAGGGCCGAGGTCACGAGCGAGAGGAAGGCCAGCCCGTCATGCTGAGCGCCGAGGAACAAGCGGTGGTGGAGACCGTCGCCGACTGGGTCGACCGTCAGGTCCGGCCGGTCGCCCGTGACCTGGAGCACGCCAACGCCTACCCGGAGGAGCTCATCGGGCAGATGAAGCAGATGGGCATCTACGGGCTGGCGATTCCCGGTCCCTGGGGCGACGCGCCGGTCTCGATGCCCTGCTACGCGCTGGTGACCGCCGAGCTGTCCCGCGGCTGGATGAGCCTGGCCGGCGCGATGGGCGGGCACACCGTGGTGGCCAAGCTGCTGCTCGCGTTCGGCACCAGGGAGCAGCAGGACCACTACCTGCCGAAGATGGCGACCGGCGAGATCCGCGCGACCATGGCGCTCACCGAGCCAGGCGGCGGTTCCGACCTGCAGGCGATGACGACCACGGCCCGCCGCGACAGTGCGGGCCGCGACGGCGCGGGCTACGTGATCAACGGAGCCAAGACCTGGATCACCAATGCCCGCCGGTCCGGGCTGATCGCCCTGCTGTGCAAGACCGACCCGGACGCGCGGCCCCGGCACAAGGGCGTCTCGATCCTGCTCGTCGAGCACGGCCCCGGGCTGACCGTCTCCAGGGACCTGTCCAAGCTCGGCTACAAGGGCGTGGAGTCCTGCGAGCTGGTCTTCGACGACTGCCGCGTGCCGGCCGGCGCGCTGCTCGGCGGCACCGAGGGCCAGGGCTTCGCGCAGATGATGAAGGGCCTGGAGACCGGCCGGATCCAGGTGGCGTCCCGTGCCCTTGGGGTGGCCCGGGCCGCGTTCGACGACGCGCTGCGCTACAGCCAGGAACGCGAGGCCTTCGGCCAGCCGATATGGAAGCACCAGTCGGTCGGCAACTACCTGGCCGACATGGCCACCAAGATCACCGCGGCCCGGCAGCTGATCTTGCACGCCGCCGAGCGGTTCGAGTCCGGCCAGCGCTGCGACATGGAGGCCGGCATGGCCAAGCTGTTCGCCTCCGAGATCGCGATGCAGGTGGCGCTCGACGCCGTGCGGATTCACGGCGGCTACGGCTACTCCACCGAGTACGACGTGGAGCGCTACTTCCGCGACGCGCCGCTGATGATCGTCGGCGAGGGCACCAACGAGATCCAGCGCAACGTCATCGCGGCCCAGCTCGTCAAGCGCGGCGGCCTCGGCCGTTGAGTATCAGCCCGAACGGAGGGTGACGATGCCAGAAACCGAAGACCGCGACGTCGACCTGGTGCGCACGTCCGCCCGCGAGCTGGCGCGCCGGTTCGACCTGGGTTACTGGCGGCAGAAGGACAAGCAGGAGGAGTACCCCTGGGAGTTCGTCAAGGCGTTCGCCGACGCCGGCTGGCTGGGCGCGATGATCCCGGAGGAGTACGGCGGCCTGGGGCTCGGCCTGACCGAGTCGGCGGTCATGATGTCGGAGGTGGCCGCGTCCGGCGCGGGCATGAGCGGCGCCTCGGCGATCCACTTCTACGTTTTCCCGCCCGCGCCGGTGCTGCGGCACGGCTCGGAGCGGATGAAGCGCGCCTGGCTGCCTAGGATCGCCAAGGGCGAGATCCTGATGGCGTTCGGCGTCACCGAGCCCACCGCAGGCTCGGACACGTCCCGCATCACCACCCGGGCGGCGAAGATCGACGGCGGGTGGCTGGTCAACGGGCAGAAGGTGTGGACCACCAACGGGCAGCACGCCCAGCGGATCCTGCTGCTCGCGCGGACCGCGCCGCGCGTCGATGAAAAGCCGCTCGACGGGATGACGCTGTTCTTCACCGACCTTGACCGCACCCGGGTCACCGTCCGCGCGATCGAGAAGCTCGGCCGGGCGGCGGTGGACTCCAACGAGCTGTTCATCGACAACCTCGAGGTCCCCGACGACGACGTGGTGGGGGAGCCCGGCCAGGGCTTCCGCTACCTGCTCGACGGGCTGAACCCGGAACGGACCGTGATCGGCATGGAGGGGGTCGGCATCGGCCGGGCCGCGCTCGGCCTGGCCGCCAGGTACGCCGGTGAGCGCGTGGTCTTCGACCGCCCGGTCGGCCAGAACCAGGCGATCGCGCACCCGCTGGCCGACGCGTGGATCCGGCTGGAGGCGGCGGAGCTCATGGCCATGAAGGCGGCCGCGCTGTACGACGCCGGGCAGCCGTGCGGCAAGGAGTCGAACGCCGCCAAGTACCTCGGCGCCGAGGCGGGCTTCGAGGCGTGCGACCGGGCGATGCAGACCCTCGGCGGCTTCGGCTACGCGAAGGAGTACCACGTGGAACGGCTGTGGCGGGAGGTGCGACTGTTGCGGCTGGCCCCGGTCACCCAGGAGATGGTGCTCAACTACATTTCCACCGCAGTGCTCGGCCTGCCGAAGTCGTACTAACTCGACATAATCAGTACAAAAGATGCGCTGAGCTGCGGCTTCGTCTATTCACAAGGCGACCGGGCAGGCCGCTTTGGCGGCACCCGAGAGGCATTTAGCGGCGGATGATACGCAATCAAAGGAATTTTGTCCAATTACGAAGATATTGGCCGATATGCATTTATGCTTCCGTGATGTCAGGCGCTCCGAAGGCTGCCGCACCGTGCACGACCCAAGTGCACCCTGCAGGCAGCCTTCCTGGTGAGCGCGACCTTCGCGGGAAGGACCCTTTTGGGCCGCACAGAAAGTTCAGCAAGTTCGCCCGTCAAGCGCCTTCTGCCGTACGCCGCCGTGCCCGCCGCGGTGGCTGGCCTGGCCGCGGCGTTCACCATCGGAAACACCTCCAGCGCCCCGGTCGCGGATGAGATGACCGGGCACTCCGCCACCACCTCCACCGCCACTACCGACCTCAAGAGCCCGGTCATCGCCGCTTCCGAAACCCCGCTGGTGTCGATCACCCACCAGGCCGGCACCGGAGTCCCGGTCGTCCGGCTGGACGCGGCCAAGATCGCGGCGATCCAGACCAAGGGCAAGCACCACCGCACGCAGTCGGCGAAGTACACCGTGAAGCCCGGTGACACGCTCGCCTCGATCGCGCAGCACCTCTACGCCAGCGGGGACTACTGGCCGGCGCTGTACTGGGCCAACCACGCCGCGATCCCGGACCCGAGCCAGATCACGGCAGGCCAGGTGCTGACCGTCCCCAACAAGCCCGCCAAGATCCCCAGTGCGCCGAAGGAGTCCGCGCCCGCCGCGCCGGCCGCCACCACGGCCAGTACGGGACAGGGCTACTCGTCGGCCAGCTCGGCCACGGCCACGGCCACGACTGCGACCACCTCGAGCAGCAGCTACAGCTCGTTCCAGGCGTGCGTGATCGCCCGCGAGTCGGGCGGTAACCCGCAGGTCATGAACGGGTCCGGGCACTACGGGCTGTATCAGTTCAGCGCCGGGACCTGGGCCGCGTACGGCGGCAACCCGGCCGACTTCGGCCACGCCAGCGTCGCCGAGCAGAACCAGGTGTTCGCCAACGCCATGGCGGCCGGCGGCGAGTCCAACTGGGCGCCGTACGACGGCTGCTGAGCGCCTCGCCGGGATCAGGCCCGGCTGGCCGCAGAGCCCGCTGAATGAGACCGCTTCAGGCAGACTGCTGTGTCGGAGCGTGGCAAATTTCAGCAGGCTCTCAGGTGCTGCGCCATGACGTCGTGGTGGCGCAGCACCGCGATCCGGCCCGCCTCCTCGTCACGGTCGCGGACGGCGGCGAGGATCGGCGCGTGCAGCGCCGTCAGGCCGGGCGCCTCGGCCGGCCGCAGCCAGCCGGGTACGGTGCCGCTAACGATCCAGTTCCGGTACTCGTAGTTGATGAGCGCCTCGTGCACGCTCTCGTAGATGGAGGCGAGGTACGGGTTGTGCGAGGCGCGGACCAGGGTGGCGTGGAAGTGGGTGTCGGCGCTGATCCAGGCGGACGTGTTGCCCGCGCTCGCGGCGAGCTGGCGGAGCGCGGCTTCACCGGCGTCGACTTCCGCCGGGGTGCTCTGCCTGATGGCCTGGGTGATGCCGTCGCTTTCCAGCCACAGCCGCAGGTCGTTAAGGTGCGGAGAAGATTCCTCATTGAGGCTCAGCATCAGGCTGACCGTCGCGGCCAGGCTGGTCTCCGGCTTGCGCCGGACGTAGGCGCCAGAGCCGCGCCGCGACTCGACGAGCCCCTTGACGATCAGGATGCGGATGGCCTGGGTCACGGTCGGGCGGCTGGCCCCGGTGAGCAGCGCCAGGTCACGCTCCGACGGCAGCCGGGCTCCCTCAGGCAGCCGCGCCGCGACGATCAGCTGCTCGACCTGGCGCGCGATCTCCTCGGCGGCGAGCGCGCCGTCCCGCGGCCCGGTCGTCGCCCGCAGCGCCTGCCAGGCCCCGGCGCCGTCGGTTTGCTTCGACCGGGCCAACGTCACTCGCCGCCGGGCGCGGCCGGGCCGTCGAAGTTGTTCCTGCGGCCTTCCCGCACGTAGTCGACGGTTGAGCGGATGTGCTCGCCGCCGTGCACCGAGTGCCTGCTCGCCACGTGACCGAACATCTGGATACCGAAGCCGCCGTCGAGGTCCTCAAGCACGCGGCGCTTCCACGGGCGGCGGACGATCTGCGTCGTCAGCCGGCGGATGGTCCGCGGCTGGGTCATGATGTGGTCGGCGATCGCGAAGCCGCGCGCGATCAGCTCCTCGCCCGGTACCACCTCGTTGACCAGGCCGTACTCCAGCGCCTTGCGGGCGTCGATCGCCTCACCGGTGAGCAGCGCGTAGGCGGCGCGCTTGGTGCCGAGCAGCTCCTGGAAGGCGTTGTGTATCCCGTCGGCGGGCACCGAGCCGATGTCGTAGTGCAGGTCGAACAGCACGGCGTCTTCCGCCGCGATCGTGATGTCGCACATGGTGAGGATCTCGGTGTGGAAGCCCGGCCCGTTCACCAGCCCGATCGTCGGGATTTCCAGGTCGTTGACCAGCGCGCTGACGTTGATCCGGCCGTCCTTGTACGCGTACTCGTAGGCCCAGTAGTCGAGGTCCTCCTGCTCGAGCGCGAAGCCTTCCGGGTCGGAGCGCATCATGAACTCATCCCCGGTGCCGGTGAGGATGAGGATCTCGTTGTCCGGGTCGGCGCCGACCACCTTGAGCATCTGGCCGAGCGCCCGGTGGTTCTGCACGCTGAGCTGGACCGGGCCGCCGGCCGTGTGCGCCTGGACGAGCAGCACGCCGTCGTCACGGCGGCTCATCGTGAAGAAGTCCTTGAAGAACTCGCGGTACTCCGCGAACCTGGGCGTCGGTAGGAACTCCTGCAACGACATGCGCTGGCCGCCTTTCTGCCGTGCTTTCTGACCGGGGTGGATGACTGACGACGTGAGCACTCCGTGCCTACGCTCCGTGCCTACACTCCGCGCCTACACGGGGGCGTACTCGCCCTCGGCCGCCTCAATGGCCGGCACTAGCGGCGGCGGGCCGTCGCGGCGCAGCAGGTCCCACGCGCAGTCGACGATGTCCTGGGTGCCGAGCCCGTACTTCCTGAAGAGGAACGGAGCGGTACGTGCCCCCTCGGCGAAGGTGTCACGCAGTCCGATGCGGCGCAGCGGGCGGCCCAGCCCGGCCTCGGCGATCGTCTCCGCCACGGCGGACCCCAGCCCGCCGATCACGCTGTGATTCTCCGCGGTGATCACCGCGGCGGCCCCGCGAACCACCCGGGTGACGGTCGCGGTGTCCAGCGGCTTGATCACCGGCACGTTCAGCACGGACACCCCGACGCCGGCGGCGCCGAGCGCGCCGGCCGCGCTGACGGCACTGATGAGCATCATGCCGCTCGCGATGAGCGCGAGGTCGCCCCCCTCGCTGAGCAGTTGCGCCCTGGTCAGCGAGAACTCATGGTCCGCGGCGAAGATCACCGGGATCTCGCCGCGCTTGAGCCGCAGGTAGACGGGCCCGGGGACGTCGGCGATGGCCGGCACCGCCGCGCGGACCTGCGTCGCGTCCGCCACGTCGACCACGGTCATGTTCGGGATAGCGCGCATCAAGGCGACGTCGTCGATCGCCTGGTGGCTGGGGCCGCCGGGGCTGGACACGCCGGGCATGAAGCCGACGATCCGCACCGGCAGCTTCGGGTAGGCCACGGCGTTGACGATCTGGTCGAGCGGCCGGCGCGTCGCGAAGACGCCGAAGGTGTGCACGAACGGCAGGAACCCGCGCCGCGCCAGGGCCCCGGCCATGCTGATCATGTTGGCCTCGGCCATGCCGCAGTGAATGAAGCGCCCGGGTATCTCCTCCTGGAACAGGTCGACCTCGGTCTGCCTGGTCAGGTCCCCGGTCAGGCACAGGATCTCCGGGCGGTCGCGCGCCAGGTCGACGAGCGCGCGGCCGTACGGCTTCACGACCGTCTGGTAAGGCGGCCGGTTCAGCGAATTACCGGGCAAGGCGCGCCTCCAGCTCCTTGACGGCGGCCTCGGCGAGGTCGGCCGGCAGCTTGATGAAGTGGCCGTCGGCGCCCTCGGGCAGGACGGACAGCCCGTGCCTGGTTGACGTCCGCCCGATGACCACGGCCGGCCGCGGGTCGGCGACGGCGGCCCGCAGCGCGGCGTCGAGGGCGACGGTGTCATGCCCGTCGACGTCGAAGGCGGCCCAGCCGAAGCTCTCCCACTTGGCGGCGATCGGCTCGAGGGTGGTGATCGACGAGACGGGCCCGTCGACCTGCGAGTCGTTGGCGTCGAGCAGCACGGTGAGCGAGCCGAGCCGGTGGTGGGCGGCGAAGATCGCCGCCTCCCAGACCTGGCCCTCCTCCAGCTCGCCGTCACTGACCAGCGCGAAGACCCGCGCGGCCGGGCGCCCCTGCAGCCGGTCGGCCAGCGCGAGCCCGACGGCGCCGGACAATCCCATGCCAAGGGAGCCGCCGGTCAGGTCGACCGCGGGGGACCGCTCCGTCCCGATCGCCTCGAGCGCGGAGTCGTCCAAGCCGTAGCTCGCCAGCGACTCCTCGTCGAGCAGTCCCGCCTCCGGCGCCGCCGCGAACGCGGCAATGATGTAGTGCCCGGGCGAGACGACCAGGCTGTCGCGGCCTGGATCGTAGTGCCCCGCGTACAGGACGGCGAACAGCTCGGCCGACGAGAGCGCCTGGCCGAGGTACCCGAACCCGTGCGGCGCGACCATCCGCACCGCGCGCAGGCGGATCACGTCGGCGTACCGCGCCGCGGCGCGCGCATCCATGGCAGTCATACGCGAAGCAGCCCTCCGTTATTCTGGCCCCGCTAATTTGGCTGGGCCAAAATAGTGGCTAAGCCAGAATAAGCACGGCCGCCATGGCCAGTCAACGACCGGAACCAGGCTGTCCGCCGGACACGCGCGGCTATCGAGCTGACCGTAGAGATGCTCACGTTTCCCGCTGACAACAGCGATCACAGGAATCTCTACGGCAGCGCGACTACACCCCGGCGCGAGAAGGCTTTGCATAGCTGGGGACCGCGAATCCTCGCCTTTGCATAGCCGGCGGTCACGCAAAAGCCGCAAATCGATCGTGATCATGGGCCTCCGCTATGCAAAGCGGCCCTCCGGTAGTCACCAGCTATGCAAACCTACGCAAACGCGGGCGGTGGCGGCCAGGCCCGCCCGGGACAGCTCGACTCCCCAGAGGTGGGCGCCGCCCGCTTCCTGATGATGTCGGCCAGCGAGAGGCCCTGGGGTGCCGTCGGCGCGGTGGGCCGAGGGCTCGCTGCCGGTCATTTCCGCCCCCTAGCGGCCGGTCTTGAGCTCGGTCAGGCCGAGCAGCTTGGCCATGCCCCGCTCGTAGCGGACCGGGTCGCGGGCGTACCTGGCGCGGGCGTCGATCGCCATGAAGTCGGTGTCGGCGGTGTACTCGCCGCGGTCGAGCGCGGTCAGGCCCGCGGCGGCGATGTCGCGCGGGTCTTCCTTCCTGCCGTCGACGTGGGCGGCCATCCGGGTATCGACCGAGCCGACGATCAGCGCGGTCACCTCGGTGCCCTGGCCGGCCAGCTCGGCCCGGGTGATGGTCGACAAGAAGAGCGCCGCCGCCTTGGCGGGGGAGTAGCCGCCCATGAACGCGGCGGGGAACGCTCCCGCGACCGACAACACGTTGACGATGTAGCCGCCGCCGTTTGCGCCGAGCACCGGGGCGAAGGCCCGGGTCATGTTCAGCACGCCGAAGTAGTTGACCTCCATCTCGCGGCGCGCGGCGTCCGGGTCCTCGGCGAGCACCAGCCGGTTACCGGTGAACAGCCCCGCGTTGTTGACGAGCAGGTTCACGTCGGAGCAGGCTTCGGCGGCGGCGCCGACGGAGCTCAGGTCGGTGACGTCGAGCGGGACCACCTCGGCCGGCAGGCCGTCGAACTGGCCGGTCACCTCGGCCGGGCTGCGCACGCCCGCGTACACCTTCCGCGCGCCGCGGGCCGCGAGCTCCTGCACGAAGGCGAGCCCGATCCCGCGGTTCGCCCCGGTTACCATGGCAACCGAGCCGGCGGCTTTCGTGGTCCGGGCCATGCGTCTACCTCCGCGCTATCGTTTGTTGCTCCGATAAATGTAGTGTCGGGTAGGGTTCCCGTCGACGTACCGGAGGTACCCATGCCGGCCGAACCGCGCTGGGCCGTTCTGCGGCACCTGGTGCTCGCCGCGGGCGACGCGCTCGCCGCGAGCGCGGGGCTGGCCGCCGCACTGCGCCTGCCAGCGGGATTCGGCGATCCGGAGCTCGCCGCGATCGAGCTCACCGACAGGAACATGCCGGTCGGCGGGCAGAAGTACCTCGAGGTGGTGGGGCCGCTCGGCCCCGGCTCGTACATCAACCGCTGGCTTCGCCGGGTCGGCGGCCAGGGCGGCTATTGCCTGTCCGTCCAGGTGCCTGACGTCCCCGCGTGCAAGCAGCGGGCCCGCGACCGGGGGGTGCGCCTCGCCGCCGACCAGGAGGTACTCGGGTGCCCGATCATCCAGCTGCACCCGGCCGACATGGGCGTGCTGCTTGAGCTGGACGGGATTCCCGACCGGGAACGCTGGTTCTGGGACGACATCACGCCGGGCCCGCGGCCGGACGCGCTGATCGACGACATCACCGCGGTCACCGTCGGCGTGCCCGACCCCGAGGCGACCGCCGCCCAGTGGGCGGACATCATCGGCCTGGAGCTCGCCGCCCCGGCCCGGCTCGACTTCAGCGGCACCGCGATCGAGTTCGCCGCGCATCCCCGGGGACAGCTGCTCGCCGCGACCTTCCGGCTCACCGCCGGCCTGGACGCGGACGCCGCCGGGCTGCCCGGCCGCCTGCTCGGCCTGCGCGCTCGCTACCAGGCGCCGGCTGGCGCGGCTCCCCGCTGACCCGTATCGAAGTCGCACTGTTAGTCGTAGCATGGAGCGCTATGAATGACCTGCCTGCCGTCCAGGCGCTGCTCGACAAGAACGAGATCGGGGAACTGCTGACCCGGTACATGCGGGCGATCGACCGCGGCGACATCGCCGCGCTGCGAGCGTGCTACGCGCCGGGGGCGACCGAGGAGCACGGCGGCATGTACTCGGGGCCCGCCCAGGGCTACATCGACACCATCGAGCGCGCGCTGGTCAACCCGCGCCTGGTTTCCACGCACACGATCAGCAACGTGCTGATCGAAGTGACGGGCGACGCGGCGCGGTCCGAGCACTACGTGCTCGCGCTGACCAGGGTCAAGGCGGACGGCGTGGTCAGTGACGGCCTGGTCGCCACCAGGATCGTCGACGACCTGGTGCGCCACGCGGGCTGGTGGGCGATCGCGCGGCGCAGGCTGCGGTTCGACTGGGCGCACGACATCGGCCCGCGCCCGGAGGCGTGGCTGTACGGGACGCTGGATCCCGGCCCGCTGCTGCACAGCCGGAAGTTTCCCGACGACATCGTGTACGACGCCCCTACGGCCCAGTGACCTGGGAGGACAGGATGGGACTGCATCCGGCCGAGCGCGTCCGAGAGTACCGGGAGAAGGGGTACTGGACCGACGACACGATCGACGCGCTGTTTCGCGCGCGCGTGGCCGAGTTCGGTGACATCCCCGCGCTCGTCGACCCGCTGAACCGCGACGCGCTGACCGACGGCCCGGCCCGCACGCTCAGCTGGACGCACGTCCACGACGAGGTCTCCCGGCTCGCCCAGGTACTGCTCGATGAGGGCGTCACCGCCGGGGACGCGGTCGGCGTCCAGCTGCCCAACACGGTCGAGATCGTGGTCGCGTTCCTCGCCATCGTCCGGATCGGCGCGATCGTGGTGCCGTTCCCCGTCCAGTACCGCGCCTACGAGCTGACCCGGCTGTCCAACGTGGCCGGGGTGAGGGCGTTCATCACCGCCGGGCGGATCGGCCGACGGCCCGCGGCCGCGGAGATGGCAGAACTGCGCGCCCAGGTCCCGTCGCTGCGCACGCTGGCCGTGTTCGGTCCCGACGCGCCGCCTGGCGCGGTGCCCCTGGACGCGCGGACCGCCGCCGCGGAGGACCGTAGCGCGCTGGAGGCGCACCTCGCCGCCTTCACGCCCGATCCCAACGACTGCGTGACGATCTGCTGGACGTCGGGGACGGAAGCCGCGCCCAAGGGAGTGCAGCGCACGCACTACGACTGGCTGGCGATGAGCACCGCCACCGTGGAGGGCCCCCGCCTCACCGCCGACGACGTGCTGCTCAACCCGTTCCCGATGGTCAACATGGCCGGCATCAACGGCATGTTCCTGCCCTGGCTGCGAGTCGGCGGGCTGCTGGTGCAACACCATCCGTTCGATCTGCCGACTTTCCTTCGCCAGATCGGACAGCACCGGGCCACCTACACGGTCGCGCCGCCGGCGCTGCTCACCGCGCTGCTGCACAACGACGCGCTGCTCGCCCAGGCCGACATCTCGTCGCTGCGGGCGCTCGGCTCGGGCTCGGCGCCGCTCGCGCCCAGCCTGCTCCAGGGCTGGCACGACAAGTACGGCCTGGAGATACTCAACTTCTACGGCTCGAACGAGGGCGTGTCGCTGCTCGGCACGCCGCAGGACATCCCCGACCCGGCGGTGCGCGCGCTGTACTTCCCGCGTTACGCGGCCCCCGGCCGCCACTGGTCGTTCTCCATCGCCCGCTGGACGCAGGCGCGGATTGTGGACCCGGCGACCGGCCAGGAGATCACCGAGGCGGGAGTGCCGGGAGAGCTGCAGATCAAGGGGCCGGCCGTGTTTCCCGGCTACCTGCCGGCGAGTGGCGTGCCCGACCCGTTCGAGCCCGACGGCTTCCTCAAGACCGGCGACATCCTCGAGATCGCGGGCGACGAGCTCGAGTACCTGCACTACGTGGACCGGTCCAAGGACATGGTGGTCAGGGGCGGCATGAAGATCTCGGCGGCCGAGATCGAGACGCTGGTGTCCGGCCACCCGAAGGTGGCCGACGTGGCCGTCGTCGGCTACCCGGACGACGTGCTCGGCGAGCGGGCCTGCGTCATCGTCGTCCCGCGGCCCGGCACCAGGGTCACCCTTGCCGAACTCGTCGGTTTTCTCACTGGCATCGGCGTCGCCACCTTCAAGCTGCCGGAACGGCTGGAGCTTCGCGACGAGCTGCCACGCAACCCGGTCGGCAAGATACTCAAGCGCGACTTGCGCGAGGAACTGCGCCGGCCGGCCGGCTGATCGCCTGCCCGGTCAGTCCGCTTGCCGTTCCTCCGTGCCGGTCTCGATGCCGGCCGCCGCGAGCACGGCGCCGCACTGGTCGCAGGCGAGCACCCCGTGGAAGGCGCTGCCGCAGGCCCGGTGGACGATGCTGACGGCCGGACCGCGCTCGGAGCCCAGCCAGCGCTCGGACCACGCGATTGCCGTGGCGATCACCGGGAAGAAGGCGAGCCCTTTCGCGGTCAGCCGGTACTCGGCCCAGTCGGGCCGCGGTGCCCGCTGCACCTGCTCGAGGATGCCGTGCGCGCACAGCGAGCTGAGCCGGTCCGACAGCAGCCCGGGCGGCACCGCGAGCAGTGACTGGAAGTCGGTGAACCGCCTCACCCCCAGGAACGCGGCCCCGACCAGGGCCGATGACCACCGGTTGCCGAAGACCGCCATCGTGTCCGGGTAGAAGCTGTGCTCCACGGCCGTGCGGCGCGAGTCAGAGCGCCGTCGGGTGGTGGTCTCAGGCACCGACTCGCGCCACCCGCCGGACGGCCCCCAGGCCGCCTCGAGGTCACGCGGCCCGGCCGGCAAGTGGCAGTGCGCGCAGGTCAGCAGGGGCAGGAAGTCCCGCCCGCACTTCTCATGGTGCAGCGGCGGCGTGGCGTAGGCGTGCCGCGTCACCTGGGCGCGCTCCCAGCCCCAGATGGAGACCAGGATCGGCCAGGTCGACCGGCCGCGCTCGGTGAGCAGGTACTCCGCCCGGACCGGGTGCTGCTGGTACACCCGCTTCTCCAGAAGGCCCTCGCGGACCAGCGTGTCAAGCCGGCTGGTGAGCACGGCGTGCGAGATCGGCAGCGCGGCCCGGAACTCCGAGTAGCGGGTGCGGCCCTGCAGCGTGAGCCGCAGCAGGAACAGCGACCACTCATCACCGAGCAGCCCGAAACCGCGGGCCAGGGCGTTGGGCGCCGGCTGGCCACGGCTAGCTGGAGGGGCCTGCGCTGCCCCGTCTGCGGTGGTCACGCACAGCAGGATACGTCCGCGGGCAGCGACGATTGAAGTAACTCTGTTTGTCGGAGCAAGTCCCGCAAAGCTGTCCGGGATAGCCCGGGCAAATGCTTGCGGATGCTAACAAGCCTCTAACGCCACACGGCCGTTCCGGACCGTTACGCCGCAATAGCGTCTAAGTCACAGGGGCGGAAATCCCGGCCCCGCGCTGGCTTCCGGTGAGGGTCGAGATGACTGACATCGCTGGGCCGCTCGGCGGCAGTCCTGGTCTGTCGATCGCCGTGCAGCCTCCGCGGCTTGGGCTCCGCCGCCAGCACTGGCACTGGCACTGGCACGGGTCCACCCCGGCGCGGGTCCGGGGCCGGGCCCTGGTCGCCGTGGTCCTGGCCATGGCCATGGCCACGCTGACCGCCAGCCTGTTCGGCCGGCTGCACGGCGAGTTCGGCGCCATGGGCCAGAGCGATGAGTCGGAGTCGATCGCGACCACCAGCCTGTACTTCTACCTCACGGACATGGACGCGTCCGGCGCGGACGTGCTGCTCGTCGGCAGCGACGCCGCGCTGACGACGGCCGGCCAGCCGGACAACCGGTATTACACGGATCTCTACGCGAGCGACCGCTCGAACGCCAGCGAGTACCTCGACCAGGCGGTAGTCGCCGAGGCCGGCAACGCCGCCGCCGAGCAGCAACTCAACGCCGTGGCCGCCCGGCTCGGCCAGTACGAGGCGCTGATCGCCGACGCGGAGTTGCTCAGCCAGCAAGCGCACGACTCCGCGGGCAAGCCGTCGGCCAGCGTCAGCGCGGACTACAACCAGGCGACCCGCCTGATGCAGGGCGACATCCTGCCGGCGGTCAGGAACCTCACCAGCAGCAGCGAGTCCGGGCTGAACGCGTCCTACGGCGCCGGGAAGACGAACGCGATATCCGGCGTCATCTGGGTGGTCGTCCTCGGCGTGCTGCTCGTCGCAGTCCTGGCCGCCGTGCAGGTCCTGCTGGCCATCCGCTTCCGGCGGATGGTCAACCCCGCGCTCGCCATCGCGACCGTGCTCGCGACGGCGTTCACGGCGGTGACCGGCACCAGGTTCTACGCCGAGTACACGCACGCGCACGTAGCCCGGTTCGACTCGTTCACCTCCATCCAGGCGCTGAGCATGGCCAAGGCGGTCAGCAACGACGCGAACGCCGACGAGAGCCGGTTCATCGTCGACCCGGTCCACGCCCTCCAGTACCAGCAGGCGTACCTCGGCAAGTCGCAGCAGATCGTCAACGTCGGGAGCAACGTCACCTACGCCAAGTACCTCCCGCTGCTCAACGCGGACATCGCCGCCTACCAGCGGAACAACTCCGACATCCGGTTCGGCGGCTTCCTTGGCCAGGAGTTCCGCAACATCACATTCCCCGGCGAGCGCCAGGCCGCGGTCAACTCACTGCTCAGCTTCCGGGCCTACGAGACCGACGACCGCATCCTGCGGGCGACGACGAAGACGAACCTGGCCCAGGCGATCGGCTACGACATAAACGTCGCGCCCGACGATTCTGACGGCGCGTTCAACGCCTATGCCAGTGCCCTGCAGTCGGACATCAACATAAACACGGCCGCGTTCGCTCAGGCGGTCGCCGACGGCCAGAGCGACGCCGGAGGCGGGTTCCTGGCCGTCGAGGCCCTGGCTGCCCTGTTGATCATCAGCCTCGTTTACGTCGGCGTCCGCTCCCGCCTCGCCGAATACCGCGTTAGCCGATGACCTGCCCGGCGGCGGTGTGCGGCGTCATGCGTCGCGGAACTTCAGGACGAGCGCGCCGAGCGCGGCGGCGCCGGCCGCCCAGAGGGCGACCACGCCGAGGCCCTCCCACGGGGTGAGCGGCAGGTTGCTCAGCCCGGTGGTGGCCTGGGCGTCCAGGCCCGCGGTCAGCGGGCCGGTCTGCTGCAGGTGCCGGGCGAGCGGCGGGTTGGAGACGACGGCCGCGGCCAGCGGGAACAGGTAAAGCACGCCGAGCACCAGGCCGATGGCGGCCGCGGAGTCGCGGACCGCGGCGGCGACCCCGAGGCCGAGCAGGGCGATGAGGGTCAGGTACAAGACCGCGCCGACGGCGGCCCGCAGGTCGGTGGCCGAGGTGAGGGACGCGTACCCGTGCGCGGGCGTGAAGCCGTGGCCGGGCAGGATCAGCCGGCCGGCGAGCGCCGCGCCCGTGACCGCCAGCGCCGAGGCGGCGAGCACCGGGCCGGTGAGCACCACGGCCTTGGCGAATAGCCAGGTCAGCCGCCGGGGCATCGCGGTCAGCGACAGCTTGATCAGCCCGGTGCTGTACTCGTTTCCGATGGCCAGCACGCCGGCGACGGCGACCACCGCCTGGCCCAGGTAGATCCCGGTGAAGCTGACATGCGCCGGGTCGACGCCGCAGTCGGCTGACTGGCACTGGGCCGCGCTGGCCGCCGCCGCCCCCACGGCGACGGTCAGCGCGATGACCCCGGCGAGCAGGCACGACGGGCCGGCCACCGTGCGGAACTTGGTCCACTCTGCCTGCAGGGCCTGGCCGGCGGCTCGTACGGCCGCGGCGACGGCAGGCGGGGCCTGGCCCGGCGGGTAACCCGGCGGACTGACCCGGGCCGTGGCGCTCACGCGTCCCTCCGGCGCAGCAGGAAGAAGGCCAGCGCCAGCGCGGCGGCCGCCCACGCGCACTCCACCGCCAGCCCGGCCCACGGCGGATCAGGGTAGTAGCCCTCGTTCGGCCGGTAGATAGCGATGAGCTGGTGGAACCGGGGGACGGCCTGCTGCACGGACAAGGCGGCGGCCGGGGTGATCACCAGCGGCCACCGTGGCGCCTGGCCGTTCGCGCCCGCCAGCGGGCCGAGGGCGAACAGGTACGGGACGATCATCACCGCGATCACGATGGCGACCGTTGGCGCACTGCGCCGCACGATGACGCCGAACGCGAGCGCGAGCACCGCGGCCACGGCGAGCAACGCCCCCGTGCCGACGGCCATCCGTGCCTCGGTGAGCAGCGAAACCGGCCATTCCAGGCCGCCGACCCGGCGCAGCGCCCGGGTGCCGACGGTGAGCGCGAGGGTCGCGGCCACCGTCCCGGCGACGAAACCGACCGCGCCGATGACGATGGCCTTGGCGGCAAGCAGCCGGCCGCGGCGGGGCGCGGCGGTCAGCGAGACCCGGATCAGCCCGCGCCGGTACTCGGCGGTGATGAACAGCGCGGCCACCACGAGCAGCGGGATCAGCCCGAAGATTGTCCCGATCAGCGCCCGCTGGAGGGAGAAGCCGCTTCCGCTGTACGCGTTACCCGCGGCGGGGCCGATGTCGCCGTAACCGGCGACGGTGACCGTGCCGGCGCTCTGCTTAAGCGTGCCGGGCGCTGGCACGGCGCTCGCGCCGAGCACGCCGCCTACGTTGGTGCCCGTCCATCCGGTAGCGGGCCAGGACAGCCCGACGTCGCGGAAGGCACCCGTGGCCATGGCACCGAAATCGCCGTTGACCGAGGAGCCGGCGGCGAAGAGCCCAGCTTGCACGGTGGCGGTCAGCCCCGGCAGGTTCGCGGTCCCGACCAGCGTCCAGTGCGTGCCGTCGGCGGAGTCGTACCCGGTGACCGTGGCGCCGTCGCGGACCAGGCGCAGCCAGCGCGGCGCCGTCGCGGGCACGCTGCCCGCGAGGCCGGGCGTGTCGTTGAGGTAGTCCCATTGCATCCGCACGCCGTTGGACCCGGTGACCATCATCGCCGCGTACGCCGAGCCCGGCGACGTGCTCTCCTTGATGATGATCCCGGCCTTGGACCATGGCTGCAGGCCGGACCCGATCTGCGGCTCGTCCAGTTCGCTGCCCGCCGGGGCGGCGGGTACCTGGCCGGCCAGCGACGCGACCTGCACGGTGATCGTGCCGTTCCCCGACACCGGCTGGCGCGCGAAGTAGAACGCGTCGATAACCGGCACGCCGCCGGGGCCGGTGGGCTGCGCCGCGCAGGCGGCCGCGCTGCCGGTCCCGCTGGACGTGCTGGTCGAACTTGACGTGGCGCCGGTCCCGCTTGCGGTGCCGACGGCCGTGGTGCACCCGCCGCTGACGTCAGCGCCGAGGAACGCGAAGGCGGTGATCCCCGCGATCGTGACGAGCACCGCGATCACCCAGCCGCGCACCGTGCGGAACTTCGTCCACTCGGCGTGCACCAGGTACCAGAAGCTTGCCCGTTCCTGGGTCGCCGGGGAGGGGGGCGACGTCACGGTCCGCGTCGTCATGACGTGGTCTCCGCCCGGTACTCGACGCTGTGGCTGGTTAGCTCCATGTAGGCCTCCTCGAGGGTGGCCCGGCGGCCGGCTGCCGGGCTTGAGGCGGCGGCGATGAGGCCGGCGACGGTGGTGTCAGCGATCACCATGCCGCGGCCGACGACGACGAGGTGGTCGGCGCCGTCCTCGGTCAGCAGCGCCTGCAGTTCGCTCAGCAGGTGGCTGGACACCAGGACCGCGCGGCCCTCCGCCGCGAGGGACCGCAGGAAGCCCTTCATCCAGACGATGCCCTCGGGGTCCATGCCGTTGAACGGCTCGTCGAAGATCAGCACCGCCGGGTCACCGAGCATCGCGGCGGCGATGCCGAGCCGCTGCCGCATGCCGAGTGAGTACCCGCCGGCCTTGCGGCGGGCGGCGGACTCAAGGCCGGCCAGCGCGATCACCTCATCGACACGGGCGGCCCCAAGGCCCTGGGAATGGGCGAGCCACAGCAGGTGGTTGCGCGCGCGGCGGCCCGGCTGCAGTGCCCCGGCGTCAAGCAGCGTGCCGACGTGGCGCAACGGGTTCTTCAGCGAGCGGTACGGGCGGCCGCCGATAGTGGCGGTGCCCGCGTCAGGGGCGTCAAGGCCGACAAGGACGCGCATGGTGGTCGACTTGCCGGCGCCGTTCGGCCCGACGAAGCCGGTCACCTGGCCGGGACGGACCGTGAACGTCATCCCGTCCAGCGCCTGCACGGGGCCGAACCGCTTACGCAGTCCGTCAATCTCGATGGTCGCGTTCATGGGAAGAAGATGCCTCGGTCCGTGGGCCGGCCGCGTCGCCCCGCGGGCAGATCCGTCGCGTGCCGCGGCCTGCCCGCGGGCGTATGCCCGCGGGGGGACGACCCGGCAGCGGCACCGGGCTACGATCGCTGCGATGTGTCTGACCCGGCTGGCTGGAGGCGCCCATGTTCATGTGGGGAATCCCGGTGCTCGGCTGCGCCCTGGTGGTTTCCGGTCTCCTGCTGCGGCGCTGGCCGCTCGGAGCGCTCGCCGTGCTGCTTGGCGGATCGGTGGCCAGCACGGCACAGCCGGTGACGGTCCGCACCCAGCTTGTCGTGGCTGCCGTGGTGCTCGCCGGCGGAGCGGGCCTTGAGATCTGCTACATGGCGGCGACGCGCAGCCGCCGGGTCTCGGTCGCCGGCATAGCCATGGTCGTCGGCGTCAGCGTGCTGATCCCGTTCCTGAGCGTGCCGTTTCCTGGCGCGCACTCGGACAGCATCGCGGGGTCGGCCGTGCACCTGGTCACCATCGCCTTCCCCCTTGCCGCCGTCCTCGCGTGGCTGATCGGGAACTCGATCCGGCTGGCCCAGGCCAGGGCCGAGGCGCAGCGGGCCCAGGCGGCCACCCAGACCGCGCTGGCGGAGCGACTCCGGATCGCCCGCGAGCTGCACGACATCGTGGCGCACAGCATCGGCATCATCGCGATCCAGGCGGGCGCGGCCAACCGGGTCTTCGACACAAGTCCGGCCGAGGCGCGCGACGCCTTGGCCGCCATCGAGGCCGCGAGCCGGGAGACGCTGTCCGGGCTGCGGCGCATGGTGACCGGGCTGCGGCGCGCCGACGAGGGGCCCGGGTCCGGGCAGCCGGCGCTCGGCCCCGCGCCGGGCCTGGCCGACCTCGACCGGCTTGCCGCCCAGACCCTGGACGCGGGCGTTCAGGTCGAGGTGGACTGGCGCGGCAGCCGGGAGCCGCTCCCCGCGGACATCGACCGGTCGGCGTTCCGCATCATCCAGGAGGCGGTCACTAACGTCGTCCACCACGCGGGCGCCGGCGAGTGCAAGGTGGTGATCGACCGCCAGGACGGGCAGCTGTCTATCGAGGTCACCGACAACGGGCGCGGCGGCGGCCCGGCTGGGACCGGCTACGGGATCATCGGCATGCGCGAGCGCGCCACGCTCCTCGGCGGGGACTTCGCCGCCGGGCCGCGCCCCGACGGCGGCTTCCGCGTCACCGCGCGGCTGCCGCTCCCCGCGCCGGCGCCCGGGCCTGCGCCTGAGTCCGAGCCCGCGCCGCCCCAGGCGCCGGCTGAGGGCCAGTGACCATCCGGGTCGTCCTGGCCGACGACCAGCCGCTGGTCCGCGCGGGCCTGCGCATGCTGATCGAGCAGACACCCGACATCGACGTGGCCGGCGAGGCGGGAACGGGAGCCGACGCGGTCAAGCTCGCCAGGTCCGCCGACGTGGACGTCGTGGTGATGGATATCCGCATGCCAGGCATGGACGGCATCGAGGCGACCGGGCTCATCACCGCCGGCGGCGGGCCCGCCCGCGTGCTCGTGCTGACCACGTTCGACGACGATGACTACGTCTACGGCGCACTGCGGGCCGGGGCGAGCGGGTTCCTGGTCAAGGACATGGCCCTGGACGACATCCTGGCCGCGATTCGGGTGGTCGCGGCCGGCGACGCGATGATCGCGCCCGGCGTGACCCGCCGCCTGATCGGGCAGTTCGCCGGCCAGCCCCGTTCCGCCGGCCAGCCCAGGGAGCTGACCGGGATCACCGACCGCGAGCGTGAGGTCCTGCGGCTGGTGGGCCTCGGCATGTCCAACGCGGAGATCGCCGCCGCCCTGTACATCACCGCTGGCACCGCCAAGACGCACGTCGCCCGGCTGCTCGCCAAGCTGGGCGCTAGGGACCGGGTGCAGCTCGTCATCACCGCCTACGAGACAGGCCTGGTCTCGGCGCCGCACTGACCGGGCCAGGCCGGCTCGCAGCTGATTCAGAATTGGCCTTGGACAGCCGGATGCTCCACATGTAAGGTGAGACTTACAGGTGAAAGGAAGCGACCGATACTGTCCAGCGAAGAACTGCTCGCCGTACTGAACGCGATCGCGCACCCGCTCCGGCTGCGGGTCATCGCGGAACTGTCGCGCGGGAGCCTGCACGTCAGCGAGCTCGCCAGGAGGCTGGAAATGTCCAGGCCGCTGCTTTACATGCACCTAGACCGGCTGGAGAAGGCCGACCTGGTGCGCGGGCACCTTGAGCTGTCACCCGACGGCAAGGCGATGAAGTACTACGAGCTGGTCCCCTTCGAACTGCGCGTCACGGCGGAGACCGTGATCAGCGCGCTCGCCGCTGACCAAGAGCAGGGCGACACGGAAGCTCTCGAAATGGAGGAGAGCAAGGATGAATGAACCCCTCGGACTGGCCGCGGTGGCCGCGGGCGGCACCAGCTACACCGCGATCGGCGTCGTGGCGTCGATCTTCGTGCCGATCTGCGCGGCCGTCGCGATAGTCCTGTGGAACTACTACCGGCTGCAACGTCACCGAGTCGACGCGGTGGCGATGGCGTCTTACCGCAAGCTCGCGGAGGAGGCCGTGGCGAACATGACGGAAATGCGAGCCGAGATGGCCAAGCTCGCCGAGCACGTCAGCGCCGTCGAGCAACTCATGCGGGATGTCGGGTGATCCCCGGTGCGCCCGCTGAGCCTCCGCCGTGACCCAGTTCGACTGACACTGTCCAAGGCACCCTGGACGTCGGCCTGGTACCTGCTCGGCTACCTGTTCGTCGGCACCGGCCTGTGCGTGATCGTGCTGACCCTGGACACCGTCGTCCTCGCCATCTGGCTGGTGTTCCTTACCGGCATCACGCTCCCCGTCTGGTACTGGGCGCCCTGGCAAACCATTCATGGCGTGCGGTATCACGGCTACCAGCTCGGCTACTTTCCGAACGGCCCGCACGGGCCCGCCCGCTGGGGCCTCTACGTCGACTCGCTCGCCAAGGCGCTACTGGTCGCCGCGGTCTGCCTCGTCGCGTTCCTGCTCTTCAACTACGTCCTTGTCGCGATGGCCCGCGCCCACGTGTCCGTGGCGCGGAGCCTGCTCAGCGAGTCCACCGATCCCCTGAAGGAGGCGAAAAAGATCCTCCGCGAGCCCGGGCCGCTGTCCGCCGCGGAGGCCGCGGGCCGTCCCGCGCTCTAGCTCAGTCTGCCGACGGCTGCGGCTGACTGTCCTCGCCCACGAGGGTCTAGCTCATGGGCGAGGACCTAGCCGCGGCTACCTCACACGCGCGAACCCTCGCACCACGCCAGTAGTAACGAAGGAGTTGTCATGCGCTCGCCGCATATCCCAGTATCCTCCGCACCACCAACATTCGGACCGCCTTCCGCTGGCGGGGAACCTGGCCAGCGGTCCGCCGGCCAGCGCACCAGCCTGACCGAGCGCGTAGCCGGCTGGTCGGCCAGGCACCACAAGACCGCAGTTTTCGGCTGGCTGCTCCTGGTTGCCGCGCTTTTCGTGACCGGCCAGGTCGTTGGCTCGAAGAACCTGCCCACGTATGACGCGGGCCAGTCCGGGCAGGCGGAGCGGGTCATGCAGCAGGTCGCGCCCGCCCAGTCCAGCGACTACCCGGAAACCGTGCTGATCCAGGCGGCCGCGCCCGGTGCCACCTGGGCCACCGACCCCGTCATGCGCACGGCGGCCTCCCAGGTGGCAGCGGCGCTGGCCGCGCTGCCCAAGGACGCCACCGGCATCCGCACGCCGCAGTCCGCCGGGCTGGACCTGGTGTCGAAGGACGGACACAGCGCCCGGGTGACGTTCAGCGTGCCGGGCAACGTGCCGGACGTCGGCCAGGCGGCCACGACCCTGCAGCACGTGGTCGCTGGCGTGCAAGCCGCGCATCCGGACCTGCGGATCGCCGAGTCCGGTGACGCCAGCCTTACCCAGGCGGTCAGCGCCTCGCTGAACTTCGGCAAGGCCGAGGCCACGTCGGTGCCGATCACGCTGATCCTGCTGCTGTTCGTGTTCGGCGCGCTCGTCGCGGCCGGCATCCCGCTCCTGCTCGCCCTGACCGCGCTGACGGCCGCCATCGGCGTGCTGACGCTCGCCAGCCACTTGCTGCCGGTCGCCAGCAGCACCTTCGAGGTCGTGGTGATCGTCGGTATGGCCGTCGCCGTCGACTACTCACTGTTCTACCTGCGCCGGGAGCGCGAGGAACGGGCCGCGGGGCGGTCGCCCGCCGAGGCCCTCCGCGTCGCCGCCCGCACGTCAGGCCGCACGATCCTGATATCCGGCCTCACGGTGATGGCCACGATGTCCGGGCTGTTCTTCGTGGGCGGCGGGCCGTTCCCCAGCATGGCGATGGGGACGATCACCGTGGTCGGCATCGCGGTCATCGGCTCGCTGACCGTGCTGCCTGGAATACTCGCCTGGCTGGGCCCGAAGGCGGACGCCGGCCGGATCCCGTTCCTCGGCCGCCGCCAGGCCGCGGCGCGGCCGTCCCGGCTGTGGGCGGCGCTGGCTCGCCGCGTAGTGGCGCGGCCGCTGGTATGGGGCGGCGTCGCGGCCATCGCGCTGCTCGCGCTCGCCGCGCCGGCGCTTGGCCTGCGAATCGGGGAGCCCGCCGCCGATGTGCCGAAGGGCGCGCCGGCGGTCCGCACGTTCGACGCGATCGAGAAGGCGTTCCCGCAGGCACCCGCGCCGGCCGAGGTCGTCGTGAGCGGGACGGGCGTCACCGGGCCGAGAGTGCTCGCCGCCGTGGACGCGCTCCGCGCCCGCGCGGCGAACGGGGGCCCGATCCGCCAGCCGGTCACCGCCACCGCGATCGGCGGCGGGCGCGCGCTGGTCGTCAGCGTCCCCCTCGCTGGTGACGGCGCCGACACCGTGTCCCGCGACGCCCTCGCAACGCTGCGGAACCAGCTCCTGCCAAGCACGCTCGGCAAGGTCCCAGGGATCAGCTACGCGGTGACCGGCGACACCGCGCAGATCACCGATGACGTCCACCAACTGAAGGCCAGCCTGCCTGCCGTGTTCGCGGTGGTCGCGCTGCTCGCCTTCTGCTTGCTGCTCGCGGCCTTCCGGTCGGTCGCCGTCCCGCTGGTGTCGATCGTGCTGAACCTGCTGTCGGTGGGCGCGGCCTACGGCATCATCACGCTGATCTTCCAGGACGGGCGGCTGCAGGGGCTGCTCGATTACACCTCGTTCGGCGGGATCATCTACTGGGTGCCGCTGCTGATGTTCGTGTTCCTGTTCGGGATCAGCATGGACTACCACGTGTTCATCCTGAGCCGCATCCGCGAGCGCTGGGCACACGGTGCGTCACCCCAGGAAGCGGTCGTCGGTGGCGTC
>Ga0265334_10000164_pt1 | contig 40769 bp, 53 predicted proteins | sample 42023metaG_FD_192442 | JGI IMG/M metagenome (GOLD analysis project Ga0265334, IMG submission 192442) | Rhizosphere microbial communities from Carex aquatilis grown in University of Washington, Seatle, WA, United States - 4-20-23 metaG | ecosystem: Host-associated > Plants > Roots > Rhizosphere...
TTGCGCCCCACCCCCCGCGCGCGCGCGCGCGCGCGAAGCTCTCTTTGGTGTCCGCAGTGTCCCGGTGTCCCGCGTGCATCGATTGTGCTGATATTTCCGGCGCTTGGCCTCGGGACACCGCGCGCGATCAGGTGTCCCGTCGGTGTCCCACCCCGCGCCCGCCGCATGGCGCACTGGAGCCCGGCGACGCTGGCACGCCGGCAAGCGCGTCAACCCATGCTCGCTATCGAAAATGCGTCGCGCCGCGATCAGCGGCGCGCCCGGTATTCTTTTCAAATCCGAACGGGCGCGGGCGCGGGCCGATATATGCCCTCTTGACGTATACGTCATAAAGGCGTATATGCCATTTTATGGCTCAGACGACCAAAAGCCCGAGCGCGACGATGACCGCGGAAGAATTCCATGCGCTGGTTACCAAACGGCTCGGGCTTTCGATCTACGCTGCGCGCAAGGTGCTCGGCGTATCGCTCCGCCAGGCGCAACGCTATGACGCCGGCGAGACGGAAATTCCCGAGACGGTCGCCAAGCTGTTGCGGCTGATCGTGAAGCACAAGATCGATCCGCGGGAAATTTGATCAGCTAATATTGATTAGCTAATACGGGATTTCCGAGCCAGTCGCCGCGATCGGCACGGCGCGCACCCCACGCTGGTTCGCCATGTTCTCGGCCATCGTGAGCCAGCGCAATTGTTGCAGGCCGGCGTCGTTGACGCGGCGATTGTCGAGCGCGTCGCCGTTTTCGTGGTCGACGAAATGCGTCTCGCTCGGCCGCACCAGGCCCATGCGCTCGATCACCACGCGATGCATCAGGATCGTGACGTTGCTGTCGCCGCAGCGGATCGAGCGGCGCGCGTAGATCAATTGGCCGTATTTGTGCGAGCGCGCGAACGTCCACGGCCACTGCATCAGAAAATCGTAGTCGCAGGCCGACACCTTGACGGCGTATTGCTCGCGCCGGCCGACGGTGATGGTGCGCCAGTCGTTCATTGCTTCGGTGGAATTTTGCCAAGTTCGATGATGGCGTTCTTGAAAGCGTCGGCGCAAATGTCGAGGAATGCCTCTCGATCACATCGAAGATTGACCGTAAGCAGCGCCGAAAGTTCGATCAACAATGCGACCTTCGCCGAGGTCATATCGAGTTCAGAGACGCCGTGCTTTTCAGCGATCACCGTCAATTCGCGCGCGGTCTCGCCGAAATGTTTCCGGCAAACGGCCGCGTAATGCTCGAAATCCATCACCTTTCCGGCGCCTCGTGGAAATTTTTCAGCACGACCAGCGTGCAGCGCATGCGCACGCCGCCGATCGGAACGCGGTTGATCTGCTTGTCGGTGATGACGATACTCGCCGGCGCCTGGCGCAGCGCGTCCTTCCACGGCCCGCCAGAGCCCGGCGAGCCGGCCCATTGCGTGCCCTCGAACAATTTGCCGACCAGCGGCGACGAATTCGGCACGGCGAGCACATAGCTCGCATTCGAGATCGTGCCGGCCGCGCCGGGATCGAGCAGGCCGAGGCCGGTCAACGCCAATTCATTGCGCGCCATCGCGGCGTTGAATTGCTCATTGCGGCCGTCCCCGAGATCGGCGAGCAATTTGCCGACCGTCGTGCGCGCGCCGTTGCGCCATTGCTGCACCGGCGCCGTAAGCAGATAGGTGAGGCACGCGCGCCAGTTTGGCGCGGCGTCCTCGACCTCGGGCAGCTTGTCGGCGGCGAGCTCGTCGCGCCAGTAATCCAGATCCTCGGTCAGCGGCACGCCGAGCTGCTCGGCGAGCTCAGGCCCGAGCATCATGTCGGCGCAGGCGAGCAAGGTGCCGTAGGTTTTCTGGCCGCGGCCGTCGTGGCCGCCGGCGGACAGTGCCGACGCATAGGCCTCATAGGTTTCGGGGAAGCGCCTCCACTCCGCCATCAGCCGGGCGAGGATTTTGCGCCCCGCGGTGTCGGCGTCGATCGGCGGCGGCATCGCCTGGTCCTTGTCGAGCGGGCGGAGCCGCAGGATGGCAACGCGCGACAAATCCTGCGACGATTGCAGCGGGTTGTTGATCGCCGAGAACAGAAACGCCGAACGCATCTGGAACTCGACAGCCTGGTGATCGGCGCTGCCGCGCGAGGCCATCGCGCCGGACGACGCTGCGCGCATCAGCCGCACCACGGCGTCGACTTTCCGATTGTCCGCGCCGGCCTCGAGCTCGTCGATCGCGACCGGCCGCGCATCGTGCGCCATCTTCTGATAGATGCCGGCGGCCGACGTGTCGGCGGAATGAAACAGCGCGTCGCCGAACAGATCTTCGAGGCCCTTTTGCAAGGTCGACTTGCCGGTGCCCTTGTCGCCGACCAGCACGATCGCCGGCCGCCAGTCGAGCGCGCCGCCGAGAAACGCCGCGCCGATCCAGCCGAGCAGCAGCACCGGGTCGATCGCCGGCTTTTCGTAATTCCACTTGCGGAAGGTTTCGAGCAGCGCGCCGGCGGGATTGTCCGCGGCGCCGATCGGCTGATCATAGGGCGCGGGAATTTCCGGCAACAGCGGGTAGAGGTGGCCCTCGATCATGCCGGTTTCTTCGGCGCGGAAAAACGGCACGCCGTCGCGGACCTCGCAGCGCCACACTTCCTCGCCGGCATGGTAGATCAAACCGCCGCCGCGCAAGGTCCACGCGCCGCGGCCGCGCAGCTTGTTGTCGGCGGAAAATTGCCCGACCTCGCTGCACGCCTTCATCAGCATTTCGCGAATGTCGTCGTCCTGGAACGATTTGATCGGCGGCGGCTTCGGCGCTTCGCCGTCCTTCGGCGCCGGCGCGCGGCCGTAGCGCGGAAAGCACCATTTCGGCCAGTTCGGCGCGCGCGCAAACAAATCCTGAATGCCCGAGTGCGAGAAATCCGACGCCGTGAACGAGCGGAATTGTCCGGCGCTGTCCATCATGTGATAGAGCGGCCCCTCGCGGCCGAGCGGCACCACCGGGCACGGATCCTCGACCGGCATGCCGAGATCGTTCGGCTTCCATTTGCCCGGCCAGGCGTCGCCGCGTTGCAGGTGCGGCAGCGGATCGGCGAACTTGCGCCGCCGCGCCAGCTTCCGCCGCGCATCCGAGATCGACGCGGCGACCGCGCCCTTGCCATCTTCTTTCTTTGAAGCCATCGGCACCGGCTAAATCGGGCAATCTGTTCGCGCGCAGGCGTCGGCGTGCGCTTTGTCGTTGATGATCTTGTTGCAGACAGCGCAGTTTTTCGGCCACGTCTCGCGTTTTATTTTTGGTACGGCCGTTCGCGAAGCGCCGCCCGCCAACCCGCTTTGCTCACGGCCGTCGGCGTCCGCCACCACCTGATAACCGGCGAGGCGCAATGCCAAGAGCGCAAGCGAGCCGGGCGGCATGCCCGGCGGCGCCATCGAAAGCGCGATGTCGATCGCTTCCTCGGGACTGATGTGGCGCGCGGTCATTTTCGCGCGTCCGCGCTCGCGCCGCCCGCCAACCCGCTCGCGCGGACTGTCAGACGACGTAATTCCAGATCAACTTCCGTAACCTCGCGCGCGTGGCCGAGCAAAATTAGACCGTCGGCATCGAACCACGGAACAGCGATCAATGCGCCCGCGGGGTACCAACGCCCACGAAATGCGCCATCGCGCATCAAGACGACACTTTTCATCACGCTGCCGCCCCCCTCAAGGTGTCGTTGAGATCCTTGCCGATCGGCGCCGCGATCTCGGCGACCGGCCGGCCCTGCTTTTCCAGCGCCGCCTTGCCGCGCTCGAAGCTTTTGACCGCGGCGGCGTTGGCCCATTCGTTCTCGCGATGCAGTGCCACGCTGTCGACGCACTCCGGCAGCGTCACGTTCTGGAGATTGCCGAGCGAGATGAACGCCCAGGTGCGGAATTCCGGCGCAGCGATCGCCGCCGACAAAGCGGTCTCGATGCCCTCGGCGAGCACCAAAGTTTCGCGCAGGCCGTTGGCCGCGGCCTCGCGCACCGAAAGCCCGCTGGCGCCCCGCCACAGCGGGATGACCAGGCCGCGGAAATCCGGGAACACTTTTTTGTTCGGCGTGACGTCGGCCTTGCCTTCGCAGTCCCGCCGCAACCATGTCCGGTGGACCGCGAGCGCCCGATGCGTTTCGCAATCGGTGCAGCACGCGATCATGCAAGGCAGCGACAAGCCGCTTTCCCGATGATCATGCGCGATCGAAGATCGGATCGCGTGCGGGAGAACGAGCCCGCCACGCGGGCCGCGCGGAAAAGTACCAAGGTCGATCCCTCGCGCCATGAGGTAGCGCCCCGCCGGCGAGCCCGGCCAGGTGTCTGTCAGCGGATACGCCTCGATGAAAATTTGGAACGCGCGCGCCTGCTTGACCGCCAGATCCTCGGCGCGGGCCTTGGTCTCGCGCTGCGCCCGCGCGCGCGACCGTGCGGCGTCGGCGGCGCGCTGCTCGGCCGTGAGCCGTTGCAGGCCAAGATGATCGGCGAGCCAGCGGAGCGCCTCGCGGCGGCCTTTCTTTGGTCCAGCCGACCAGCCCTTGATATAGGCGACGAGATCGATGATGTCGCCCTGGGCGAGGCCGCGATGGTCCTTGAACGCGCCGGTCGCGGCGCCTTTGATCCAGATCGTGAACGACGGATGGCGGTCCTTCTCGACCGGATTGCACATCGAGATGTAATTGCCGCGCGGCCGCTCGCGGATGCCGAGCGCGGCGATCACGTCGAGCACCCGCGCCTGCGCCGCGCCCTTGATTTCCTCGATCGAGGGGCCGGCGTGGGTCATTCTTTGCGCCGCTCGCTCGCGCCGGCATCAGCGCGTCCACGCGCGTCGTCATCGCGCGATTGTTCCGGCTTCGGATTGAAAAGCTCATCGACCGCGCAGCGGTGACCGTTGCGGATCAGCCAGTGCTCGGAATAGTTGATCTTGCCGCGCGCGGTCATGTCGCCGTCGGCGGAGCGCGCCTGCAATGTCTTGTGGCGGATCAGCGCGCGATGGATGCCGATCAGATAAACGATCGGATCGATCGCATCGTCGATCAGGAGGCCGTGCCGCCGGCGGAACAACACCGCCATGCTCGTCGCCGTGCGCTCGTCGAACGCGGCAGTGATGTTGCCGTTGGCGTCCTCATTGGTCAGCGCGTACATCAGCCGCAGCAATTCGGTCTGATAGGCGGCGTGGCGGACCAGGTCGACGGCGCGGATGGTCATGAGTGCATCGCCCCCGGCGCCGGCTGTTCGCGCAGAAACACACCCCACCGCGTGAGGAGCAGTTCGGTCGCAGGATCGTCGCGCCATTGCTCGACCGCGTCGCGCGCCTGCTTGATGTTCTGCCGCGAGCAGCCGATGGCGCGCGCCAGGTCGGCGTTGGGCACCTGCATTTCGACCGTGAGCAGATAGATCATGATGCGGCGCAGCCGCGCGAGCTTGAGCCATTCCGGGCTGTTCGGCTTTTCGACGGAAAAATCGAACAGCAACGGCGGCGCGTAGTCCAATTCCTGTTCGCGCGCGAGCATGGCAAAGGCGAAGCCGAAGAAGGCGCGCCAGAACGGCGTTTTTTTCGGTGACAAAGCACCGCGCTCGATCGCGCGCAGCCCGCGATCGAGGCGCTGCAAGGTCGAGACCCGCAGGTTGGCGCCATCGCGCCGGCCACGCCACCAGCTCTTTTCGTTGATGCCGGCGACGCCGCACAAGCGCGCCACGCTGACACCGAGCCTGCGCCGGCGCCGCTCGATGTCAATGATTGACAAAGCAGGGGACTTTTCGTCCGCAGCATCGATTGACAAAGCAGGGGACTTTTCGCCGACGCCTGTCGATTGACAAAGCAGGGGACTTTTCGCGCTCATCGCCGCCTCCCGTAATCCGGCTGCGCCTCGGCATCCGGCCGGCTGGCGATCGCGTGGCGTTCCTCGATCGCGCGGCCAAGCGCGGCGCGGACCATCGGCAGCAGCGCGCCGGCGACCATTCGCCACGGCAGGTTGTCGCGGCTCATATCGACGCGGCGCAACGCCGTGACCAGCATCGTCGCCTCGTCCTTGATGATGTGGCCTGGCGCAACGCGGTGCGCGGCGATCGCCGACGCGAGCGTGTCGAACTCGGGTTCGAGCAAGGCGTTGCGGTTGAGCACGCGCTCGGCGGTGTCGATCAACCGGATCAGCAGCGTCGTGGCGTCGGGTTCGGCCATCAGCGCGCCTCCAAAATTGTCGCTGTTGATGTCGGAGAGCGCCGCCGGCGCAGGCCATGAGCGCGCGCAATATCGCCCACGTCAGCTTCGGTGATCAGCCAGTCTGCCGCGATGTCGATGTAACGCTCGCCGTCCGCTATCGCGGCGAGGATCGAGGAAATGCCACTGTCATCCAATTCCAGGCGGCGTTTGATCGCCTTGACGTCGCTATGATACCGCTGCGCGTAGGCCCGCTGACGCTCCTTGTTCTCAGGTCGCTGCGCGTAGGCCCGCTGACGCTCCTTGTTCTCAGCGTACCATCGCTGCGCGTAGGCCCGCTTACGCTCCTTGTTCTCAGCGTACCATCGCTGCGCGTAGGCCCGCTTACGCTCCTTGTTCTCAGGTCGCTGCGCGTAGGCCCGCTGACGCTCCTTGTTCTCAGCGTACCATCGCTGCGCGTAGGCCCGCTGACGCTCCTTGTTCTCAGGTCGCTGCGCGTAGGCCCGCTTACGCTCCTTGTTCTCAGGTCGCTGCGCGTAGGCCCGCTTACGCTCCTTGTTCTCAGGTCGCTGCGCGTAGGCCCGCTTACGCTCCTTGTCTTTGTAAGGCATCTGCTCAACCTCTCTGGACCGCGCGCGATGCGCGCGGCGTGGTGAAAAGGAGAGCGAGGCGCCGGCCGACAATGCTGAGACCAAAATACGGACCTTGCAGCGTGTCTTCGACCGCCTGGCGATACCAGATTTCGACGAGACCGCGCCGCCACAGCGACAAGGCAATGCTGCGATAGGGACGGCTCACCGTAACCGCGCCGCCAAGGCCGCAGCGGATGGCGAGGTTTCGCAGCAGATTTATTTGACTGCTGTTCAACCGCGTATATCGCGCGCCCATAACCGCTCACCCCTTCGGCGAATGATGCAGGACCAGGATGCAGGCCTGCCGGCCGTCGCTTTTCTGTTTCGGCGCGGCGGCGGTCACCGCGCGCACCGCGCGGGTTTCGTTGGCGGCGAGCCAGCGTTCGAGCTCGCGCTCGACCAGCACGCGCACGGCCGCCGGCCAGGTCTCGAACCGCGTTCCGGCTTTCTCGTGCTCGTATAACGCGACCACGATTTCGGTGCGGTCGCAGCCGGCGATGTCGAGAGCTTTGGTTTCCCACGGATGCAGCTCGGTGCTTTCCGGCCGGCGCGGCAACGCGCAGGTTAGTCCGGCCGGCGCCGTCGGATCGTCTATTAGCTCGCTCATGCGAACAGCCTTGCCAGCGCCCACAGCGCCGCGCCGTTCACCACCACCGCGGCAATGAGGATGACGACGACCCAGAACATCGCCTCGATCATGCTTTCCCCCCGCTGTTGAAAATTTCCATCTGCCGGCCGCCGCCTGAGCGTTCGACCTCGCGCAGATGCCGGCGGACCTTGTCTTCCTGGCGCTCCAGCGCGCCGAGCAGCTTGTTCAATGTGGAGCGCCGCGTGTCGGTCTCGCCCTTGGCGCCCTTATAGGCGGTGGTCGGGTCGACGCCGGCCTTGCGCGCCAAATCCTTGAGGCTGAGGTTGATCGCCTCCGCGCGGGCCTTGATATGGTCAATTCCAACGATTGGTAGCATAATAGCCACCGAAATCTGATTTGCGGAGTAGCGTCAAGTGGAATTGTTACCCGATGCGGTAGCGCGCGACGTATTCCATACTACCGGTAGGGTGTTCTCTACCGAGGAAAGTGTTTTGGCTGCCGACCGCTCGGTCGCTCAATTGCATCAGGACTGGCTCAAGAGCTTGCCCGAGCTCACCGGCAAGCCTCTCAGCAGGATCGCCGATGAGCTCGGCATCGCGCGGACCACCTTGACCAAAAAAGCCAAGGCGAAGCATGCCAACGGCACGCTGAACGCTGCGACCATCGACAAGATCGTCAATTTCCACCGGGTCGCCGGGCCGGGCGGCCATCCGACGCCGATCGGCGTGCCGGCGCGAAGCTTCGCCGAAGATGCCGCGCCCTACGAGGCGCAGTCAGGCAATAGCTCGCTGGAACGTGCGCTGGTGAGCCTAATCGCCGGACGCAAGGGCATCGACCCCTGGACGCTCAAGACGCGGGCGCTGGAGGGCGCGGGCTTCCTGCCCGGCGACATCGTGCTGGTCGACCTGAACGCTTCTCCACGGCCGGGAGAAGCCGTTTGCGCGCAGGTTTACGATTGGGCGAAGATGAAGGCCGAAACGGTCATGCGAGTATATCAGCCGGCTGGCGGCGTCGAATTGCTGCTCGCCCATTCGACCGATCCGGCGTTCGCCGAGCCGCTGGTGGTCGACGGCGAGCGCGTGGCGATCAAGGGCGTGCTGCTACCGCACCGCCTACGCCAACCCTAGCCGAGCCTCGCGTAGATCCAAATCAAGGCGAATGCGATTGCGGCGCCGATCACCGCGCCGATCAAGGCGCCGGCGATCGCGAAATGGATGCGCCGCTTGATGGCATAACGCTCATGCGCGAGATCGCCCAACCGCCGACCAGTTCGGCGCCATTGCCACCAGGCCCCGATCACGGCTGCTAAAGGCACCCACCACGAGGCATCGCTGATGATTTCGCGCATCGTCGAAGCTTGACACCGGCGGCGCTTGTTTCACATGAAACAAATCTCCACTCCACAAGTGGCGTTTATGACACCGAACGGTTGATTTTTTACCCGACGCAGTTTATAGCCGCTTCGTGACCAACCATCACGGAGGGCATCAGATGGGCGCCGGCGGCTCGAAGCGACCGAAGGTTTCGACCCCGCCGGCGCGTCCCTCCCGGATCGAAAGCATCGACGTCGCGATCGTCGCGACCGCCCGTTTCTCCGATGGCCTTTCGATCAGCGTCGAGCGCGAAGATTTCGTCGCCGCGTATGACGCCATTCTTGTCGCGGCGCGCCGCGAATACGGGCCATGAGCCATCGCCCCTACACCACGGCCGACGTCGCCGCGTTGCTCGGCGTTTCGGTCGACCGCTTCAACCGCTCCTATGCGCGGCGCGTGCGCGACGACGGCATGCCGCCGGCGCTGTCATCGTTCGGGCCGCGACGGTTCGCGCGGCGGCCGTTCGACGCCTGGCTCAATCGCGCCCGCGCGCTCGACCAGGCGCCGGCCAACGATGCCGAGGAATTATTGTCGCCGGATTGGACGCGCGTGCTGGCGGATGCCTACGGGGCGGGGCGATGATCGTCGCCATCGCCATCGCGTTTTTGCTCGGGCTGTGGCTCGGCGCGATCGGCGGATACTTCGCCCGCGGGCTCGCCAAGGCCAGCAGTTCGCACTAGACTTCCAGCCTGCCCTGCGGAACGGGGAGCAAAAATGGCCAATCTCAAAATACCCTATGTCGCGCTGCGCGATGGTCGCCCGCGTTTCATTCCGAGCGCGCGTGAGCGCAAGCTCGGCTTTCGCGGCGAGGATCTTAAGCACCCGGACGGCCGCTGGTTCTCGCTCGACGAGGCGCGGGAATTTGCCGAGCGGCGGCTCGAAGCGATCAAGCAGGCGCGGCTCACCGGCAAAAAATTCAAGCCGCCGGCGGTGACGCGCAGCGGTGGCAGCGTCGGCGATCTGCTCGACGACTGGCTCGCGGCGCTCAAGGCCGACACCGATCCGACGACGGCGCTGTCGCCGGACAGCATCAGGTCATACGAGAAAGCCGCGAACGCGATCCGCTGGAAACCGGAAAGCCGCGGGCAGCGCAAGACGCGCATCGGCAAGGAGCGCGCCGCCGAAACACTCGGTCTCGACGCGCCGGCGCGCGCGGCCGAACCATTTGCTGCCGCTCCGGTCGCTGCGATCGACAAGATCGCGCTCAATGATTTCTTCCTTTATCTAAAAAAGGCCCGCGGCCATCACATGGCGCAGGCGGCGATCGCGGCGTTCTCGGCGGCGTACACCTGGGGCGGCCTCGATCGCCGCTGGCGGCTCGGCGCCAACCCGCGGCATCAGATCGAACTGCCGCGGCCCGAAGGGCGCATCGTGATCTATTCCGACGCCGAGATCCGCGCGCTGCTCGAAGCCGCCGACGCGATGGAGCGGTCCTCGATCGGCGACGCCGTCATGCTCGGCCTGTTCACCGCGCAGCGCCAGCGCGATCGCGTGTTCCTCAAAGACGAGGGCCTGGTCGATGGCCGCCGCCACTTCCGGCAGACCAAAACAAAAAAACTGGTCGCGGTGAAAGACGCGCCGCAGCTCGCCGCCAGGCTCGCCGAGGCGCGCGTCCGCACCGCGGCGATGGCGCTCAAGTTCGGCCACAAGGCAGAGCAGCGGCCGGCGACCATCATCGTCGATGAGCGAACCGGCGATACCTACAAGCAGGACACCTATCGTCACGCCTTCGCCGAGGTCCGCGCCACCGCGGCCGCGGCGTTGCCGAGCCTCCTTGGCAAGCGCGATCAGGATCTCCGCGACACCGCGGTCACCTGGCTGGCGCGCGCCGGCTGCACCTTGCTGGAGATCTGCGCGATCTCCGGCCACTCGCCGCGCTCGGCGCAGACCATCATCAAGCATTATCTTGGCTCGCAGGCCGAGCTCGCCGACGCCGGCGTCGACAAGCTGGTGGCCTGGATGGCGCGCGAGGGGATTGCGGTGTGAGCTTGACAAATCGCCGGCACGCGCTCAGTTTTTGCAACGGAGCTTGACAACTCCAAATCACAGGGCGGGTGCCGGGCTTCCCGAAAGGCCCAACTTCCGTCACTAAACATCCGGGGTCCGCGCGCGTATGTCCAGGGCGTAAGCCTAAAGGCGCACGGGCACTTCTCTGTGAGTGTTGTCAAGCCCCGGAGCCGTTGCGGTTTGACAACGCAGCGTCTCTGCAACCGCCAGCACAGAGGACGCGCAGCTATGCCCGTCATTCCGTTTCCGCAACGAATACATGAAAAACTTGGGGAGCTTGAGTGCCTCCTGGTCGAAATCGAAGCGATCTCCGAAACGCTCGAATTGATCGACCAGGTACCGCCGAGCGGCCGCCAGCGCCGCCTTTGGGAAAACTGCATCGTTATGCTTCACGGCTATGTCGCTAGGAACGCCGCGAAGGCGACGGAGCTTTGCGAGGATCTAAGGACGTGACGTTGCGCTACATCACATGGCGTGCCGGGCGCCCGCGTTTCAATCCGTCATCGCGCGAGCGGGCGCTCGGCTTTAAAAGCCACGACCTAAAATATCCCGACGGCAGGTGGCTCACCTACGAAGAGGCCCAAGCCTACGGCGAAGCCATCTACACCGAGATCATTGCGAAGCGCGCAGAAAAGACGGGCAAAAAAATCGGCCACCGAGCGCGACCGAAACTCCAAAGCATCGACCGCGGCGGCTACGTCTATTTTATGTTTTGCGGAGACGAAGTGAAGATCGGTTACTCGCTCGCGCCAATTCGACGGCAGGCCCAACTCATGACGGCCCTGCCGCGCGAACCGGACACCTTTTTTATGCGACGCGGTACGCGCGCACACGAGCGAGCAGCGCATCGCGAGCTTGCTCAATGGCGCGTTCGCGGCGAGTGGTTTCGACGAGTACCCGAACTCATCGCGCACGTGCAGCGATTGATGGATGATGACACGCCGCCGACGCCAGCGAACGTCTGGAAACGCCGTGACGAGGACAAAGCCGCCTCGTAAAACGTCAACAATTTTGGGTAGTTAACATAAAAAATCGAGGTATCTCTTAATCAGCGGGTCCTAGGTTCGAGCCCTAGTGCGCCCACCAAACAAAATCAAAGGCTTGAGGCGGAACGATCGGGGAACGTGAGACATCCGTGAGACTAGTCTCACGGATTTTGTGTCTCACGGTGTCTCACGGCCGCCGCTTCACTTACCGAGCACTGCCTTGAAGCCGAGCCAGAGGGCGCCGGAGACGCCGCCAAGTAGCAAGGTGAAGAAAGCGATCATGCCGGCGCCGGAGGCCTGCTGCACCGCCTTGCGCCAGGCGCGCAGGTAGACGAGGTCGGCGCGAAATTCTTTCTGGTCATCTTCCTGGATGCCGAAGCCGACGAGGATCTGCGAGATCGCCTTGAGCACGAGATCGTCGACCACGACCTGACGGAGCTCAGATGCGACCTCGCGCGCCACCTGGCGCGCGAGACGTTCGAATTCGTCTGGCTCCAGCGCCATCCGAATTTTATTTCGGCAGCGCGGCCGCGACGACCGCCGGCAGCGCCGTGGCGCCGGTCAGCATCGTTTGCAGGCCGGCGAGGATCGTCGCGGTTCCCGCCGGGCCGGTGGCGATGGCGCCGACGAGGGCGGTCCCGCCGGCGATGAAGGTGGCGTTGATCTTGTTGATCAGCGGCGCGCAGGCGACATTGAGCTGGTCGAGCGTGCCGTTCGGCGTCAGCCAGTTTGCCAGCAACAACTGGTCGTCGAGTGCCTTTTGGATCGCGCTGGCGACGCCGGACGTGCCGGGCACGAGCGATGACGCGGACGAGGGGCTCGCCTTCACGATGCCGAGCAGGAACGTCCAGCACGGAATGGACGTGATGTTCGGCGGCGTCTGCGCGTTGGCGTCATCGAGCGCCGCCTGTAGATCCGTGGCGCTGAACTGGCGCAGCCAGGACAGGGGGTCTAGCATCTTCTGCGCCGCCGCCGCGGGCTTGGCCGGTGCCGGCGCTATGCCGATTTTCTTGAAGGTGATTTGTTGCTGCGCGCGCGCTGGCACAGGAAGCGACACCGCGAACGCCACCGCGATCGCGACGACGAGGAAGGCGAGCAGCGCCTTGACGCCGCCAAGCGGGGGCAGGGGTTTGTCGGCCTGGCCGGGATGCACGCCCTTGAGCTTGGCGAGCTCGGCGTCGACCAGCACCGTGCCATAGCGGTTCCAACCCTCGTAGAGAACTTCGGCGAGCACCATGCAGGCGCCGACGAAAGTCTCGGTGGTGACGCCGGTGCCGGCGAACAGTCCCTTGGTCGCGAGCCAGGTGCCGGCGATGGTGAAAACGCGGCGCGCGGCAAGCGCCAGCAAAGGCTTCAACGTGTCGCTCATATTTGATCCTCTCAGTTCAGCAAAAACGGCAGCACGAGCGCGCCGGTCGAGATCGAGCCGGCTGGGCACCAGTGCCAGAAGAAATGAACGGCGAGGCCGCCAGCGAACATTCCCATGATGAAGATCGAGAGCGGCCACTTGCTGCCGATCGTGTAGACGGCATGCGAAAGCGTATTCGCCCGATCGGGATGATTGAGCGCCTTGGTCTCGAAGATGGAAAAGAATGCGATGGCGCCGAGCGCGCCAAGGATCCACGGCAGATCGCCGGCAAGCTCGGTCATGACACCGGCGCTCCGATCGCTTTGAGCTTTTCGTTGATCGCCGCCCAGGTCTCGTCGCCGGCGATGCCGTCGACGCCGATGCCGACGAGCTCTTGGAACGCGCGGACGGTTCGGATCGTCTTGCGGCCGTAATTGTTGTCGACCTCGAGCTGCGGATCGGCGCCGAGCATGTTGAGCACCGCCTGGAGCGCGGCCGCGTCGTGCACGCCGACCGGCGGCGCCGCCGGCACCAGCGGCACCGTGGCGCCCGCGATGACGGGGATGGCGCTGATCGTGAGGTCCGGTCTGATCTTGATGAGTTCAAGATAGAGCGGCACGGCGCCCGGCTGCACGTCGACTGCCGTCGAGCTCCACCTTTTGTCGGCGACGTACTTTCCGCCCTTGCCGTAACCGCCGTAGGCCGGCGTGTCGTAGACGTCCATGCAGGAGAACAAATAACCGCTGATGCGGCCGTAGGCCCGCGGCCCGAAACCGTTCCACCGCTCCCAGCAATAGCAGGCATAGGGCAGCGTCCATGCGGACACGCCGGGCTCCAGCACGTCGATGTGGTCGTAGTGCAGATAGAACTGATCCGCGGCCGCCTTCGATGCGAACGGCCCGTGGCCGGCCGGCACGTGCCGCGAGACCTGCCGCCACGGATCGCCCTGGCCGATGCCTGCGTTCGGGTTGCAGTCGTCCTCGCGACAGTCGGTCGGCCCGATCCATGCCGCGGGGATTTTCGTCGCGGCCGACGTCGCGACATAGCTGTCGATCACTTTCATGATCTCGGCGACGCCGGCATGCACCGGACCTGGCCGCGTGATCTTCGCAACCGACAGGAGATGGGCGTATTCCGGTTGGAGAGTGGCGAACGGATAGGCCATCACGCACCCGCCCCCGGCAGAAAGCAGCGGATCTGCGTCGCGCCCTCGGCGTCGAGATAAGGCCACACGACGGCCGGCCCGAATTTGTTTGGTTCGGTGACGATGGCGCTGTCGGGGACGGTGATGATCTCGCCGTGCAGCGCGACCCAGAAGTGGCAATCTTCCGCCGAGCCCGCGGCGGGTGCCTGCTCGCAGCGGACGCCATACTCGACATCGGAAATCGTGAAGCCGTCGGCGAACGAACAACACAAGCCCTTGCCGCTGGCGAGCTGATCGAACCATTCGTGCAGGGGCTCGTTGGCGTAACGGCCATCGTCTCGGGCGGTCGCCGGGAGGGCCGCGGCGAGGACGATGGCCGCTACGGCGACGGCCGCAGTACGACTTAACGGCCGCTGCCTTGAGGGGTGCTTGATCGTCATGCTCTGCCGCATCGGCGTGTGTCCTGCATGACCGATGCCTGCGGCGACGCGCTACGCATTCCGCCGCAGGACTTGGGGTGTTGAACTCGTTACGGCGCGGTGGCGGTCAGGTAACCCTCGGCGGCGCAGGCGGCGTGCAGGTTGCCGGTGCCGAGCGAGGCCATCGTCACGGTGATGTTGGTGTTGACGGCCGATGCCGGCAGGCAAGGCGCATAGCTGACGTCGACCGGCGCGTTGATCGCGGTGGCGCCGGAGACGACGCCCATGATGTAGATTTCCGAGGTGGTCGGCCCGGCCACGGTAATATCGGCGCCAACCGCGGTGGTGGCGCCGGTGCCGGTGCAGCGGAAGTGGCAGAGATAGGCGGTCTTGCTGGCGGCGCTGGTCAGCGTCGCGACAGCGGAGCCGGCGGCGACGTCGGCCGACGAGCCCTGCAAAGCGGTGGCGCCGGGCGGATAGCCGGGCAGGTTCGGCGTGCGGCCGGAATTGGTCGCGAGCGTGCCGATGTTGCTGCCGAGCGACGCGCCGACATTGGTGATCAGGGTCTCGAACTGCAGCAGGATCGCCGAGAGCACGTCGGCCTGGGCGCGGGCGGCTTGCGGCGCCGCGAAATAGCCGCCGGCGACGATGGCGGCGGCAAGCGCCGCAGCGCGGGCCAGTTTCGATTGCAGCAATCTGCCGAGCATGACGGGATCTCCTGGTCGACCACAGCGGGTTGGTCCGAGGAAATCCTAAGCGGGCTGGCGGGGCGTCAACCGATCGAACATCAGTGCCACACGTTCACATTCTGAATTGCGGTATATGTCGGCGCAGCGCCACTATCAAACATCAGGGACGTCCTTCCAGTTTCGGCGATGAACAAACACCCGGCCGGGTTCGACGGCGAGCAAGCGATCGAGGGCGTACCCGCTGCGGTATACGTCAGCGTCATCGACGGCTGCAAAGTCCGGTCCAGATAATACTGCACCTTGCCCGTTCCCGCGTTTTGCGTGCTCGGTATCCACAGCATCCCGTACAAGTGGAAATTCGGCGAGGAAGCCGTGACCGCCGCGGGCCAGTTAAGGATTGATGCGTTGTAGTTGGTATAGCTCGGTAGCGTGCCGCAGTTGCCGTTGACGCAGGTCCAATCGCTCCATTGCGTGTTCGGCGTGCCGTTCGGTACGATGTCGATCTCGATGAACTCAAGCGCGGCGCCGTAGCCCGAGGAGCCCGCTGATAGGAGCCCGCCGATCGTTATGAGCCAGAAGTTCGGGAAGCCGGTGCCCCCCGTCCCCCATGCCATGCTGCTTTCGTAATAGCCGCCCGGCGCGAATGTCGTGCCAACATAGGACTGGCCGATCAGGTTTGCTGGCGAAGCTATTGTGGCCGAACCGCTGAGTTGACAAGTAAATGGCGTTGTTTGCGGCGACTGGCACGATACGATCTTCTGGCCCGAGAGCACGGCGTTACCAGCGACCGTCTGGCCGACCAGCAGCGGCGCGATAGTCGGTTGCAGCACGCTCGACACCGTCATCGTGGTGTCGGAGATCGTCGCCACAAATTCCGATGTCGTGTCGCCCGCCGTGCTGAGCCGCGCCAACGTCGAGCAACCCATGATCACGTAGCCGGTCTGAGCCGCGTAACAGTTGGCGGCCGCGCCGCGCGTGCCGAAGAACGTCCAGTTTCCATACCACCACGACGTGTAAAACTGATAGCCCGGATTGTCGGTCGAATTGACGTCGATGCCGTTCAAGCCCCGCGTCGCGAAATTGTAGGAGAATACGTTGCTGGTGAAACCGCGCGCCATCGCCGGCGGGAAGCCGCCATTTGGCGGAAAGGCCGCGAAGAACGCATTGAGATTGGTGATGTCTGTCGCGGTGAGTGGGCCGCCGATGTAAGCGCCTGTCACGGTGTCGGAAGAAAAATCGCCGAAACCATCGGTCAAGATCCAGATGGACTGGTCGGGAATTTTCGTCAGCGTGGCGGAGATCGTCGTGGTGCCGAGCAACGTCGCATTGCGGTAGAGACGAAACGTCGGATTGACCGCACCGCCAATTGTCGTGCCGGCCCAAAAGCCATCACCCTCGGTGATCGTGGTGTCCTGCGCCCAATTTGTGCCGGGGCCGGTCGCATAATAATTCACATTGGTCGCGACCTTCGTTTCACCCCAATTTTCCAGAAAGTCGAATGTCGTGAATGTCGTGTCGTATCCGCCGAGCAGGACATTGTTGTTCTGGAAAACATGGCGCGGATTGCTGATAACCGCGCCCATCGAATTCGAGCCGAGCGCGTACTGATCGCTCGCCGTGCTCGGGACGAAATTCGTAACGATGTACCCGGTCGAGCCATCGCTGGTGAAACCGGCACCCGCACCAAAATAAACCGTGCCGGTCAGCGTCGCGTTATAGCTGTTCTTGATGATGTTGAGCAGCGCGGCCGTCTGACTTGGCGCGTCGAAAACGTAAAGGGCGGCGAGCTTGGCGAACGTGCCGCTCGTGACGAGCGCGCAGATCGCGGCGTCGTATTGATATTTTTGCGCGACCGAGAAACCGCTGGTGCGCGCGATGAAATTTGACGATTGCGTACAGGAAGCGGTGAAGGTCGGATTGTTGCCGGCGCCGGTCTGCGCGAGCTGCGCCTGGCCGGCGCCGGCGCTCGCGAGCACCAATGCGAGTGCAGCGGCGGCGCGACGCAAAGTGCGCATCGTTATTTGATCCGGTAGGAGAGACTGCCGGCCATGCCGACCGCGGCGCTGGTCACCGCGCACAGCGCATTGCCGGCCGGGATCACCCAGATCGGGCCGAGGCCGTTGCCTTTGGCCAAGCCGACCTGCGCGGTCAGATTATAGTTGCCGGTGACGTTGCCCTGATTGGTGCCGCAATTGCTGCCGGTGCCATAAACAAACTGGATATTACCGGTGCCGGCGGCGATGACGTCGGCGGCGGTGACGAAGATCGATTGCGATCCGCCGCCGGGTTCGGTCCCGGTCGGCGCGGCAATGAGCTGCGTCGTCGTCGCGGTCGAGATCGCGATCGGCACCGAGGCATTGGCCAGCGCCGACGCGAGCTCGTAGAGCATATTGGACTGGGCGAAGGCCGGGGTCGCGAGTGCGATAGCCAGCAACCACGCGGCGAGCATCGAACGGATTTTGTTCATGGATGTTGCCTTCTTGATCAAGCTGATAAGCGCGCGCCACATCAGAAGCGCCCACTGATTGTCAGTGAATTTGCATTCCAATAATCGAAAGTATTGGCGTGCGATCCGTCGCCCGTCTCGTTAGCTGAAATGACGTGGTAGCCGATTTGCGGGACGTAATTGCAAGTCGTGTTGATACCGGCAGCGATTGCAGCAGCAGCGGGCGTCTCGAACGTGGCAAACTGGCAATTGTAGCCAACCGTGCTGTCCTCTCCGACGCCCCAATTGCCGAGTGCGCCCGTATTTGCAGTAGTTGCCATTGTCGCGGTGTAACTCGCCGAGATGCCATCCTCGGCCAGGCCATAAACGAATGCGATCTGATTGCCGGATGACGCGCGAGCTTGCCGTGTAGTTGCGGTGGTATAAGTGTAACCAGTTCCGCTATCCGTAACCGTGTTGGTCACGTAGACGCGATTGTACATATTCCAGAGGCCAAACAGTCCAGCAGTCCCACCAGATGCGGCCGCGCCGAAATTGTAGCTGATCTGGCCAGCGCCGCTGGTGTAGAACGTGCCGAGATAGGTTGCCTTGTTGGCGCTGATCGACCCCTCGTCGGTCGATCCGTTATAGCAATGCGTGATCGCGTTCGCGTTCGTGGGATAGGATCGCGTTGACCTGTCGATCTGGCTATAGCCCGAGCCGCGCGCCGTGTTTGAGCCGCCGGTATCAGAGGCCCAGCCGCCACCCGATCCGTTGGTGGGAACGCAGAGCGTGAGCGTACCGGAGACGCTGATCGCAAATACATCGAACACGCCAGCACTGTTAAGCACGCCGGTGCCGCTTGATTGCAGCGCGGTCGAGATTTCATTGGAGCCGATCGGCAGCATCACGTCGGCGGTGCCGTTGTAGACTGGCACATAGCCGTGGACGTAAGCGTCGTAATAGAGCGTCGACTTGGCGCTCTGTGTCGTCGACATGACCGGCGTGTGCGATTGCAGCGTCAATCGACCGCCCGGCGCACTGATTGCGGCCGTTGGCAATTGCGAGGCGGAAGGATTGCCGGAAATATCGGAGAATGCCGGCTGGCCGCACGACCAGCTTCCACCGATCATGGCATTGAGCCAGTTATGCGTACCGCACGACGAGTTCGTCACGCCGCCAAGCGTCGAGTTGGTCGGCGCCGGCAGCGCCGCCGGCGCAAGGGTGAAGCTGTGCGCAATGCTGTTCAGCGTGCCGAGGACGACACATTGCGCGCCATCGTAAACCTCGACATTGTTGCTCGTCACGCCGCCGGAAGTGTCGGTATAGATCTGGAAGTTCGACAGCCACGACGGGCAGGCGCCGCCCGACGCCATCCACGGCACCGCGTCAAAACCGCCATTATAATTTCCGGCGATCTGGCCCGGCGCGACGTAGCCGGGCGTTTGTGCATGCGCCGGCGCGATGGCGAGCACAGCCGCGAATATCAAAGCGGCGAGCGCCTGGGTTGGCCGGCGGCTGGCGCGAGCCGCTAAAAAATCACCCTTCGATCGCATAGCCAGTGTTCACCCCATCGTTGTAGGGAACGAGCGTCACGCTGGAGCCAGCGGCAAGCGGATAGGTCACCTGGCCGTCGAAGGTGTCGGCGCCGGTTCGCTCCAAGGTCTGCACGTGCGAGCCGGGCAGGTTCTTGAAGGTGAGCGGCGCGCCGTTCCTGGTCGAGGCCGCCGGCACCGCCGGCGTTAGATCGGTCGCGGCATTGATGTTGAGGATGGCATCGGCGGCGACGATCGGCAGGTTCGCGGCGCTGGTAATCGATCGCTGCGTGCGGGTGCCGTAATTGAAACTCGGCGGCAGCACCGGCGCGCCGAACGCGACCGCTTCGAGCGACGTGACCCGGCGCTTGAGCTCGGCAATGCCCATTTCGGCGCGGTCGAAATTCGCCGTCAGCGCGTCCTGCTGGTAGCTGTCGAGATTGTTGAACTGCGTCGATTGCGTCGCCGGCGTGTTGCGGGTGACGGTGACGACGCCGGGGCCGTTGTCGGGCATGGCGACCGGCACGATCGTCGCCACGCTGGAGAGCGGATCGAGCGTGACGGTGTAGTGCACGCCGAGCGCCAGCGTTTCGGTCGGCGCGCTGGCGGTCATCGCCTCCAGGGCGACGTTCTGCGACTGGTTGAGCGTATAGGTGCCGTTGCCGCCGCTACCGGAGCCTTCGGCGAGGACTTCGGTGCCAGCCGCGACGCCGGTGCCCGACAGCATCGAACCGGGGCCGAGCGCGCCCGCGGTCAGGTTTGAGACGGTGAGGACGGCGCCGGTGATGACGCCCTGGAAGCTGGCGGTCGCCGATGCCGGCGCGTATTGTACCAGGAGATCGGTCGCTTCGAGCGCGGGAAAGCCGCAGGGGAACGAGGTCTGCACCCCGGTCCACTGGAATTGCGCCTGGCAGGCTTCCGTCGGCACGGTAAAGGCGGTCATCGCGCCCCGGAAGTTAAAGCCCTGGCGCTGGTGTCAACCGATCGGCCGTGACAGAATGGCGGCCCATGAGGGCTTCGGTCGCGTTGGTCGCGGGAATAGGGTTGGCGCTTGGCGCATGTGCCGGCCGCGACGCCCATCCGGTCTCGGTCGTTCAGCCGCAGGATACCCAGAGCGATTGCGCCATGATCCAGGCCGAGCTCGCGGCCAACAATGCGCAGGCCGAAAAGCTCGCCGACGAAAATCACGTCAAGATTGCGCAGAACGTCGCGGCGGGCGTGGTCGGGATCGTGGTCTGGCCGGTCTGGTTTGCGATGGACGCCAAAGGCGCGGCGGGCACCGAGATGGATGCGCTCAAATCGCGGCAGCAATATCTTGCCGCGCTGGCGGCACAACGCTGCTCGTCTCGCTAGGGCGTGCCCGCGATCGTCGGCATGCGGTCCGGCGACGTGCTGCCGAGGTGCCACCAGTACGACTGGTTCTTCTCCTGGCGCGCCTGGCTCTCGATATGCGCGAAACGCTCGCGGGCGCGATCGTCGGTCATCAAGGCGAGCTGATCGAGCACCGCGCGCTGTAGCGGCAGCTTGGCGTACCACAGCGACGAGCCCGGCATGTAGCGCGCTAAGAGCCACGCGGCATCGCCGCCGAAATGCGTCGGCTTCCCGGCGATCATCTTCTCGACGTTGCCGAGCAGAAACCGGCCGCCGGCGTCCTCGGCGGCGCCGGCGATCGGGCCGGCAAAGGTCGAGGCCCAGCTATTGCCGTATTTCGTCTTGTCGACCTGGAGGATGTCGCCGAAGATACCGAGGCCGCCGCCCTGCAACAGGGCGGCGCCCCACGAATAGCGGCCCTCGGGCGTCGAGGGGTCGAGCGTGCGCGGATCGCGCCCGGCGGCGATCTCCTTCATCTGCATCGACAGCGCGCCGAGCAAGGTGGTGACCACCATCGTCAGTCCGGCATGGCCGAGCCGCGAGCCGTCCCAGCCGCGCGCGAGCGCCTGCGCGCCGTGCATGTAGAGCATGCCGCCGGAGAAGAAACGGTACATCGCCACCGAGCGCATCAGCTCGCCCTGCGCGGTGCCAGCGCGCGTGCCGCCGATGATCTTGGCGCGCAGCCGCGGCGTCGGCTCCAGCACCGCGTGATCGAGCACCGAGTTCAGATAAAGCGCGAGCTTCTCTGAGGCGAGCTGCGCTTCCTTGCCGCCGAGCGCGGCGACGTCGAGCGGCGTGAGAAAGCGCGCGTTCGGCCGCGGCATGCTCGGCGTCGCCTTCGCGAAGATTTTCCATTCCGCTTCGCCGATGCCGTAGCGTTCCAGCCCGGCCTTCAGACGCAGCGCGAGCTCGGCGAACGGCGTCGTGCGCTCGGCCGCGAGCTCGGCCTGGGCGCCGAGCGCGAAACCGTGCTTGAGACCTTCGGTCCACTTGCGCAGGCCGGAGGCGCGGATCACCGCGCCGCCGAGCTTCGCCGCCGTCCCGGTGCGGATGACATCGCCCATGACGCTGTCGGCACCGCGCGCGGCGTGGGCCAGGGTGTCCATGATCAGCGCATTCTGCGCGGCGCGCGCTTCGGAGCCCGGACCGAGAATGTTGGCCACCGCTTCTTTCAGGATTTGCATTGCCGGCAGGCCGTTGAACCGCGCCGTCATCATCACCGTGCCGATATCGTTCATCGACGAGATCAGCGCGCTGCCGAGCTGCGAGGCGACCAGCACCGCGCGTGCGTCCGCCCAGCGCCGCGCGCTGATGCTGTTGACCGTCGCGCGGCTGGTGCCGCTGACTTCGCCGTAGAGGTTTTGCAGATCGTTGATCTGCTTGCGATTGCGCGCGGTGACCCTTTCATTGACGGCCGCCGCCTCCGCGACGCCGCCGCGGGCGAGATCGTCGGCACTGACGGCGAGCTTTCCCGGATCGCGCTTGAGCACATCGAGCATGAAGCGGAGCGTCGCCGGCGGATTGGGACCGAGGATGCGCATCAGCGCGGTGTCGCGCGCCATCGCGTTGATGTGCTCGGTCGCGGCGTAGAACGGTGAATTGTGCTCGCCGATCGCGTCGGCGACCCGCATCCACGCCGCGGCGTCGCGCATCGCGAACAGCCGCGGCGCATCGCGCGCATTGGAGAGCAGCGGCTTGCCGGGGAACGCCGCCGATGGCGCTTCGTCGGTGATGCCGGCGATCGAGCGCCAGGCCTGGTCGAGCAGGCGCTCGAATTTATGATCGCCCATCGGCTGGTCGGTATTGAAATCGATGATCTTGTCGCGATCGACATTGTCGCGGATGAGCTGCTTGAAACGGGCTTCGCCGACGGCGCGCGCTTTGATTTCGCTGATCGCCGGGTTGGGAAAATATCGCTCGCGTTTCGCAAGCTGCCCGCCGGCGTCGATAAAGCCGTCGGCCAGCGCACCCTCGGTCTTGAACCAGCCTTCGGCGTCTGCCTTGGCCGCGAGCGGCACGTCGGCCTCGCCGAGCGCGGCGCGGAGAAAATCGATTTCCAGCGGGCGCTGATCCTTGAAGCCAAGCCGTGTCGAGCGCATGCGCTCGATCGCGCCGCCGAACGTGGCGTGCGCGCGGCCGATGATGTCGCGCGTCAGCTTGGCGACGTTATTGTAGCTCGCGAGCTCGCGCGGATCGCTGTCGAGAAACGCCGATAGCGCGGTATAGGTGCCGGCGCGCGTTTCGTCCTTGAGGCCGACCGGCGCCTTGCCGGCGGCGCGCAGCCCGGCAAGCCTGTCCTCGACCGCCTTGACGCCGCGCAGGATGTCCGATTGCGCGCGGATGGTGCGATGGATCGTGTCGGCCTTGCGCGCCGCTTCCGCCAGCGCGTCGATCGACGCTTCCGACGCCGCGCGGCGCATCGCGGCGGCGCTGTCGCCAAGCCGCTGCCTGGCGTCGGCCTCGAAGGCATCGAGCATGCCGAGCAATTGCTTGCCGGCGCGTTCGGAAACCTTGCCGGCGGCGATCTTGGCGGTGAAGCAGCGGCGCGCGGTCATGGTTCCTCCAAGGTCCCGCCGACGCAGGCCGACAGTTCGCGCGCGGCGGTCGCATCTTCGTCGTTGGCGGCGAGCGCCTCACGCGCCGAGACCGCCGCTTCGCCATCGCCGAGATGAATTTTCAGATCGCCGCCGGCTTCGTCGAGCACGCGCGCGGCGTCCGCCGCGAGCTGCGGATCGCCGAGCGGCTTTGTTGATGGTTCGGGCTGCGCTGGCGCTGTGCCTTCCTCCACCTTGATCTTCGCTTCTTCCGGCAGCGGCAGATCGGAGATGGCCGGCGCGGGCGTTTCGGGCGCCGGCGGTACACGTTCCGTCTCGGCGAGCGGTGCGGCCGCGGCATCCGGTGGCCGCCCGGCCTCGATGTCGGTCGCGACGTTTTGCAGCCGCTCGCTGTCGGCGCCGGCGCTGACGACATCGCGCGCCGCGACCTGCGCGGCGGCCTCGAAATCGCCCGGCGCGACCGGCGCATCGCGCGGCAGGACTTTACGCAGCACCGCACCGGCGCCATGAAACAGCAGCGGCAGCGCGAAAGCGCCGGCCGCGGCGCCGCCGATATTCTCCGCGGCGCGGCCGACGCCGGCATCGAGGCCGAGGGCGGCGCGATTGCTTTCCAGCGCCGGCTCCTGGATGGCCTGCGTCGCCGCGGCGACGGCCGCCAGGCGGCCCGCGGTCATTAGCACGCCGCCGGCTTCCGGGCCGCCGATAAACATCGAGGCGAGATTGATCGGATCGGCAAACCAGCGCGCGGTGCCGGAGAGCCAGCCCATCGCGTGGCCGGTGAGACCATAGGTGCGGCCAGCGACGTCGGCAGCGTCGCTCTCGACCTTGGCGCCGGCCTCGGCCGCGCGGCGGCGCACGTCGAGCAGCGGCTCGATTTCCTTGCGCTGATCTTCCGGCAGGGTCGCGGCGATCTGGCCGAGCATGGCCGCCTTTTCGTCGATGCCGGCGGTGCCGTACCAGTCGAGCCCGCGATCGGCCGCCGCCTTGCCGACATTGCCGTCGACGCGCGCGCTGACGCCGTCGAGCAGATTTTGATAGGCATCGCGCAACGGCTGGCCCGAGCCGACCAGCGTGTCGAGGCCGGCGGACTGCCATTCGGTGCTCATGATCTCGCCGATCGTCGCCGGCGCGCCGGCGCCGCGGCGCGTTGCCAGTTCGGCGCCATAGGCGGCGCTGTCGGTTTCCCAATCCGCCATTTACAGCGGTCCTCCGGCGACCGGATTGGTGCCCTCTCCCGGCGCGAACGTCATGGAGTACCAGCCCTCTTTCTTCACCGCGCGGCTGGCGAGCAAATCCATATCGAACACGAGGGGCTGCGGAATTTCGCCGGCGGTGAAGAACGGCTGAAAGCCGTCATGGGCGCCGGCGTCCTTCATGCCGACCCAATAGCGCGACGAGCCCGGCGCCGTTTGTTTGAGAATGCCGTAGCGGCCGATCGTGTCCGGCGGCACGTCGTTGCCGTTGCGGTCACGGGCGCCGCCGGCCAGGTCGACGTCGGCCTGGTCGAGGCGATCCAGCACGCCGTGAAAGGTCCCGGCGCTCATGCTCCGCGGCGCTGCGACCTGCACGCCATGACGCGACGTCAGCGGCCCGGTCACATCTTCGAGCGCCTTGGCGACACCGGAAACATCGCCGGCGTCGTAGAGCGCGCCGCGCTGATTGCGGCGCGCCACGTCGAGATAGAGCGCCGCCTCGATCACGGCGTTCTGTTGCGCCGGTGTCGGATAAATCTGGCTCTTGAGCGACGTCGAAATCGCGTTTCGGAACGCCTGCTGATTGTCGGAGACTTCCTTGGTTTTCAGCAATTGCGCGCCCTGCAACATTTCGCCGGCAAGATCGGGCATCGCCCGCACGAACCGCGCCGCGATCTCGGCGCCCGGCGCATTGCCGACGACTTTCTGGACGGTGTCGGCCATCGCCGCATCGGGCAGCGTATCGGCCAGCGCGCGCAGGATTTTGAGTTGATCCTGCGGCGCCGACTGCTCGTAACGCTGTTTGAGGCTTTCCTGCTCGGCCGGCGTAAGCGCGAGCGCCGCGCCGCCATAGAGCCGCTGTGCCATGACCGCCTGCGCGCCGCGCTGGCTCAAGGCGGCGCGGAAATTCGGGTCGCCCGGATCGGCCCCGGTATCGAGCGGCACCGGCGCCACGATCTTGTTGTCGACCAGGAGGCCGACCGGATTGGTCATGCGCTTCGCGGCGATCGCGTCGCGCTTTTTGGCGAGCAGATCATTGGTGAACATTTCGTCCGGCGTCGCGCCGCTCGTCGCCATCTTGGCCTTGGCGGCGTTGACACTGGCGTCGAGCATCTCGAAAGGAATTTGGCCGGCGCGCTCGAGGATCGGCTGCGCCTTCATCGCCAGATCGAATTCATGAAGCCGGCGCGCCGCCTCGACGCTGCCGCCCTGCGCCGCCTGCAACTGCGCGCTGCGGTACGCGGCCGCCTGGTCGGGCGCGACGGCGACGCCGTCCTTCATCATCTTGACGACCGGATTGGAAACATCCTGCAGGCCGGCCATCTGGTCCAAAATGTGCTGGTCTCGGGTCTCCTGCGTTTGCAGCTCGGCGGCGACGACGGTGCCGAGCTGGAAACGGCGCGCCGGCGACACGCCGAAAGCGTCGCCGCGCGCTCCGGCCCTGCCGTAAATGCCGCCGATGTATTTTTGCGTTTCGGGAACGTCGATCACCGAGAGGATTTGCTCCGGCGTCGGGTTGGGACCGAATTGCTTTTCCGCGGCCGCACGCCAGCGATCGGCACGTTCCGGCCCCGCATTGTAGGCCGCGAGCGCCAGCACTGGATTGCCGCCATACTTCTCGGCGAGGGCATGAAAGCCGACCTTGCCGATCTCCTGCGACAGCTTCGGGTTTGCCATCAGCTTGTCGGTCAATTCCTGATCGGACAGTTTGCTGATGTCGCCGAGATCGGTGCGCTGGCCCGGCGACAGCCGCGCGGCATAATCGCGGGCGAAGCCCGGCGTGATCTGCGCCGGTCCGAACGCGCCCTTTTCGTTCGGCGGCATATTTCTGCCGCCGCTTTCCGACGGAACGACGCCCTGCTCGAACAGCTCGCCGACGTGCGCGCTGTTGACGAACTGTCCGGCGATCAGGCTGGCGACATAGGGCTTGCCGGCGACGACGCCTCTGGCCTGCTCGACGCCGTTGAGGTCGAGCTTCTCCTGCGCCTGCTCGCGATAGGTTTCGCGCTGCGACGGCGTCAGCGTCCTGAAATTATTCGGATCGGCCAGTGCCGCGGCCGCATCGGTCGGATTGCTCGCGACCGCCCGCATCGCCCCCGCGTGATCGAGGCCGTTATTGAAGGCATGCTGCCGCTGCGCCGCCTCGGCCGGGCTGAACCAGCCGGCCGTGATGCCTGTCTGGATCAGCGCGTCGTTGCGATCGACAGCCATCTTCCGCGCCACCGGCGATCCGGCTGTCGCCGCGGCGTTTTGGTTGAATTCCGCGCTGGTTTCATAATCGGCATCGAACTGCGATTTACCGCGCGCGAACGATGTTTTTTGCACTTCGTCGCCGGCGGTGATGGTCGCGTGCGTCATGTGCAGGCGCAGCGTCGCCGCAGTCTGCGGATCGAAATTGTAGGAGCCGAGCGCATCGTTTTGCAGCCTGCCGGCCTGCGCGCTGAAATTCTTCGGCGCGTTCTGCCAATCCTGATCCTTGAGCGCGGCCATCTTGGCCTGATCGAGATTGGTCAAATAAGTGCTCAACGCATTGGTCGCGTTCGACGCCGTCTTGGCGACTTCAAGTTTGTCGGCGAATTCGGTGCCGGCCTCGCCGAGACGCGCGACGGCTTCTCCAGCCTGGTTCGGAAACGACGGCACCGCGATCGGCCCGATGCCGACGCGCGGGATGATGCCGATCTCCTGCGTCGAATTATAGGTGGGCGTTTTTTCTGCCATCACGGTGACCAGGTGAACATGCTGCTACCGGGGACGCCTTGTCCGATGGCTTTGGCGGCGGCCGTCAGATTGCTCCACACCCCGTTCTTCGGGTTACCGAGGCCGTTCAACAACGCCGTGCCGGCGCCGACGATGCCAGTGAAAACATCGCTCGACGCCTGCGCGCCGAAGCCCGCGGCCTGGCCGGCCGAGCTCGCGGCCTGCGCCCTGGTGCCGGCCGCGGTGAGCAACGCATCGGCGTTGCCCATCTCGCCCTTGGCGCCGATCAGCGCCATGTCCATCGCGCCCTGGCTGGCGGAAAAGCCTTCGAGCAGTAAAGGCGAGCCGTAACTCGGGTCGAGATTGCGCGCGGTGAAGGAGCCGGTCTCCGCGCCGAGGGTGCGGTTGACTTGCAGCATGGTCCTACTTTGGTCGAGCGCGCTTTGATCGAACGACAGCTTGCCCTCGGCGGCCTCGTCGGACGCTTTCTGATTGAGCAAAGCCGTGTTCTGGTTGGCGATGCCTTCCTGCAGCTTCGCGATGCTGGAGCCGCCGAAGCCGCTCGCCAGCTTGCCGATCGAGGTTAGTGCCGTCGAGCCGAGCGCGAGGATTGTCAAAGGATCCATCAGTCATCCTCGGAAATGATCACGTCGGGATCGACGCCGAGCAGCGTGAACGGCATGGTATCGTCGCCGGTGAGCTCGACGATGGTCTGGTCGGCGTGCGGCACGTCGAGGCCCGGCGTGCGGATAATCCCGGTGCGCAGCGGCACCGGCGCGCCGTAGGTCATGACGCCCGGTTCCTCCAGCGGCTCGGCGATGCCGCCTTCGTCGGGATTGACCGCGATCATGCCGCCGGCTGCGTACATCACGCGCAGGAACAGATGATTGGCTTTCTGTTTCTTGCCGACCGTCGAGCCTTTCTGCGTCGTGAGATCGAGCGGCAGGAGCCGCGCGCGATAGGGTTTCGGCAGGCCGACGACGGCATTCTGCGTCGGCCGCGACAAGGTGATTTCGCCCGACGCATTGACCACCGGCAGCGAGCCGTCAGGATTGAGGTAGGTGCAGCCGTCGGCATGCACGCCGACCGATTGCCCGATGAGATGATTGAGCCCGCCGAGCGTCGTCACCGGCGCGCCGGAATATTGCAGCGCGCAGTCGAGGAACCAGGCGCCGGCGGCGGTCGGCGCGTCGGTGTCCGCCGGCTGGAAAAACGGCTGCATCAGCTCGACGAATTGCGCCTGCGCGCCATTGATGGTGCGCGTGGTCAACAGATAGGTCCAGCTCACGCCTTCGTCGCTCGACGGAATGGTGACGATGCCGTTGACGCCGCTGTCGGTCGCCGCGTGCTGCGGATGCCGATGCCAGCCGTTGATCTGCTGTTCCTTCATCAGCGTGTTGCCGACCAGAAGGCCGTTGGCGCACCAGAACCAGTTGATGCAGTTCGGATCCTGCTGGCGCGAGACGCCGAGCGCGCCACCGCCCTCGGGGCCGAGAATATGCCGCGCCGAGATGGTGAGCTCCTGCGGCTCGATCTGCGGCATGACGCCGTTGAAGGAAAGCGACATCAGCATGGCGCGATCGCGCGCGCGGTTGATCGTAACCAGGCCGCCCTCGGCCGCGGCGGGAATGTGCACCGCGGAGCCGGTCTGCCGCGACGGATAGGGGTCGAGATTTTCTACCGACAGCGCGCTGAACGGATCCTGCCCGGCGAACACCCATTCCTCGTCGCGGGTGCCGATGGCGAGAAACGACGTGTTGGCCATCGGCCACTCGACCCACGGCAGCGCGCCGATCGGCGAGATCAGACCGCCCTCGATGCCCGATTGCGCCGAGGTCGGATCGGGAATGTCCCAGTTGTTGAAGGTGCCGGGCTGGGTGCGCCAGAAGCGGTTTTTCAGAAACGCCCACAGCGAATTCTGGAAGATGAAACACCGATCCGGCCAGCCCTGCACGCCGTCCCAGGCCGACGGCCACCAGTTCGCCGTCGGCTGCGCGGCAATGCTGTCGGGCAGGCGTTCCAGCACGGTCGCCGTCGCCGTGGTCGAATTGGTCACCGCGGTGATCTGCACGAAGCCGTAGCCGCGGTTGCGGTAGAGCCACTGGATGCCGCCGATCCCCGACAGTACCTGGCCCGAGGTGTGGACCGGCGGATTGGCGCCCGAGGTGCCGGAATTGAGGGCCTGATAGACATTGCCGTTCCAGCGCCGCAAGGTCGCCGCCGTCGTCGATGCTAGGCCCTCGAAATTGACTTCGGCGATCGAGATCGTGTTGCCGCCGAGGACACCGGCCCAGACGATCCAGAAGCTGGTGAATTGCGTGAGCTGGTCGTTTGACGTCAAAGTGATCGACTGGACAGTGCCGTCAGTGATGGAGCCGCTGGCAAGGACAATGCCGTCGGTCTGATTGGCCGGCGAACCCTTCTTGGCGTAAAGCACGAAAGAGATCGGATAGGCCTGCAAGACGAAATAGCCGGCGCCGCTCGGACAATTGACGGTGACGTTAAAGATCGACGCCGGAGTGGCCAGCGTGCAGCCGACCCATCCGGAAGCCGCTGTCTGAGAGGCGTAGGTAGCGAAATTGCCGTCGAAAACATTGGCCGGACTACTCATGCCGCCGAGATAGGTCGATGACGACAGCCGCGTCGTCGACGGGCTGATGGTCTCGTCGGCGGTCCATTCCGGGGTCAAGGTCAGGCTGCTCTCGTCGAGCCGCCACACCGAGCCGACGTGACCCGCCTGAAAACCGTTCGGCACCGTGGCGGCGGCGCCGGCGAACGCCGCGGAAGCCGTCAGCGTGATCGAGCCTTGCGTCGCCGAGATGCCGATCGTCTCCAGCGGATCGATGTTCTCGTTCGCCACCGGCGCCAGGCAGCCGCCCTGCGGCGCCGGCACGGCCGGCTGGGTGATGTACGGCGTCAGCACCCAGGAATTGTCGGCTTCGCGCGTGAGAGTTTGCGGCTGATAGCCATCGCAGAACAGATAGACCACGTTGCCCGACACCGCGTAACGCAGGTTCGAGACACCGGGCGTGGTCGCGCCGGCGCCGCCGAGATCGGCGTCGGTGTACGGCACCGCGACGGTGTAGGGATTGTTGTTGCCGCCGCCGATGACGACGACGCTGTTGCCCAAGATGAACTGCGCGACGCCGTTGCCGATGATGATCGCATAGGCGTTCGAGCCGGAGCCGGCGAAGCGGAACGGGATGCCGACGTAGGCGTGTCCCGGCGTGAGCTGGAGCACCATCTGGGTGCCGGGCGCGCGCGTGACGCCGCCTTCGAGCAGCACCACCATGTTTTCGAGGAACCAGAGGCCGCCTTGCTGTTTGGACAGGTCCGACCGCGCGCGCAGCGCCGGCGACACCTCGCCGGCGGAAAAGGCTGTTTTCGCTACCTCGACGTTAACGGCCATTAGGGCAGATACCTTCCGCCGCGCCAGCCGTAGCCGATATAGCGCGAGCGCACCCACGAGGTTTCGCGCGAGACGTGGCGCGGCGATTGCTCGCGGCTGTCGGTGCGCGCGGCATCGTCGGTGATTTCTTTCGCCTCGGCGTGCATCTTCGCGCCGGCGTCGATGTCCTTGGCGATGGTCGGCGACAGCGCGCCGGCGAGCTCTTTGACGAACGCGGTCAGCGCCAGAGGATCCCAGAGCCGGATGATGTCGATGCGCCGGGTGTAATTCACCACCGGCTGGCTCATGTTGGTGACGACGATCTTCGCGGCAGGCGCGACGTCGCTCGGGCCGACGCTCGCGGCCTCGATGTCCCATTCACGATCGCCGAGCGGCTGTGAATTCAACGCCTCCAGCTTGGCGATGATGTTCGGATCGGTGATGGAGATGCCGCCGTAATTCGGCTGCGCCGGCTGGTAGGGCCGCACGTCGCGGACCTTCAGGCAATCATCGGGCATGATGAAGCGGTTTTTCAGATAGCCGATCGCCGGCGTCGGGCTCATCGGCGGCACGATCCAGGCGGCGCAGAAGCCCCAATCGTGGGCTTGCAGGATCTCGTCGCGCTTGGTGCCGTACCACTGGTTGACGCGGCGGCAGCGCGCCGAATTGTCCTGGAACGAACCGATCGGCGGCTCGCCGATTTCGGCGAGAGCTAAATTCGCGGCCTCCAGAGCAGTCTGCGCGCGGTAGGGCATTGGCGGCTGGCTCCCGATGCTACGGAGGCTTTCAGATCAAGACGCGGTCCCGATGCTTGCCACTTGGCGAGATCGGGACCGCTGGTGACGCGCGAGCCGCAAACTCAGCGCCCGCACCAAGCGCCCCGTTTACTGCTTGTCGTAGTACTTCAAGAAAAACTGCAACGTGCCGCTGGCGCTCACGTTGTTGTTGACGGTGCAATAGACCGCGACGACGCCGCCGGGATCGAGCGTGAGGCCGGAGAGCAGTTGCCAGACCTGCTTGCCGTAGTTTGCTTCCGACAGATCGGCGGTCAGCGAGAACGAGGCGCCCGAATGCCAGTCCTCGGCGTTGACCAGGGCGGTCGGCGCCGCGGCCCAGGTGCCGAGCGGGTTGGCGACCTGCGGGTTGGCGCCGAAGCCGCACGACATCGACGTCATTCCGGTGATGTTGTTCGACGAATAGACCAGCGACGACGGATCGATGACGGCGTTGGTCGGGATCCAGCCGATATTGTAGATCGAGGTGGCGCTGTCGCTCGATCCCACGCTGATCGTCGAGATGATCGCGTGGGCGTGCGGCGAGGCGAACTGCGCCGACACCGCGACCGGATTGGTCGTCGTCGAATTCGGGTTGGCGTAGCCCTGGCCGTTTCTGGTGACCACACCGGCTTGCGCCGGCAGCGCCAGCGCCGACGCAAGCAGCGCGGCGGTGAGGCTTTTCAGAATGCTGCGTTTCCGCATTTGCTTTCTCCTGATTTGGAAGTCTGAGGGTGAGCCCCGCGCGCGCCGCGCGCGGGGGGAAAATCATCAGCCGTTGATGCCTGCCGGGGTCTGGTTGTTGCCGATCTGCACGACCTTGGCGTCTTCCGAGCGGGTCGCGCCGAACCAGTTTTCCATGTAGGTCTGGATGCGAAACTTCTTGCCCGGCGACGGATCGGCGAACGATTGCAGCGGATCGAAATCGCCGTAGTGCATGCCGGACTTGCACCACATCACGCCGATGTAATCGCTGCCGGTATCGTTCGGCACCGCCGGCACGGTCGGAACCGCCTCGTAGGTGACGATGTCGACCGCGGCGACGCGGTGCACTTCCTTGGCCTGTTCGTCGAGCACCGCCATCTTCCGGTAATCGGTGTTGATGGTGATGATGTCGTTGAACAGTTCCTCGTCGCCCTGCGCATTCAGCACGCAGGTGAATTCCTCGTAGTCGGTCTCAACATATTGCTGCTTCATGATGCGCTTGGCCCGATTGAGCTTGCGCACATTCATGCCGGTCGAGGTCGCGCCGTCCGCCGAGCCGACGGTGTTGGGGACGTAGCGGTTCGAGGTGCCGCCGGCCTGGTTGACGAACGTGGTCGAGTAGGCCTGCGACGTGGTGCCGTCGAGACCGATGATGCGGTTGCCGAGCAAAGCCGTGGCGAAAACCAGATCGCGGCCGCGGACGATCGCCGCGGCGCCGCCCTGCACGTAGGGGCTCTCGTAGTCGGTGAGCGCCTTGATGTAATCTTCCTTCTCGATCAGCTTGCCCCACTCGATCTGGGTCGGCTGCACCCACACCGGCTCGTGGTTGGCGTCGATGTTCGGGGTGTCGCCGCCGCGGATGCCGTTGACGATGGCGGTGGTCGGCTCGACGAGATCGAGGATCATTTTCTGCCGGCCCTGGAGATCGGGCGCGTAGGAAAAATGTTCCTCGAAGCGGGACTTGCGCTGCTGGACCGCGAGCAGCACCAGCCGCGAATATTGCAGTTTGAAGGTGTCTGAAACGGGACCGGCCATGTTGGCCTCCTTTCGAACGAGTTGACGGGATCGTTCGGCGGAGGGTGGCGGCCGGCATTCACCGGCGGGCCTCGCCTATCGTTTAGCCTGCGATCGGCGAGCGGACTTTCCGCTCAGAGCAGCCGGGCCGCGCGCGGTGCCGCGCGGGTGCGGGCAGATTTTGAGACGGCCCCGGTGGCGAAGCCGGGACCGTCCCGTTCCCTTCGTAAGGAAGCACCGATGCCGCGAAAGCTACGCCGGCGCGGAAGGCGTCAACCGATGTTCCCGAAGGCTCGCACGTGCCGCCGGCCAACCCCACGCGCTCGCCACGTTATTTTTGGGCTTTACCCTTCGCAGCGATTTCGGTGAGGCGCTGCCACTTGGCCTTGGCGTCCTTGTAGCCGGGATCGCGGCTATTGGTGAAAGCGCGCATGAAATCCTTGTCGGCTTCGATCCGGCGCAGTTCGGCTTCGGCCGACGCCGGCGTGAGCGCCCCGGTGCCACCGAGACCGTCATTCTGGACCAGGCCGCCTTCGCCGAGTTTGGCGCCGAGACCGTCGAGGAACTTCAGCAGCGCGGGGGCGCCGATGATTTTCTCCAGATCGGAGCTGGCGTCGGCGGTGAGGCCGAAGGCCTTCGCGGCCCGGATCGCGCCTTCGACCTTGACGTCGTAATCCGTGCCCCATTCCTTGTGCAGCTCGCCGTCGAGCTTTTCGCGCGCTTTGATGCCGTCGGATGCAAGCGCCGAAAGCCGCCCGTTGACGAAATCGCTCATCTTCTGGATCAGGCCCTCGGCGATCGCCGGCGGCGCCTTGAGCTCGTGGGCGAAGCCGACAAAGGCGTCGAACAGCGCGGCGTCGTGCGGCGCATCGTTTGGCAGCTTGGGCGGCTTGATGGTGGCGGCATATTTGTTCTTGTCGGGATCGAAGCCGAGCGCCGACCAGCCTTCCCACTCGCCGAGCTTGTCCTTGTTGGGCCGCGGAATGACGTTGCGGTCGCGCACCATCTTGTCGGCCAGCGCGCCGGATTTGAGCGCGTCGATGTCGCTCGGAAATTTCTTACCGTCGAGCCAGGCCAAGGTTTCCTTGTCGAGCTTGCCCGAGGCGACGTGCGGCTGATACCACGGATCGCCGCCGCCATTCGCGCCGGCGCCATTTGCACCGGCGGCTGCCGCTGCGGCGGCCGCGGCCGCGGCGCCACCATCGCCAGCTCCCGCGCCGGCGCCCGTGCCGGCATCGACCGAACAAACAAACCGCTGCGCCGGATGGCGCCAGAATTTAATCCACATCGTCGTTCTCCCGTTTTTGTTGTCGCGGCCGGATTTCGAGCGCCGCGATCTCGCGCGGATCGACGCGCGCCATGTCGAGAATTTCAAGCACGCAGCGCCGGCGACCTTCGGCGATCCCGGCCTCGCTGATCTCGCCGGCCGGCAGCGGCGCGAAAGCAAAATTACGCATCGCCAGGTCAGCCATGAGGTGCTGCGAATTGGTCAGCGCGGCATATTCGCCGGCGACGCGAAGCCGGCGCTGCTCTTCCCAGATCGGGAACCATACTCGCATCCAACGCTTGATCATGCTCAATCGTCGTTCGGGACCGGTAGCGGCCCCCAAAATACATCCCACTGGGTGGGGCCAATCTGAAAGTGCCTGGAATGTGGTCCGCGAACGATCTGAAAAAACGGCGAGCCGTCGCGCGGATACCAGTGGAAATGAAACCTGATCATTGCATTCTCCCCTGCGCCAAAGTCTGCGCCTGGTCGGCGTGGGCGACCGTGGCGTGAATGTTTGCGGCCTGTTCGGCGGCCTGCAATTTGAGCATCGCCTGCTGCGCCGCGGCGCGGGCGGCGCGCTCGGCGTCGCGCTTGCGCGGATCCTTCATGATCGTCGGGTCCGACGAGAAGCCGTCATGGATGACCACGGCGAGCTGGTCCTCGTCGATATTGTCGAGGATCTCCGAATTCGGGTTGGCCTGCTTGATCGGCAACAGCGCGTTGACCCATTGCAGCGCGCCCTGCGCCTCGCCGACCTTGATCATCTGCGCCAGCGGCGACACGTAGCGGATCGACAGCGGCTTGCCGACCAGCTCCGGCGGCGGCGGATCGTCGTCGAACAGCCCGGCGCGCTCCATCATGTTGTAGCGCCGCGCCACGATGGTCGAGAGGCCTTCGTTCTGCACCCGCACCAGGCCGGGCGCGAACAGTTTCAGGTCCTCTTTCTGGAAGCCGAGGAATTCGGTCGCGGTCATCTGCGGCCGTTGCAGCAATTGCGTCATGCCGAACCGGACGGCGCGGCGGATAATCTCGCGCTTCTGCGCCGAATAGGCGATCGGCAATTGCGCGTTCTGATGCCGGTCGAGCGTCTGCATCAGCGGCTTGCCGTTCTCGGCATTCATGGTGCCGTAGAGGATGGCGTTCGGCTCGATGTCGGCGGCCAGTACTTCGGCTTTTTCGTGCACCAGATAGGACGGCTCGGCGGCGAACTGGATCGCCACCAGGTTCGACCGCTCGATCTCGTTGAGCATCACCACGTCGGCGCGGATCTTGTGGCCGATGCCGGTCGGATAGGGCCGGCCCGATCGCCGTTTCCAGCACGGCACCGCGTAGGGAAATTCGTAATAGCCGTCCTGGAGATAAAAATCGCGCACGTCGGGCGACACATAGCCCGAGGCGAACTGCATCCCCGCCGGCCCGAGCCGGCCGGGCTCGTATTCCGGGTTCGGCCACACCGCATGCACGAACACCGCGCGATCGGTGTCTTTGAGCCGCGTGAGCGCCGTCGAGCCCGCAAATTTCATCTTGGCCTGGTAGCCGGTGAGATTGAACTCGCGGTGCACGCGCACCACCGGGCCGTCAGCGGCGCGCTCGATGAACGCCTCGTTGACCGGGATGGCGACGTCGATGAAGCGGCCGAAGCCGAGCTTTTCCGCGGTGTAGAACGGCGACCAGCCGAAACAGCCGATATGGCCGTACCAGTCCGGCACCTCGGCGTAGAACGGCGACACCGAGGGCGAGAGGCTGGCGAGCAACTGGTTGGTCTTGCGCCACAGCCACGCCTTCACCGGCTGCCACTTGTCGAGATCCTGATCGCCCGACGACAGCTCGTGCCAGCGGTTCATCGGGTTCGAGGCCTGGGTGAAAAAGCCGCCTTCGAAATCCTCCATCGCCAGGATCGGCTCGATGTCGAAGATCGGACTATCGTCGCGGCGGCGCTGCACGTGGGCGTCGAAGTCGCGATCGTCCGGGCGCAGGAACGCGGCGATCTCGCGATAATGCGGTTCCTCGATCGCCCGGATCTGCTTCATCCCGGCGTGGCGCTGGAGGATCTCGTCGCGGTATTCGTTCATTTGCTCCTACGGCGCTCGCAATCGCCGCCCACCAACCCGATTGCTCGCGCCGAAAACTAATCGCGCGGCCACTGCCACCATTTCTTCTTGCCGGCGTCCTTCGGATCGAGCTCGGACTTGTGGCGCACGCGTTCGGCGTGGAAGCCGCCATGCGGCGCGAAGATTTGCAGCGACAAGCCGCCGACGTCGCGGAACGTCACCATCGCCGCATACGGGCCGCCGCCCTGCTTGGAGTAATTCACCGCGCGCTGCTCGTCGTAAAAATGCACGATGTCGCCGACCGCCGGCTTGCGGTACGCCGGCGCGGTCGCGGCGGCCGCCGCGGCTTTGTTTGGTTCGGCCATTTTATTTTCCTTCCGGCAATTGCGCTTTCGGCGCCGGCAGCGCCTCCTGCGGCAATTGCTCGTTCTGATTGTTGATCTGGTCGAGCAGGCCGCGGGCGCCGACCAGCGTGAGGCCGGCGACGACGCGCTCCAGAAACGGCTTTTCGCCGTCCATCACCGTGCGGTGCAAGTGCTCGGTCAGACCCTTGTCGACGTGCTCGAAGGCTTTCGGCATTTTCAACTCCTGTTGCTCCGCGCGCGTATTTGCCCGCGCGCGGAGCGGGGCGATCAGTTTTTTGTTCGCGGGCCGGTCATGCCGCCGACGAAGCGGGGCGACTGCGACGGCGCGGCATCGACGGGATCGGTGCCGCTGGCTTCGTCCGCGCCGATCGCTTCGTCGAGTTTGGACTTGAACAGAACATGCGCGGCCCGGCACAGCGTCTCGAAGTAACTGCCGTGGATGTTGTCCAATTCCGCGAGCGCGGCCTTCAAAGCGTCTTTCGAGAATTCGCGAAACATCGTCGTCTCCGTTGTGAGGTTAAACGCCGAACAGGATCTTGGTCGCGACCGCCGGCGCCGCGGTCGGCGCATTGCCGAAACTCCAGGCCGCTCCCTGCGCGGCCATCAGCTTTTGTTGCTGCGCGCGTTGCGCGGCCAACGCGCTCGGATTGTCGGCCGCCGGCAGCGACGCCGCGGTCGCGTCGCTGATCGCCTTGGCGAGCGCCGCGCTCGCGGTGTTGGCGGAATTCTGCGCCGCGTTCTCCGCGTCGGTGAGCTGCGCCTGTTCGGCGCCGCTCGGCCCGATGCCGAAGGCCCGCGTGATGGCCTCGCCGATATTACACATCACGGCACCGCCAGGCGTCGCGCTCCGCGATCGCGCGCGCCAGTTCGTCCGCTACCGCCTCGCCGCGTTCGAGCCGCGCCCGCAAATTCCACAGGCGCCGCGACAGGTCGCGGGCATAGGGGGGGGGTAGGAAGGCTGTCAGGCATGGATGCCGACCGTCCGATCGGGATTGAGCCAGGCACAGTGGATGAAATCCTCGCCGCGTTTGCCCTGACGGTAAGCCGTGCCTTCCTCGGTAAACCCTAGAACCTTGAGCCAGCGCCGCGACGCGGTGTCCGACGCCAGCGCGGTGAACTCGACGCGGCGATAGTGCTTTTTGAGCAGAATTCCGATGAAATGCGACCGCCACCAGCGATGCGAGGCCATCGCGATCGACGGCCATTTCTCGGTCGCCGCCCAGACCATGCCGCCGAGCGACGGGCCGAACGGGATCACGCCGACGATCGCGGATGGCGGATAAAGCAGCGCGCCGGCGTGGTTGCACAGCGCGAACACCGGCGCGAGGTCGCCTTTCACCGCGCGGATCGTCACCAGTTCCTCGGCCAGCACAGAAGCGTCGTCGTGAAACGCCGACGCCGTCATTTCGGCCGCCCGTTCCGCCGGCAGGCGGTTGAACACAAAGCGGATGTCGCCCTCGCTGGCGATGCGGACCATCATGCGCGCCTCGCCAGCGGGTTATATCGGCCGCCTTGCCGGGCCTGGTCGCGCCGCGCGCGGCGCGCGCGCTGCGCTTCCGATTTGCGCCGCGACGCCGCATCGGTTCCGCCGAGCAGCGCGCCGTATTGCAGGCCGTCGTGCGGATGACTGTCAGGCGTCTTTTCGATCCGCGACAGATCGTTGGTGCCGCGCGTTCGCGCGAAGTGGAACGTCTGATTGAAGCCGCGGCGCAGCGCGAGACACGACGGATCGAGCATCAGGCCCGGTCGGCCGCCGTCGAGCGTGCGCGTCAGATAGGATTTCACCGCCTCGATCCGGCGCGACACGTCGTTAGTCGGCGCGCACTCGACCTCGCGGCCGAGAAAGCCGGAGAGCCGCGCCCGGTCGGATTTTTCGTCCAGATCCTCGCCGGCCTCCATCGCCGGATCGCAGACGTCGTTGAATTCGCAATCGGGGAAGCGCCGCGCCTCGAATTCGAGCATCGCCTCGGCGAGCTCGGCCATGCCGCCGCGCTCGAGCACGACTTCGCCGAGGATCCGCAATTGCCGGCCGACGAACTGCATATAGATCGCCGACGGCGTGAAACCACCGTCGATGCCGACGACGATCGGGAGCAATGTCGTCGCCTGGATTGTTTGTTTGCTCACATTGCGGTCGTCGTCGAATTCGCCGTAGACGACATCGAGATCGCGCGTGAAGCCAGGCTTGGCGTCGACCATGCGCTTGACCCACCACGGCCGGTGCGCGTTCACCGCGGCGGAATTCTCGTAATAGCCGCGGCCGACCGCTTCGATATTCTCCGCGTTCGGCTCGCGGCCGCCGGGCTGGCGGAAAAGTTCATAGCCCGGCTTTTTTTGCTCGTAGAAATGCCGGTAGCAATAATTGGTCACGTCGGGCGCGTTGGCGTCGCCATAGATGCGGCCCGACCGCTTGATCACTTCGCGCGGCGGTTCGCGGCCGACGCGGTCGACAAGGCGGATCATCAGATCCTCGTCGAAGGTCGACATCTCGTTGAGCCAGGCGTCGGTGCACTCGATGCCGAGCAGATCGTCGGGATCCATCGTTTCGTTGAAGGCGCGAAACCGCGCGATCAGTTCGACGCGGCCATAGGCGTCGTCGAAATGGATCACGTGTTCGGCTGCCCGCGGCCGCGCGCCGGTCCACTTCGAGCCGGCGAGATCCTGCGGTAGAATTTTCCACCACTGCGGTATTGTGGCGGCCCAGAGATTGTCGTATTTCTGTCGCCAGACGCCGAGCACATAGCGGCGCACCCCGTCGGAACCGGGATAAATTCTTTGGGCCTCCAGCAGCGCCTTTTTGACCGACGCCGTCGTCTTGCCGGAGCCGCCTGGCCCGGTGATGAGGCTCACCGACGCGGTCGAAAGAATATACGCATCGCTGATCGGACCGGCCGAGCGCAGGATGCGCGGCACCGTCCGTTGCAGCGTCGCGTTCAGCGAACCGAAATCGAATTGTTTATCGAGCCCCGTCACGCCGCGCCACTCCGCGCCGCGTGATTTTTGTTTGTTTGCTCGCGCCGGTCCCCGCGCCCCTGTCGCGATTTTTTTTTGATCCGCGCCCTTTCACTTCCTCGGATCGGTCGAGACAATCTCAGGCAGGCCCCCTCGGGGGCGGGCGAGCGAGCCTTTGGGGGGTACGCCCCCCCGGCATGCCGGGGGGGCGCCATCGCCGGCCGAGCGGAACGGCCGATGGCGCGTCGAGGCCGCGCGCCAGGCCCTCGGGCCGGTGATTTCGGAATAGCTGGATGACAGCGCGGAAAGCCAGCATTCATGGGCGTTTCTCGCCCGCGTGAGACACCATGCCGTGCGACACGTCGTCGGACGGCGCGGGAAGTGCCTGATTTTGCTCGCTTTCCAGATAGGTCCACGGCGCCTTGCCGCCCTGCGCCGGCGCAGCGCCGAACAGGCCGAAATTCATCGCAAAGAACGGCACCGCGCGGCCCTGGTTGTCGACCGGCACCATTTTCGGCATGAAGTAGGGCGCCAGGCCTTCCCACACCGCGCGCAGCCGATCGAACGCTTCGAGCTTGGTGCAGCCGAGCTCGGCGGCGAGGCTTTCCGGCGTGTGCATCGCCCATTGCATCAACGCCGACAGCGGATTGACCCCGCGCGCCAGCAGATAGCGGCGCAGCTCCGCGGTCGATTTGTTGACCGCGCCAGGCGGCCGGCCGCGCTTGGCGTGCTCGATCGCGATCGCGCGCGCGCCGCGCGGATCCTCCGTGCGCCCCGGCAGCTCGAACAGCTCCAGCGCCTCGCCATCGGCCGCCGCGCGGTCGCTCGCAATCCTCTCAATAGCCCCAGTTATGGCCGCATCGGCGACCGCGGCGCGCCCGTTGTCGGTGCTCATGCCGCCCCTGCCGAATATCCAGGATTATTTAATTCGCTTCGGCGCGGTGTCCCGAGTGTCCCGCAAGGTGTCCGCAGCGAAAACGCTTGCGCCGCAGCACTTACTTGATACTCGGGACACTTAGGACACTTGGGACACCTGTAGTCTCGTAACGCGCGCGCGCGCGCGCGCGCGAAGCTCTCTTTGGTGTCCGCAGTGTCCCGGTGTCCCGCGTGCATCGATTGTGCTGATATTTCCGGCGCTTGGCCTCGGGACACCGCGCGCGATCAGGTGTCCCG
>Ga0265334_10000165_pt1 | contig 40670 bp, 77 predicted proteins | sample 42023metaG_FD_192442 | JGI IMG/M metagenome (GOLD analysis project Ga0265334, IMG submission 192442) | Rhizosphere microbial communities from Carex aquatilis grown in University of Washington, Seatle, WA, United States - 4-20-23 metaG | ecosystem: Host-associated > Plants > Roots > Rhizosphere...
GCTGTCCCACCTACGGCGAAGGTGGTACAGCGATATCGATTATTACTAGTCCATCTGCGACTTATACCTACACCGTAGGTGGGACAGCCTCTGCAGGAAGTAATGGTAATAATTCTACTTTCAGTGGTGGAACAATGGTCGGTGGTGGTGGTTTATCATCCGGTACAACTGGTCTTGGCGGTGCAGGTGGTACGGCATCAGGTGGCACATTGTTTAATATTCCAGGCTGTGCGGGAAGTAACTCATCTTATCAAGGTTCGCCATATTTTGGCGGTTCTGGTGGTGGTTCTGGTGGTGCAGTTGGCGGAACAAATAGCGGCAATGCAGGAACAGCTGTTGCAAATTCTGGTGGTGGTGGTGGTGGTGCAGCGAATGCCACAGGTACAGCATCAGGTGGCGCAGCGGGTCGTATCACTGTTGTAGAACATTATATTTAATATTTACCGCCGATAGCTCGATCTGGATTGTGGACATTTCCGCTACGGAGACACCACGCTATCGGCGATAAAGTATTGTTAACGCTTTTTGGAATTTTTGTCGAGTCTTTTTAAATCTTTATATTCAACTCGTTCATGCATCGCAACTTCAGATCGATATTTCTTTGGCACTTTTTTTGATACTTCAATCTTGCCAGTCTTGGTATTTTTGCCAGCAAGTTCGCCTTTCTTTAAAGATGAATCGACTTTCTTCATGTACTCATAAGACTTGCCATATTTCTTTTTCTCAGCCTTATCAGCCATTTCATGCGCTTCCTTATAGCGACGGGTGGCTGTTGGCCACCCTTTCGCTTTTAGGTCTTTGACGACTTTGTATTTCATTTGTTTTCACCTTGTGAAGCTATACCGCCAATAATTAATATGAATATTGCTAATATCAATAAATGCATTATTACCTCAAATCCGGAATATCATCATTAATAAAGTTAGGGTCAATTTTGGCTTGATGCGCCTTAATTAAATCCTTATCAGATTTAACGTAGTCCTTCACGCTATTTGATTCTGGCCAGAACTCACCTGGTTGATCTTTTTTAGGTTGAGGAAATCGAATAATTACTTCACATTCGCCTACTTTACCCAGTGCATCTTTCGGTGAAAAAGTACCATCTTCGTATTTTTCGATTAAGCCAATAGCAGAGCAAAAATGTCTAAATTTAAATGCCATTTTTTCACTATTACCAAAGTAATCAAATAAGAAGCGTTCACGTCCATTTTTATCTGTGATGCTTAACTTTATAGTAAATTGATCAACCAATGGATGACCATATTTATCTTTTTCATTTACTTCTACTACTTTAAATCTATATTTTCCTTTCTCAATTAAATTTAATGATTTAATTTCAGTTTCGGAATATGGTTTATATGAGAATGCCATGATTAAATTTCCTTATTTAATATCAAGTTTTAAAGTTTGTGTTAGATTTGCTCCTGGTACAATAACGCCATTTTGAATATCAGATTTGATTTTTATTTTATCAAATGAAATAGTCTCTTTGACTTTTTTGTATTCATCAGGAATTTTTGTCTCATCAAGAATCTGAGTTGATACAGGATTCTTTTTGAGTTTAATTTCAAAATAAGGACAACTGATTTCTGTTTTTCCAGTACGTTCCATATTTGTAATTAAATAGTTTGTTAGCCATTCAACACGTTTTTCCAATCTTGCCTCGCGTGCCGCCATCATTTTTTTAGCTTCTTCAATACTTTTGCGATCAGCATCAATATTTTTAATGAACGATGCAACGGCAATAGCTTTCTCTTCCATTGAACGGCCGACCTCTTGTAACTTAACGGATGCAGTTTCATTAATTTCACCCGTTTCATCATCATATAAGTTATTCAATACTGATTGATATTCATTTGCTATTTCATATAGTTTCATTGTGATGCTCCGTCATTAAAATAAGCACTCATTTTCTGTTTAACAAAAGCTAAATCATTAGGGATTTCTCTTGTTTCAAACATACCCATTGGTGACTTTGCAATATGACGTGCATCGCCTTGTGTAATGAAATGATAATCACCATTTACTAATTCGGTTTGCAGTACCGTAGAATACATCCCTTCCACTGTAATCTTTTCATCAAGCATTTTTCCGATTGTTTTGATTTTCATTTTGCCATGCTCGTTTGGCTCAGAATGCGTTAGGATAAATACGTCTAAATCTTCACGTAACATTGGCAGCATTTCCAAAAGATCATAAGCATGTTTGCCAATCTCTGAAAACTTGTCATAACCACGTTCAAGTGCGCGATTCATGAATTCATTAGACATGAGATATTGAAAGTCATCAATAATCAATGTCTTTATTTCGGGACGTACACTATTAATTTTTTTAATAACTAATGTAATATGATCATAATTTTTTGATGCATAATAGTTACCAGTCTTTGCATCTGGTGAAACTAAAGTATATTTATTTTTATATCCTTTAAATGGTAATGGTTTGTTCATAACATTAATAATAAATGTAGTTGCTGGGTCAAGTGTGCGGATTGAAGTGCTTTTTCCGGTTCCCGATTCACCCATAATGATAGATGTATTTGACATAATTTTATGCTCCAAGTAATTTAATAAATAGTATAGATAATGTAAATCCAATGGTTAGTCCGATAATTTTGTATAGCCATAATGGCTGTTTCCATTTAAATGTTTTACGTTCTTTTGCTGTTATATAGTCCTTTATAGCCATCGTACTTCTCCGTTAATCGTATCAACACGTGGTATTAATCCATGCTCGCGTCGAATTGAATTTGTTTGATCTGAAACTCTTTCATCAAAGAGTGCATTCATGTAAGAGCTGAATTTATCAACTGCATTTGCTTTCATGCGATTAATTAATTCGAATGTATGATCTGCATCGTAGGTTTGCATGTATTTAATTAAGTTGTTCAAGCAATCTTGATCAGCAATGTCATTGAATGAATCAGTGCCAACAATTGCAAGACATTGTGTTGCGATTTGCTCTTGATCTAATTCGTCAAGTGAATCAAATGATCTAAAGCCAAGATCAATTTGATGGTCGATTAGCTTTAAGATGGTAGGATTGTAATAGCAGTTTGGAATAATCATTAGACACCTTCCTTGGCGATCAATTGATCAAATAGTATCTCAAACCTATTAGCCAAATCTAGTAATCTTTCTTTATTAAGATTATTAAATTTAATGTTAGTCACCATAGATGATCCTATCGCCGCAAGCTCTGATAATTTACTGATATATTCACGATAACTCATGTTTTATACTCCGTAGCTGTTTAAGTTGAGCTACAAAGATATCACGAAAAGAATACTATGTCAACATCATGGAATACTACAATGGTAATAATTTAGTTGACGTTTTGCTAACCAATGGTATATAAAGCAAAACGAAAAGGAGAGATGTATGAATATAAATGAAACAATTAAGAAGCTGCGCATGGCATTATGCCTAGAGCAAGCCGAATTTGGGGAGTTGATTGACGTATCAAAAGGTACTATTTGCAATTATGAAGCAGGTCGCAGAAAGCCACGATTACCTATTATTAGAAAAATGATGGAGATTGCCAAGAAGAATAAAGTTAAAATTGAGCTTGAGGATTTCATTAATTAAGGATGCCTTATGAGTATAGCGCGAGAGGATATTCAAATGAAAGATGAAACAAGACTAGCATTACTCGAACAATCTATTGGTCATATCGATCAAACACTGATGCGGATTGAAAAGCGCTTTGAGGAAGTTGATAAACGATTTAACAAAATTGATGAACGATTTGAAAAAATAGATCAACGATTCGATGATCTGAATAAAAGCATTAATTTAAAATTTGATAAAATCGATCATGAATTACTTTCTATTCGCAAAGAAGCTGATAGTAATTTTAAATATTTAGTCGGCATGATTTTAATTACATTGCTTCCATTACTCTTAAAAATTTGTCATATAGTGAGCTAATCATGATCGTCCGCGATAAGCAAGCAACATTAGAAAAAGCAAATGAGATTGCATCAATCTTAATGAAGCGCTTACAAAAAGAAGTGCGGACATTTGAATGCGATGACGATCCTGCTGAGCAAATCTATTTAGCTATTCATACAATCAGTAATTTAATTTATCGAGCGTGTTTTATTTTGCAAGGCTATGCGCAAACATATGGTATTGAGACTTTAACTATCGATATTATTTATAACTGGATTACTGAAATTGCTAAAGAATATTTTATGCAGAATGCTATATGAGTTGCATACTTGCAATATATATTTATGTTTGTATCATGATGATTTTATTTTTATATGAATTTAAGGATCTTTGAATGAAAAAAATATTAGCGTTATCAGCAATTGCATTAACATTATCAGCATGCAGTAAAGTGCCAGCAGGATATCGAGGGGTTATTGTTAATTTATACGGGAGTGATAAAGGTGTTGCTGAACAATCTGTGGGCGTTGGTCGTTATTATACCGGTTGGAATAGCGAGCTTTACCTTTTCCCTACCTTTTTACAAAACTATTCTTGGAAAGACGAACAAGCCATTACTATGCAAACTTCAGAGGGTTTATCTATACGCACTGACGCTGGTATCACTTACAGTATACAACCTGATAACGTGGTTAAAGTCTTTCAAAAATATCGATTAGGCATTGATGAAATAACGAATACTTTCTTGCACAATATGGTACGAGATGCCATGAACGAAGTTGCATCAACTATGACTGTTGAGCAGATTTATGGTGCGCAGAAAGAAGCATTTATCAGCAAGGTAAATGAAATTGTTAAAAAGCAAGCCGCTGATACTGGCATTGAAGTTGACAAGATTTATTTGGTCGGTTCATTTGATTTGCCTGCCACCGTAGTCAATTCTATTAATTCAAAAATTCAAGCTAGCCAAAACGCAATGAAAGTTGAAAATGAAGTCGCTACTGCAAGAGCTGAAGCGCAAAAGACTATCGTCGAAGCGCAAGCAAGAGGTCAACAGATATTGATTAATGCTGAGTCGCAAGCAAAAGCTAACAAGATATTGGCTGAATCTTTGACGCCAGAATTTGTTAACTATCAAGCAATCTTAAAGTGGGATGGCAAATTGCCAACCATGACAGGTTCTAATGCGGTGCCATTTGTTAAGGTCGATAACAAATGAAAAAGATCATCACCATATTGGGATTATTATTTATCTTCGGCATGCTAGATGGAATGATAGTCCCTTGGTTAATATCAACCGATATGTTCCCATTGCCAATACAAGCAGCATTAATATTATTATTGGTCATACCAACATTGTGGATGCTTCAATTGAGTTGGAAATTGTTTTGCAAATGAGTAACCAGTTCTCCCATGCGCTCTGGATAGGCGCCTACAAAAGCTCATGGTGACAGGCAGGAAAGACTGCCAATTATAAACCGTCCTTATAAATCGTTCTTAGTCTACCTATGGGCGTGCTTCGATGCGAAGGCAGAATCCGTCGTAGATAAGGGCGGTTTAATAATTGGAGGTGAGATATGAAAGTAGCAATATTATATAACATGACTGCACTAGAAGTAGATGACGAGCTAGAAATAGGAGATACAGTAAAAGATGATGAAGGAATTGAACGTGAAATAATGAGTTTCTGGGAATCTGAAGAAAAAGGTTAGAGATGAGCCAAGATTTGATAATCATTAAATGGGTATTAATACTTGGCATGACCTTTTCATTTGGCGTGGCAATTATTGCATTAGTTTTATTAATGGCTTTGTATTTTAATAAGTGAAATTCTTGAATGATGTTTGAAGGTAGCAAATGCTACGTCGCTAAAAAGCTTACTTTCGCATACAAGTAAGTGCGGTATGTAATTAAGGTTAAAGTCCTTAACAAGCATTATTCAAGAATGACATTCGTAGCTCAGTTGGTAGAGCTGTTACTGTCGCTGGTTCAAGTCCAGCCGAATGTCATTCACGAATCCTTCTTAAACTTTTATGTGTGCGCAAATCTCACGGGAAAAATAAGACGGAAAGAAGGATTCACTATATTAACTAACGGAGACAACAATGAAATCTATTATGACATTACCTAACATGATGCCCACTGAAGAAATAGAATGGATTGATATAACGGGCTTGAAGCGTGCAACAATTATGGATGATGAAGTTCATGTAAGTTATTTAAAATCACCAACTGATACTTCTGCAAAACCATTATTATGCTTTAAGTTTGGCATAAAAATATTAGAGCATCTCAAAATTGATGTGAAGCATGATCGATTAGGCGTGCAGCATAATAAATATGATTTTCATGATTTCTTACTTTTAAAAGCATCTAAAGGATATAAAGTAAGTAAACACGCTGAATCTACAGTGCATCAAATATCATTTAGATATCGTGATAATAAAATGCCACAATTTAAATCTGTATTAGTGGGCGCTTTTTTCAATAAAAATGGTACGATACGCCTACGCTTACCCGATGTGGAACCAGTTAATAGTGATGATTAAAACACAACCGTGGAAAATTAGATTAGACAAAGGTCGTTGGCTTATCCAAAAGGGTAAGTCAATTTCCGGCATTTTATCTATGTCAGATTTAAAGCGAGCAGATGATCATCATCTTGCTTACATTATCGAATCTTTAATGAATCTCGCTCATCAATCTGCAAGAGAAGTGAAATGGCATGTACACCCTGAGCAAACCAACATTGAATGATATTAAAGAACTATTAAAAATAGAAAATGAATGCTTTACCTATGACCGATTAGGTTACTATCATTTTTACTATCAGATTCAGCAACGACAAATATTTATTGTAAGCAATCTAAAAGAAATCATGGGCTATATTAGCATCAGATTTCGCAAAAATTATGTTTACATTGCATCGCTTGCTATCAAAAAGCGATATCGCAAAAAAGGTATTGCTAGTTTTATGCTAGCAACATTAGAAAAATCCTACCCTATTATGAAGCTTGATTGCAAAAGGCATAATATTAACTTTTATCATAAATTAGGTTACAAACAGGTTTGCATTAAATATGATTATTATACTGATGGCGAGGACGCTATCACTATGGAAAAGGACATCACATGCCAAAAGGCAGGCCAAGATTAGGGATTTTATACGATGAAGCAGCAAAATATTCGCCATCCAATATAGAGGCCATCGAACTATTTCGAGAGAGCGCTTTTAATCACGGATTGCATCCTATGATGCTACTCAAAGATGATATTGAGTATCTCGATCAATGTAGTGGCTTATTTATCAGAGATACCACTCACCCAAATAACTACACTTATCAATTTGCAACACGTGCAGAGCAACTAAAAATCCCATGCATTGATAGCAGTATTAATATTATGCGAGGTTGTAATAAAATATGGCAATGGGAATGCTTTAAAAAATATAATATCCCGCATCTCAATACCCAATTAATTTTTCCACACGCTAACATTGAGTTAGATTATCCATGCGTCTTAAAAATTCCTGATAGCTGTTTTTCCCAAGGCGTATTTTTAGTTAACAATAAATATGAACTATTAAAACTGTTAAAAAGTAATTCCGAAATTAATACACAATTATTGATGCAGCCATATATGCCAACCGAGTTTGATTGGCGTATTTGCATCTTTAAAAGAAAAATATTATTTGTGGTAAAATATTATATGGCAGATGATGATTGGAAAATCATAAAATATGACAGACAAGGTGGATATATTAATGGACGCCATGAAGCCATTACTAATCTATCATTGCCAATTTATCATGCTGCGAATCAATGTTTACAATTCTTAGATAACGGCCTTTATGGTATAGACATCAAAGAAATCAATCATCAACCTTATGTCATCGAAATTAATGACAATCCAAGTATCGATCATGGCATTGAAGATACGATCAAAGAAGATAAAGTTTATGACACAATTATTAGATCATTTACATAACGCCTCATGGATAGAGGCGTTACCTAGGACAAGGCAGATGATTGATTAAAATCTTCTGTGAGCGCGCATTATATGTGTTCACAATCAAAAAGCAATAGTTGACATTAGTTTTCTTTTCGGTAGACTTCCCGACGTTATTAAAAACAATATGGAGAGTAGAAATGAAAAAATTATATGCATTTTTATGCATTGCGGGATTGAGCATATCGGCTCATGCGGCTGTCAATGGTATCAGTCATCATTCACGAGCTAATTGTGGCGGATTCAATGAATCAGTTAGTTGGGATTTATTACACGCTCATTGGTTCTGGGTTGATAGCAATCATTACAATGCTACTACGGGCGATATTCTTTGTTCTATGGTAAGTGACTGGCAAAATACATGGCGTAATGCTCAATACCATGCAGCGGAAGGATATGGTGGCTGGGGAGTAGAAGGATGGCATTGGATGCCAGATTCACGTGGTGCGCCTGTGCTTCAACAACATGAAGTTGTTTATGACTGTTCTATTTATGATGGTTGGTGGAATTATTAATTTATAGGAAAATAACAATGAAAAAATTATTATTATGTTCGATTTGCGTTACTTCATTAAATTCATTTGCAGCCCCAATGCCTGTTCCAACTCAGCCGTTATCAATTGTGCCTTTAAGCCAAATAAATATGCCTGCTCAGTTTAAGAAAGAATTCGATAAGAATTTATTATCGGAAAGCAAAAATGGTTTCATTGAATCTGATGAAAGCAAATATGTTAAATTCTTTTTGAATTTGCCAAAGACTGCTCCTAAAGAAATGCTTGATTTTCGTGGCGCTGATGTTACGGATACGCATTTGAAGAAAACAAGTAAAGAAATTAATCTTGCTTTTAAAATCAATTGGAATGAGCCTAAAAATATTATCGGTTATGCTGCTATTAATGGCTACAATAATGGATGGACTGGTCTTAGGACATTTTTCACCGATCCAACTTTAGGTGTATGCTCATATTCATATCTTGATTTTGTATCTTCTCAAGGCGCTGCTATTTTGCCGAAAGAATATACTGAGTATCTGGTTAATAAAAAACCATCCAATAAAACTATTACTGGCAGTTATGCAGGTGGTTTTATTTATACTGTTAACTGGTACACGGCAAAATCAGCCAATACATTGGAATGCGCTAATATGAAGTTTGATAAATCATTATTGGATAACGTCATTTTAATGGCTAACAAAATAGATAAATAATCAACAATTTGCTACCCAAAAGGGGCTGGTTATCGAAAGATGACTGGCCTTTTTTATTGGCAGAAATTAAGGAGAGGAGTATATTCGAAGGTCACAAGGGGACGCCTCGTAAGCATCCCCAAGTACTAAAGTCCATTTACTTTCTAAAAGACAGAGCAATTTTAATTGGATTTTAAGTCATTTTCAACCATTAATTGCTCTCTTTAAGGATAAAAAATGACCGATAAAACTATTCATATTGTGTTTCAAGTATTGAATTTTTTAAGCAGTAATGATTCGATTGAGTATAATTTAACCGCAGATGAGCAACTTCTATTAATATTTCTTTCTAAACATCAAGGCGAAAAAGGCATTTATCCGTCAATAAATACATTGGCGCGAGAGATAAAAAGAAGCCATTCAGCCATCCAAAGAACCCTCACAAGATTGCAGAAAAAAAACCTCATTTTGATCAATTATCAACCAGGTAAATCGAGCTATTACACCCTCATTTTACCCCAAAAGTTATCCACAACCCCTAGCGTAGATGCTACTACTAACCCCCCCCTACCCCTAGCGTGTACGCTACCCCACCCCTCGCGTAGACGCTATGACACCCCTAGCGTAGACGCTACCCAATCAGTAAAGAGGAATAATCCAATGAAGAATACAGAGAGAGAGGCTCTCTCTGATTTGTCCATTTTTGAGCCAGATGAGGCCAGTACGATTTTGTGTTCGGACTTGCGTTTAGACATGACAGTTGAATTGCAAAGTTTTAGAGAAAGGCACAAGGGCAAAAAGACCCAATATGAATTTCAGAGATGGCTTAAGTCGGCAAAGGAATATGCCGAACGAAAATCTGGGAAGGCTATAGCACAAGCAGAGCCATACAGTGCGGTTAACAGAATGCCTTTTTTTGAAAGCACCCGAAAACAGGAAATTGGTAAACCAGTGACGGTTGATAAAATTATTGGTTTTCAGGAGCAATTGGAAATTTTAAGGAAGCAAGGAAGTAGACCAAATGGAAAGGACTTCAATTCAGATTCAACAGGAAATCACTGCAGGCGAAGCGATAGCGCTTAAGCTAAAGGGATATTACCATCCAAATGATGCATGGACGCCGATACTTGCATGGAATATTGGCGTTTTACTTCGAGATATCAAACGCGCTGCAAAGAAGTTTTATGTTGACAAAGATGTGATTGAGATCTTAAATTTTTTAAAATCATACAAAAAAGATGATTTTGATGAATTATTAAGCTACGATAAAAAATAAATTCACATACCAAGGAAGGTATATGCAAAGAAAGCCGTCTAAGGCATATTTTAACGCCTACAGCGCACTATATGGCGACAGCCCTATCCAAACCAGTAAAAAACGATCGTCGCGTGGCAAGCCAAATTTGAGCGCTACAGAGGATCAGGAGCAAATAGCCTTCGTTAACTGGCTAGATCGGCGGTTCATCCCGTTTTACCATGTCCCCAATGGTGGGCAAAGGAATCTCATAGAGGGTGCCAAATTTAAGCGCCTTGGCGTGCGGCCAGGGGTACCCGATATTTGCATACCCCGTGCGAGAAAGGGGTACCACGGGCTTTATATCGAGCTTAAACGCACACAAGGGGGTAGGCTCACGCCGCACCAACTCCATTGGCAACGCATTTTGAAGAACGAGGGGTACAAATGGGTCTTAGCATTGGGCGCACTTGAAGCAATCAAGGCGATTGAAGAATATCTTGGCGACTGATATGATCAATGCTTAACCAATTTAGAGGTATAGACAATGCTAATTGCAGGTATTTTGATCGGATTAATGGGCTTTGCTACGGGTTATTTAGGCGGTTCCATATGCGAACATTTGAAGCAATATAAATCAGATTTAGTGAGTGAGATTAATATTTGCAAGGGCGATTTGATCGCATTGCATATGAAGGTAGATAAGTTACTAGGGAATATGGTACAACAAAGTGATTCTTCGTTATAAGTATCGACATTTTCATTGAAAAACTCCTTATAGACGGGGGCACTCGCAGCCCCCTTTTTTTTGAAGGATGAAGAATGACACCGGATGTTCGCGCAAAATTAAAATCATTGTTAATGAAACACGAAGGGTTTAGACAATTTGTTTACACTGATACGACAAGTCATCTTACTATCGGTTTTGGTCGCAATTTATCTGATCGTGGCATCTCATCAACTGAAGCCATGTCTTTGTTGGATGATGATATTTTTTACTTTTCTAGCAAACTATCTCATTTATTGCCTTATTGGGATAGCATTGATGCTATTAGACAAATAGTTTTGATTGATATGTGTTTCAATCTTGGTGTTAATGGATTACTTCAATTTCAAGCTATGTTAACCGCATTGCAAAACAAAGATTACAATTTTGCCGCTGAAGAAATTCTAAATTCAAAAGCCCACGAACAATGTCCCGAACGCTATGAGCAATTGGCCTATATTATGAAAACCGGAGAGCTATGATTGCTATTTTAAAAGATATAATCCCAATTATCGAAACATCAGCACCCATGATTGCAAGTGCGCTAGGCTCTCCGATGTCAGGCATAATTGTTAAAATGATATGCGATGCTTTCGGCACATCTCCGCATGATTTGCCTACATTGATAAGCAAAATACAATCAAGTGAAGATGCCCCCGCGATTTTTAAATCATTGGAAAGCGCAAATTCTAATTGGATTAGTGGATTACTTAATTTCCAACGACCTAATAAGATAACGATTTCAGTCTGTCTTGATTGGAATTAATGCCCGAAGTAGGAATCGAACCTACAATCTATTGATTACAAATCAATTGCATCACCGTTATGCTATTCGGGCTTCTTTTGCTCAACTAACATCACAAAGTATAACAACATTATCGCACGTCTTATTACTTGCGATTCATTTTCACCAAAATGAGACGCGAGTAACTTTAACTCGCGCTCATCTTCAGCGGTTAGGCAAATCGATTTACGGCGCGTGGTGGTCATACTTATTCTGTCTCTTCTATATCTTTCATTTCTTGCAGATAATCAATTTTAGCTTGATTATCCATCGTTTTAATAATCCATCTTGCTAATTGCCATTTTTCCATACTCATTAAATCAACAAAAATTATATCATCATTAAATTTTGTCATTTCGAATCTCCAAACAAATAACTAGCAGTACAATCGATTACGTCCCAATTTATGCCGATGGTTGCATCATGATTTTTTTCAATCTCAATTAGTACATCGCTGCATTGTTCGTCTGTTAAATCTGGCCGTTGACATTTCACATCATCAATTGACCATGTAATGCTAATTTCTGTTTTCATTTTATTATTCCTCTGTTTCTTCGACAATTTTGACTTTATATGTTTTGCCATTATTAAATTTTACGGTGTTCCATTTATCTAATAGCATAAAATATTTGTTGTCTTGATTTTCTTTGATGATTTCTTTAATTGTATCTTGCATCATGTATAAGCTATTCATTGTTTTGTCTTCCTAATCAATCATAATATCTAAACCAGCCCATGACATTTGCTCGCGACATTCTTTGTCTTCGTCAGAGTGCCAAAAATCTTCCAAAAATCCTTCGTGCCCGCAATAACTGCACGTATGCCACTTTTCCAATTTATCGCCATTCATCATTGCGACTTGGAAATCTTCATTAGTTAAAAATACATATCCGCTATCTTGATTCAACATCGGATGAACGCCAGTATTATCAAAATTTTCCGGTAAACCTTGTTCGCGCATAGCTTGTAATAATTGCGATAACATTTTTAGTTCACGAAAACCAAACTTGCTTAAATCAGTTGTTGTTGTCATTTTTAAATCTCCGTAGCGGGTTAGTTGAGTTACTTATTAAAAATAAAATTATTTACGTCATTGCATAAATTTGTGAAACAATCTGCTATCGCTCTCATTTCCCAATTTTTTAGTTTTTCCTGTTTAAAGATTTGAACTAAATATTCTTTCGCTTCATTCATTGATTTATTAGTAGCTAATGTCATGGCATTACATACCAATTGATATGCTTTCGAATCTGTTTTTAAACCGTGAACTCTATTTGTTTGTGACATTTTTAAATCTCCGTAGCTGTTGTTTAAGTGTTACCAGGATAACATTAAGTATTCTCATTGTCAAACTATTGTGATAATTATTTTTTACCTATATAATAGCTGCACAATTGGAGAACAATATGAGATCGTGCAAAGATTGTGCAAAGGGTAAATGTAAGAAACATAAGGGAAATAAGCGATATGACACTGAAGTTTTGCGTACCATGCGGCGGATCGGGAAAGATGATGGGTGGCGGAATGATCATCAACGATTGCTCGCAATGTAATGGTCGAGGTAAAACAGAAGTGATCGAAAACGATTTAGAATTTCTTGAAGCAAAAGATACTGAAGCTTACAAGAAAGCATTTGAAGAAGAGTTTACACAGCAAGCTAAGAAGAAGGGAAAGAAAAATGGCTAAGGTTGGAAGACCGCATACTTACACGAAAGCATTAGGCGATGAAATTTGCGCTAAACTTTCTACATGTGAATATGGTCTTTCTCGTTTGATAAAAGAAAATCCTCATTGGCCTTGCAGACAAGCTATTTTTGAATGGCGAATTAATGTCAAAGAGTTTGGCGACAAATATGCAAAAGCTAAGCAAGATCAGATTGAAGCAATGATGGATCAAATCATTGATATTGCTGATGATGTATCAAGAGATACAATCACCAATCAAGAAGGAAAACAAATTTGTAACAGCGAATGGATTAATCGATCACGTTTGCGAATTGATACGCGCAAGTGGATGGCTGCAAAATTGGCTCCTAAAATATATGGCGAACGTACTTCACAAGATGTAACAGTAAGTATGCGCCAAGAAGATGCATTAACAAGTTTAGAATAAATTATTTAAATTGCGAGTATATTATGACTGAAATTAGCGATAATGATGTGCGTCAACATATTAAAAATCTCCTTCCTTCTATCTTACAATACTTCCGCGAAAAGTTTTATCTTGAAATGATTGATATAGATGACAAGCAAATAATCTTAAATGTATATGCCAATCTCCTAGGCCATTTTGTTTGCAAAGCGATTATTGATATAGTGCAAGCAGTAGGCATGGATTACGACAAAAGCATGTCATTTAAAGATGATCTATTAAATACCATTCAAGAAATACTTATCAATTCTTTATATAAAAATGAAGATTTATTATGTCCACAACAAGACTATCTAAACTAAAGAAAATCACAACCGATTGGCGTTTAACTATCTTTGGTGAAAAGATTCACACACCTAAAGAAATGTTGCCACTTAATCATCCCGAATCGCCGCATTATGAACGTTGGAAAAAAGAGAACAAAAAATGATTGTTAAGACTTGCAAACATCATGGTGAATTAACCCGTGATCAATTGATTAAGAAAGGTAAAGATAAAAAAAACGAACCAATCTATCGCTGCAAGCAATGCATGAAAGATTTGCATGATAAATATTACCAAATAAATAAAGAAATCGTATTACAAACACAGCGAGAGTACAAAAGATTGCATCCTGATAAGATTGCTTTAGTGCATGCAAAATCTGCGAAAGAGCAACCGATGATTCCATTCGTCCATGACTGTCACAATGGAACAACATTGATAGAAGTGCCATATGATAAAGCTACTGGTGAGATTGAATGGGAACCTGTTAAGAGTCTTAAATAATGAAACATCCCTATTATATGATGCTAGATAGTGATTGTATCGAAGTAACACCAGATGTGTGGCAACGTCGTTACCCTTGGAAAGACCCTTTAAAATTATGGGAACATATCCAACGTATTAAAAAAATTGTAGAGAGAAACAAAAATGCAAATAACCACTGTAGTAAAAAATAAAAGATATTCGACTGTGAAAGACATGCCAAAGCATTATAGTTCATTTACTATATCATCAAAAAGCTGGTTAATATTTAATGAGAAAACAAACGGTTTCGCTCAATGTATTAAGCGATTGGGTAAAAAGATATTAATTGATTTAGATGCATTTGAAGAATGGGTTAATAAACAATAAAAGGTAATAAAATGAAAGCACAAAGTCTTGATGGTTTAGATATTCACGCTATTATTGGCACAGTTGAAGTGTCGATATTAACTGCGCAATGCATGCTTGGACGAATGGGAATTGGTTCGGATCTTATTTTAACACTTAAAGTTGAAATTGATGGTCTTTGTGCTGATATGTGGTCATTAGTTGTAGTGGCTTTACAATCTAAAGAAGATAATAACAATGAAACAAGAAAGTTAATTGAAAAGCAAATTGATGAGAGAATAGAAAACTTTAAGTTAAACATAAAGCAGATTGATGGGACTTTAAGGGAAAAGCATGCGCATTGATGAGCAAGTTTGTGCTTTGGCATTAGCTAACAAGCTGAAAGAATTAGGTGTCAAACAAGAATCAATATTCTATTGGCATTATTCAGTCTATACAAAAGAAGATTTTAAATGGGAACTTCAGTTTTCATTGAATTTGCACAAACCTTTTTTGAATCCTGATAATTTTATCTCAGCCTTTACGGTTGCCGAGTTAATTAATTTATTACCTCAAGAAAATGAAAGGATTGGTTTTGGTCTCGAACTCTTAAACGTAGCAAAATTACGCGGTAATAAATATTATGCAGCATGTAATTCAATCGAACCTAGTCGCGATGAAATTTGGTGGGATAATAATATAGCAAATGCAATTGCCGCAATGCTGATTTACTTGATTGAAAATAAGTTGATGGAGATGCCGAAATGAGCGAATGGATTAGCGTTAAAGAAAGATTGCCTGAATCGCCAGAAAAAGGAAGTTTGCCAGTAATTATTGCATCATATAGCTCGATGAGGAAAATATATCATATTGGATATGTTGAATTTCAGAAGAATTATTTTTATGATAGATACAATGAGAAAATTGTAATCGACGATCCTTATTGGCAAATTACTCACTGGATGCCACTACCGGAGCCGCCGAAATGAGCTTGGATTTATATTTAATACACAAAACATGCGATCATTGCGGGCAAACACCAGAGTCTAATCATTTTAATTATACATATAATGTTTCTTCCATGTGGTATGAGATATTTCTGAAGGCAAAAGGAATGGTTGATATTGATGGCATGACTGGTGGCGCAGCATTATTAAGATTAAATATTGCATTATTAACATTAAAAAGTGACCCCGAGAAATTCATAAAATTAAATCCACCGAACGGATGGGGAAGTTATGATGGTTTTATTTTATTTATTGAAAAATTAATTGAAGAATGTAATAAGCATCCAAATTCTATATGGAGAGCAAGCAGATAATGACAATACAAAAACTTGATTTTGATGAGAATGAAAAATGCCCATGCATGAAAACATGTTGTGAAAACCCTAAAGTCCAAGGTGATGAAAATGAAATGTATTGTCTTTATTGCCATTCATTTTGCTTATGCAATAGTTAATTGAGAGGTCAATATGATAAAAAATAAACTTGATTTTGATTTAGAAGAATTTTATCAACACGAACATGATCTAAGTAAAGATCAGCAAACCTACGTCTTGAATTGTATTGGTTCTGCGGTTGGCAAACTCAAACAACTCTGCCAAGCAGTCGATGCGATTAACGAATTGCTAAATTCAGTAACAATGGCTCATCTGAATGATTTCACTGCATTAGCAAAAAGGATAATGGAGCTAGAACGCTTTCAAGATATTACGCATTTGCAATACCAAAAAGTGATTAAGAAACAATGCGATCATCGAATATTATCTGGTGCTATTTTGATAGATGGTAAATGTATGAAATGTGGAGAAATAGCTTGAATAAAATCCTCAAAGAAACCTTGCACATGTTAAGCATTCACCAGCGTGAGGATATGAAAAATCGAGATTCTTTAGAATGTCAACTTAATGAACGACAATATGTCATCAGTATTTTAGAATCTGCAAAAAACAAGTTAGAATCTTATTTTGGAAGTCAGCATCATATTGATTGTTATTCGCATACTGGTGGTTTATGCAGTTGTTCTTCTATAAATCAATGCGCTCATGACTGGATACATAATACGGTATATAAAAATATAAAAGATGTTAAAAGTTTTATGAAATGCCAAATATGCGGAGTAGAAAAATGACTAATACCGGTTGGATATGTCCACGTTGTGGAAATGTATATGCGCCATTTTGGTTTTCATGTGATAAATGCAATCAAGAAAACAAATCTAAACAATCATTACCATCAATGCATGACGAATGCGATCATGATTGGAAAATTTGGAACGTAAGCAATCTCAAGGCTGAACACAGATGCCAAAAGTGCGGAGAGATTAAATGATCTATCTATTAATAGAGGCGCTTGTGTTTTTTACTGCTTTTTATTTACTTAATCATACTAAATATTTACCGAGCCATTACTATTATCCATCTTTATTATTGGCAATCGGTTGGTATGCTAAAAAGTTTATGGAGCGATTGAATGACAACCGAAGATAAAGTAAAAAATATCATCGCATTCTTATGCATCATGTTTGGTGAAGAATCATATTGTATGCAAGAAATCATGAATATTCCACCAGATTATGTGATTGAGAAATTTGAGCGCTATGTACTATCAACGCGTGATGAATCAGATTGGGGATTGCATCCAACATTGCGCCGTGGCGCATTCAATCAATATTGTGAGAAGTGGAAGCTACATATTAGTGAGAATGTATAAATGACTGAAGAGCAAAGATTAGAAGCTGAGGTATTTTTAAAAGTAGGTGAATTTATTCGTCAAACTGCTGATCAAGTTGAAAATATGCGTAATGCTATTATGGAATTAGCTAAAGCATTAAGTGGCATGAATTATAAGTTAGATGAGATATGCAAACATATTAAGGATAACAAATGAGATTTGAAGACGCCTTGAAGGCGATGCGCGAAGGTAAGAAAGTGAGATTGACGGATTGGATTCCGAATGGATACATCGCTATTGAAGATAATGAAATTCATAATTATTTTCCTACTCTATGTGAACAAACATTAGATATGGATGAAATTATGTCTAATAAGTGGGAAATAATAGAATGATTTGCAAACAATGTCATGCAGACGGAAAGAAAAGTACTGTGAATGAAAGTAAATTCAGTGGTATTCGTACACTTCTTTATTGCAGTCCATATTATGACGAAGAAAGAAGTCTGAAAAATCACGTAAGAAATGTTGGTGTGGATGGGAGGCGAAATGATTATCTATAAATATCCCATCCCAATTGAAGATGAATTCACTATCGATATGCCACTGCTATCGACAATATTAAAATTTAGTTTGCAAAATGGAGAGCCATTTATATGGGTTAGTCATAATCTTGGCGCTGATAATGCGTCATTACGACAAATGCCAAAAATGCGGAGCGATTGAATGAAATGCCCATGCCATGATTTGATCTTACCAAGATGGGATCTTTATATCTGTCCTTATTGTAAACGCAAATTAGCGTGGATAGATATTCCTCTTTATAAACACAATAATGTAGTGGAGCGATTGAATGAATAAAGATATTACCTATGAAGATGTAATTGCAGTTTGTAATAAATTAAAAAAAGAGGGTAAAAGCATCTCTGCAGTTGATGTTAGACAAGTTTTGCAATCTGGTTCATATACTACAATTGCTAAGCACATTAATAATTGGCGAGCAAAAGTAACATTAAAATATGATGTATGCTCCAAATGCCAGGGTAAAGGCAAAATTAAATCGCGCGGCTATGATTTAGTAAATTCAAAAGATATTAGGAAAATGAATGCTATTATGAAAAAGTATGATTTAAAGAAATATCAAATTTCTAAGATTTTAGGAATATCTACAGGTGCAGTTGTTGGATGGTTTAGAGTTGGCACTAATGTACAAGGTAAAATTAAACCTGTTTATTTTGAATTATTAGCATTGAAAGGATATAAATAATGAAATTCGAATGGGAAGAAATTGATCGAAAAAGTTATGGTTATACTGAAAGGGCAAAGGTTTTTGGTGGTTGGCTCATAAGAGTAGTAGATATTGGAGATGTTTGTTATTTTGGCATGACATTTGTTCCTGACCATAACCATGAATGGGTGATTAATGCCTGAAACCTGGTTTACTAGCGATACCCATTTCGGTCATGCTAACATTCTGAAATACGAGCAAGAAGCTCGACCTTTTACTTCATTGGAAGAAATGCATGAATGCCTTATTGAACGGTGGAACATGGTGGTGGCTGACGCTGATACTGTTTATCACGTTGGTGATTTTTGTTTTGGCAAGCACAATATATCAATTGCTTCACGGCTTCGCGGTAAGAAGAAGCTTATACTGGGGAACCATGATACTTACCCTACTGCTAATTATCTTAACTTTTTTGATAAGCTGTATGGTGTGCTTTTCTGGCGACGATGCATCATCAGCCATGTGCCTTGTCATCCCAATGGAATCGGACAGCGTTGGATGATGAATATTCATGGGCATTTGCATTCTAAATTAGTCCAAGAAGCGGTATTTAATCAAGGTAAAATCATTTCTTATATTGACGACCCCAACTACTTCAATGTATCAGTCGAACAACATAATTTGACGCCAGTCAATGCGGATGTGATTATGGAGAGAGTTAAAGCGTTAGATTAACATAGGATTTTCTCATGGATGAGAGAGAGCGAGCAATACGCATTAGATTGCGTGATGATTTTATTCACTATTCGACAAGATGTTTAAAGATCAGAGACAAAGACGGTAATATCGTACCGTTTACCTTAAATAAAGCCCAATTACATCTTCATAAAATGGTTGAACAGCAACGTGCTGCAACCGGCCGTGTGCGCGTCATTATTGTTAAAGGTCGTCAACAAGGCATGTCCACTTACACTGGTGGGCGATTTTATCATCAAGTAACGCAATCCAAAGGTAAGCGCGTATTTATTTTAACGCACGAAGATCAGGCTACGAATAACTTATTCGACATGGTTAAGCGTTATCATGAACACTGCCCAGATATCATGAAGCCGACCACGCGTGCATCCAATGCAAAAGAATTAATTTTCTCGAAATTAGATTCTGGTTATATGCTTGGTACGGCTGGCAATAAATCTGTTGGACGATCTGCAACGATTCAGTTGTTCCATGGTTCCGAAGTTGCCTACTGGCCTAATGCTGAGGAACATGCCAAGGGTATTTTGCAATCTGTTCCGCGTGATCGATCGGAGATATTCCTAGAATCAACAGCCGATGGTATTGGTAATTACTTTCATGAACAATGGCAATTAGCTGAAGAAGGTATTTCGCAATTCATGCCAATATTTATTCCGTGGTATTGGAATGATGAATATAAAGCGCCATTGGCTGAAGGATTTACTTTAACTGATGAAGAGATAGAGTTAAAACGCATATATAGTCTAAACGACAATCAAATCATGTGGCGACGTGAAAAGATTGTGGAAAATAGTCATAAGGGTTTACCTGGTTTGCGCGCTTTTATGTCGCAGTATCCTTGTACGCCGACTGAAGCATTTCAAACGACTGGCGAAGATTCATTTATCACACCTAGTGAAGTAATGGCCGCACGTAAATGCAATGCTGAACCGGTTGGCGCATTAATCGTAGGTGTTGATCCTGCGCGCTTTGGTGATGATCGCACATCGATAATTAGGCGCAAAGGTCGTGTTGCTTATGGATTAAATAGCTTTCACAAGAAAGATACTATGTCGATTGCTGGCATGGTGCATCGCATTATTAATGATGAATCGCCTACTCGTGTATGTATTGACATTGGCGGACTTGGTGCCGGTGTTTATGATCGCTTGAAAGAATTGGGTCATGCTGATGTGATTGTCGCGGTCAATAGTGCTGAAACTGCGTTGAATGAAGACCGCTATTGCAATAAGCGCTCTGAGATGTGGGGATTGATGCGGCAATGGTTATTAGAGCAACCGGCACAAATTCCTGATATGGATACCTTGCATGCTGATTTGTGTGGACTCAGGTATGAACACGATTCCAAAGATCGATTGAAGATGGAAAAAAAGAGCGATGCCAAAAAGCGCGGGATTAGATCACCAGATGAAGCTGATGCATTAGCATTAACATTTGCATTGCCAGAAAAAGCCTTGACTGATTCCAGTAAGAAGAAATATGATGCGATGGCAAAATCTATGTTAAGCAGTTCTAACCAAATCGACCGACTGAAGAAATCAGCATATAAATAGGGAATTATCATGAAAACTTTAAAATTAGCGGAAGCCTTATTGCGACGAAAAGAGTTACAAGAAAAAGTGGAAGTTTTGAAAAAATTTAAAGATACGCAAGTCTATTATGAGATTCGTGGTCAACGTGTCAAAGTCACTGATGGTATTGAAGAGATTAATGCAAACTATCCAAAGCTTGATTTATCGCAAGTCACCGCTGAGTTTGATTGGGCTGCAAGACAATTACGATTAATTGATGCGGTCATCCAACAAGCAAACTGGACTTGTGAGGTTTCAGTTGATCCAATGGTAATGCAAGATTTTGAAAGAAAGGTTATCATTAAAGCGTAACAAAATTAGCTTGGGGCGAATGGAAAGGCCGCTAGGAGCCTTAATCCTTAGTGAATTGCAATTCACGTAGCCGTGGTTGGAAACGTTATCAGCCAAACTTCTTTGGGAAGTTAATAAATGATTAGCTCAGCTGGTTAGAGTACATGCTTGATAAGCGTGAGGTCATCGGTTCGATTCCGATATCACTAGTGTTAATGCTAACTCCGATTATGCGAACATTGAATTGCTAATTTCCGATTGACTGACTATGAGAACATGAGTAGCCCGATTATGAGAACTACGATTAACCAATCCATTGACCAAGCTATTATTATGAATATTTTGACTATATAATGTCCTTGAACTTGTTGACAAGGATAGTCACATGGAAGTGGCGAAGTATAACCCCGATAAACTCGAACGGATTAAAACAACCGTTCGACGCGCACATGATTATTTCAAACCTAATTACGACCGTTATAATGAATTTAGACGGTTTGTTTTCGAATCATCTTTAAGAGAAGAAGAAATCACTTTATTGATTACGTTGAGCAAACCTCAACTAGAATTTAATATTCTGGAAGCTTATATATCACGATTACTTGGTGAATTTAGCAAACAAGAACCAGATATCGAAGTTAATGCTGATGACCAAAACACCGCAGATCCTGCAACTATTAAAGTTTTAGAGCAACATTTAAGACATACCTTAACAGATTCTGCTAATTATCATACGCGATATGAAGTTTACAAAGATTTGTTATCTGGTGGTTTTAGCACATTAAAAGTTAAAACTGATTATGCAAATTCAATGAGTATGGATCAAATTATTACGATCGAACGCTGCTTTGATCCGACATTATGTGGATTTGATCAGCTTGCAAGATATTCACATAAAGGTGATGGACGATTTTGTTTTGAATTATTTCCCATGTCTAAAGAAGATTTTGAAGATGAATATCCTGATGTATCACTTGAAGAGATGAATTTCAGACGTGATTTTGCTGGATTTAATTGGTCATACTTAAATGACACAACGGAAATATTAGTTGTTGCAGATTTCTATGAAAAGAAATCGAAAGACGAGCAAATCATGAAGTTGAGTGATGGTAAAGTTGTTACTAAAAAGCAATATGCCAAAATGGAAAAAGAGTGGAACGATTTCGCGCAGATGCCAAGACCAATCGGCAAGATGCGTACCACAAAAATTGAAACTATTCATCGCACTAGGTTAATTGAAAATAAAATACTTGAAGAAGTTGAAACGGACTTTTCATATTTACCTTTAATATTTGTTGATGGTAATTCTGTTTTAATTAAAACGCCAAAAAATGGTAATGTTCGACAGGTAACAAGACCTTATGTTTATCATGCAAAAGGCGCTCAACGATTAAAAAATTATGCTGGTATTGCATTAGCTAATGAAATTGAAAATACAGTACAGCATAAGTTTATGATTAAGAAAGAAGCATTGCCAAAAGAAGAAGAATGGCTGGCGGCTATTAAAGATGTTCAGAAACCTTCTAACATTATTGTTAATGCATTTTATGAAGAAAATCCAGATCAACCAATTCCTGATCCGATTAGAGAAGTTGTCAAGATTCCAGCGCCACCTGAAATTGCACAAGCTTTTACTGGTTCTGATGCATTGATTCAAAATATTTTAGGATCGTATGATGCATCATTAGGCATAAACAACAATCAGTTATCAGGGGTAGCATTAGTAGAAGCAGCATCACAATCAAATGCGGCTGCTATGCCATATATTGTGGGTTACTTACAAGGATATCAACGTGGCGCTCAAATCTATACGGATTTATTGCCGAAATATTATACCACACCTCGTACACTTCCTATTATGGATAATGACGGACAAAAGTCATATGTTAAAATTCATGGTGAAGATGGCATTAATATGTTTTATGACGCAAATGTCTTGAATGTTGTTGTTAAAGCTGGTGCTTCATTCCAGGTACAGAAATCTCGCACAATCATGATGGTAAAAGAGATGATGGGAATGTCGGAGCTTTTCGCACAATTTATTGCAGAGAAAGGTCTAAACTTTGTATTGGATAACATGGAAGGTAAAGGCATCGAGCAATTAAAACAAATGGTAGATTCATGGTTGCAAGAGTTGCAGCAACAGAAACAAGCAGCACAACAAGCGCAACAGCAAGAAGCGCAAAACAATCCTGCAATGATTAAAGCACAAATTGACATGCAGAAGTTGCAACAACAATCAGTTAAAGATCAAATGCAATTTAAAGTTGATATGATGAAACTTCAACAAGAAGAACGTAAAGTATTAGCGGATGTTAGAATATCGCATGATGAGAATGCGGTTGAACTTGTTAAAGCGCAAACGGAACGCTTTGCTAAACAAGTTGATCTTGAAATTAAAAAGCATGACATGCACCATAATCATCGAATGGATATTCATAATGCTAAACAGGCTATGAAAGAATCTGCAAGAGAAGGAGCGCGTAATGGAGCGTAAAGTAACATGGAATGATTTGCGAGAAGCATCTCAACAAGAGTTAAAGCAAATCTATAAGTTATCTGATCGACAGCTCGAACGACAAGTGCGTCGTCATATGGATGGAGCGAATGCAACTGAACGTCGAAAACTTTATGAAACTGTTTATGGGAAGAGACGATAATGCCACTTAAAAAATCGAAATCAAAAGCAGCCTTCAAGGAAAACATTAAGGCTGAAATGAAAGCGGGTAAACCGCAAAAGCAAGCTGTTGCGATTGCCTATTCTGTTAAACGAAAAGCAGGGAGAAAGAAATGAAACCAAATCCATATGGTAAGCGTCAAGCAAAGAACTCAAAGAAAGCAGTTAGCCGGACTGAGAAAGCAGTAAAGCCAGTTGCTAAAGATACGAATAAAACAAGACGTTCGCATAACATGCCGAAAGGTCGAATTAGCCAACCTAAAGGATAACTTTAATATGGCTTTGAAACCGATGTTTGATCAGCACTTTTCATCTTGGAATGAGACTGAAGAATTGGAAGCATATAATCGTGATTTTAATGAACGCATGGCAAAACGCCCAGTTGGTAATAAGACAACTTGCAAGAAATGTGATGGTAAGGGATTTGAAAAAATAACGTTTCTTAATTCATTTTCTTTAAGTCCTAATCTTTTTGCTGATTATCATGATAAATATCGATGCTTAAATTGCAACGGAACTGGCTATGTCACTCCTACAACTTAATCCACCACTTGAACTAGAGACACCTAAAGGAAAGGGTTATGCATGGTTTTTAATTGATTATGGCGCTGAATCAGATCTTTACTGGGTGACTGCAATTAATGAAACGCATGAAGTATGGACTTTTGCAAATCATGAAGTCAGAGCTGCAAAAAATATCACATTGGGTCGAGACAAAGTTTCACGTAGAACAAATGAATGTTCTAAATGTAAAGGTGTAGGGTTGAGGAATGAAACCAGTTGGGCATGTCGATCTTGCGGCGGCACTGGGAAATATCTTGGAATGCTGTAACTCTCGTTGTATCATAAGTCAACACTTCATGGAGGAAGTATGATGAAAGAAGAAATGAAAGGAATGATTGATAATCGGATGGTTAAAGAAGACCATCAACAAGGGATTGAACGCGTTAAGCAAAAGCCTGGCTCTATGCCTGTTGGCCAACCTGGTAAAATGGGTATGGGTGACAAAGCAGATTGGAAACGTTCAGGTGGTTCTTTAACTCCACGTAAAGCATAACTTAAAAGGATTTAAGTCATGGGCATTTTACAGGCTCCTCAAGTATTACCTGGCCAAGTTGGTGTGATTGGCGCAATCAAATATATGGTCACAACAGATAGTGCAGCAACAATTCAAGTTGCTGGTTATTTAAATTCAATCGATCTCGCTGTTAATCCTATTTTAGCATCTGATATTTTGGGCGTTACTTATTCTTATAACCAAAATACTGGGCATGGAAGTTTTTCATTGTTTAGCGTAAGCATCAGCAATGGTGTAATTACATTAACGCAGATTGCAACATCAGGCGTGACACTACCAACAATTGCAAATCACATTGCAACTTATACAAATACATCTGGTACATTAAGTGAAGATCCAGCAACTGCAATCAGTGGTGGAAATATTCAAGCTGGTTTATCTGGAACCGCTGGTACAGTTGCATCATTCCCATCAACAGCATCAAAGGGTTCTTTAGTTTTAGCGGCTGTTGCAAATACTGGTAATACAAATACAACAATTTCAAATGTTGCAATGGGTCAAGCATCAGTTATTTCTATTCCTGATCCAGCAGGCGCTACAGCAGATTTTGTTCTTGCACCAAGCGCATTAGTGTCTGGTAACTTAGTTAAAGCATCTGGTACTGCAGGTTTGATTGTTGATCAAGGCGTTGCAATGAAATCAGTTGCACAAGCTGCTGTTGCAGGTGGTGCTGCTGCACAAACTGTTACAGATGCATTTTGCACAAGCGCTGCATGTGTTGTTGCAAGTTGGAATGATACAACGAATGCTGTATCAATTCAGAAAGTTGCAGCAGGTAATGGTAGTTTTGTGGTGACATCATCTGGAGATCCTGGTGCATCACACATTAATTACATCATTACTAAATAGTATTGACAATTGATTGCGCAAAAGCGCAAACTATTTTCAACGGAATCATCCGTGCTAAATTAAAATGATTGTAGACCTGTGACAGATTAGCAGGGTTTTTAGCGTGACGGCGTTAATAGTCCGAGACTCTTGCGTTATTAGAGGCATTACCGTGACGGGGCAATAGTCAGAAAGGAAGCAATATGACAGATGGTACAAATGGAATGAGCCAGAGTATTGATACATCTAGCTCGCAGACTGTTACTTCATCGCAGCCACCCGTGCAATCAAATGCACCCGCGACTCAAGATGAAAGAACATTTAGGCAACAAGAAGTTTCTGAAATTGTTAAGCGTGCAAAGCATGATGCTGTTGAGTCTTATCGGAAGATGCAGACTGAACAACCTCAATACTTGCAACAAAAGTATGGCGATGCGAATGTAGCGCAACCGTCAAATTTTGGCGAAGAACATTACAGAAAAATTGCTGCTGAAGAAGCACAAAAACATCTTGATGGAGTAAGGAAGGAAGCCTTACAAAAAAGTCAGGATGAACATGCACAACGGACTGTGGACAACTTCTTCAATAAAATTTCTGCAGGCAAAGAAAAGTATAAAGACTTTGATTCAGTGACAGGGGATGTTGAATTAGCACGCTTTCCAAATGTAGTTCAGTTAATGGCAGACCATGTGGATAACGCTGGTGATGTTTATTACGAACTTACTAAGGATCGCACTAAGATGGCTATGCTTGAACAGCTAGCTTTAATGTCTCCCAAAGACGCAATTGTACAAGCGCGCAGATTATCTCAATCAATAAAAGATAATGAAGCGGCAAGTAAAATTCGTACTCCAAATGAACCTCTCTCTCAATTGCGACCTTCTAACACCGGAACGGATAATGGTGCTATGTCGGTCAAAGACTATAGGAAAAAGTATAAGGTGTAAAAAACCTTAGACCAAGGAATACATAGTACAGCTTTATCCGAACTATTTAATGGACTTAATAGTTAGGAGCAATTCACATGGCAGTGTTTCCGAATAATATTTTACAAACGGTACAAACTTATCAACGCTCATCTCTTGGTTTGTTACTTAACTTGTGTGCGCATATTTCCACAGCAAACACAAAGTTTAAAGATTTTGACAAGATTCAAGCGAACCTTGGATCAACAGTTACATTCGATTTACCACCACGTTTCACAACGGCGGCTGGATTAGTTGCATCGTTTGAACCAGCAGTTCAACGTGTATTGCAACTCGTTGCAGATCAAGCAAATAACACAAGCTTTGCAGTTACATCACAACAAAGAATCTTCAATCTTGAAAAAGGTGAAGAAGATTACATGCGCGTGTTTGGAAAATCAGCTATTGCAGAACTTGCAAATTTAGTTGAGTCAAACATCGCATTAAACTGGGCATCAGCTGTTGTTAGCCAATTAGATGGCACAATGAATACATTCTCAGGCCCTTATCGTTTCTTTGGCGATGGATCAACTGCTTTAACTTCTTATCAACAATTAGCGCAAGCTGTGATGTTGTTTAAGAACTATGGTGCAGTTGCTGAAGGCATGAAGATTTACTTGCCTGACACCGTTGTTCCCGCTGTTGTTGGTAATGGATTAAATCAATTCGTTCCACAACGTAACGATGACATTGCAATGTCTTGGGAAATTGGTGATTTTGGTACACCTCGTGTGAACTACTATCAATCCAACTTAATGCCAATTCACGTATCTGGTAACACAGGTGTGAATGCTCAGACATTAACAGTGATTAGCACAAACGATCCAACAGGACAAAATGTCACATCAATTACATTAAGCGGTGCATCAGCATCAGATGCTAATGCAGTATTTGCTGGTGATATGTTCCAATTCCAAGATGGTGTTTCTGGCCAACCAAACATGCGTTATTTAACCTTTATTGGTCATAGCCCATCTGCAAACCCTGTGCAAGTTCGTGCAATTGCTAATGCTGCTTCTAATGCAAGTGGCAATGTTACAATTAGTTTTACTCCTGCATTGAATTGGGCTGGTGGTGCAAATCAAAACCTCAATAATCCAATTGCAGCTGGCATGAAATTGTTAACTTTCCCATCCCATCGTTGCGGTGGCATTTTGGGCGGCGAAGCATTATTCATGGCTATGCCACAATTACCAGAACAAAGTCCATTTGATACAGCGAATGAATACGATCCAGAAACGGGTGCATCATTACGCTTAACTTATGGTTCGCTGTTCGGACAAAACCAAACCGGCATGATTTATGACGAAGTACATGGTTCAGTGATTGTTCCTGAATATTCCATGCGCTTCCTCATTCCATTGTCACAAGGTTAATAAATGACGGGGACTGAAACATGTCCCCATTCACTTAAAGGATTAAGAGGATACACACATGGCTAACCCACAAATTCAAAATGACGCGATCTATTCTTTGCCGCATTTATATCTACAAGGCTTAAGTATTTCGCCAGCATCAACAACATTACTTGCTGTCGCCCCAGGCGCTGCAAGAGACTCCAATAATATTTTAGATATGGTTGTTGGTTTGCAAAATTATGCAGGCATTGATAATCCAGCATTATTAAATTCCAATTATCAACCTGGCTTACTGATTAATTCTGCGATCAATGGTGTTAATGGATTAGATACCGGAACAATTGCAGCTAGCACACAATATGCTATTTATTTGATTGGCGATTCTCGTCTTTACAATAACACAGCAGCAGTGCTTAGCTTAACAAGCAATTATCCAGGCCCAATTATGCCAAGCGGATATGATTCCTATCGATTGATTGGATTCATTGAAACTGATAGTTCAAGCCATTTTGTTTATGCAACGCATAAGCCACAGAACATGGCAGGATTTTTGCAATATTATAACTCGCCTGCAATTTCTGTATTGTCTGGTGGTAATGCTACAAGCTTCACAGCAATTGATTTAACAGCAAGCAGTGCAGTTCCAACAACAACTTTGCCCAATGTAATTGTAGGTTTACTTGTAACATTCACACCTGCAGCAGCTGGTGATGTTGTTGAATTTAGACCAACAGGATCAAGTGCAACTGGCAATTTACCAACAATTGTTGGTGTATCTGCTGGTATTGCGCAATCGCAATATATCGTCATGATTGCTGGCGTTGGCTCATCTAAACCTGAAATTGATTATTTAGTTACATCAGGTTCTGATGCGGTTAGCGTATCAGTTGTATCATGGGGTGGTGTATCAAATAGCGCATATCCTGCGTTAGTGTAATGATAAGGACATACCATGGCCTATTTAGCTCAACAGCTTATTACGCGCGCATGGTATCTATCAGGAATTATCGCCCGTAACCTTCAAACACCTACGGGCGATCAAATTACTGATGGATTGATGTTGCTTAATGCATTATTAGATTTTAAACAAATTGAAACAGATTTAATCCCTTATTGGACTTACATTGAAGTACCATTAGTTGCCAATCAAGAATATTATTTTTTACCGTATGTTTCTGGTATTGAAAGTGCAACATTTAATATTGACCCTGTTCGTTATCCAATGGATTCTGTTACAAGACGTAATTATTATGGTTCTGCACGAGTAGATAACATTTCATCGTTACCATTTAGCTGGAATTACAATCGTGGTGAAGGCGGCGGTACGCTTGCCATGTATTTTTTACCAGAAAGTAATTATCCATTAAAATTAATGGTGAAGATGTTTTTAAATGATGTTTCATTAAACACAGATTTAACTAATGTTTTTTCATTAATAGGTGAAGGTTATATATCATCTGCAACAGTTACATCTAATGGATCAGGTTATACAACTGCACCAACTGTTACAATTTCAGCACCTTCTACCGGCGGAACTCAAGCGACAGCCGTTGCAACTATTTCAAATGGAAGTGTTAGCGGAATTATTATTACTAATATTGGTGGTGGTTATGCGACAGCGCCTACTATAACAATTACTGGTGGTGGTGGTGTCGGTGCAGCTGCACAAGCAAATATTGGTTCTTATACTTTTTTAACGGGTCAAAATGCAGGTTTTGATACGAGTTATATTGAGTATTTACGTTACGCTCTGGCGCAATACATGTGTTCTGAATATGGTATCCAATTTAATCCAGAATCAGCTGCTATTTTAAAGAAGTATGAACGTAAATTAATGTTTATGTCACCACCTGATTTGTCCATGATTAAGGTTAGCACTTTAATGGAAGGCACAGGATTAAATTATGGTGATGTCAATATTGGTAAGGGTTGGAGGCCGAACTAATGATTGTTCGCGGCCAGAATTTTAAAGAACAACCTATTAATGTTGTCGGCAGTTCTACCTTTGGCCGCTATCCTAAAATTTCACAAGAAAAAACTTATAACATGTTTATCAGTGATGACTGGTTAGTTAATTATTCTGGTTATCAAATGGAAATGATGAATAGTTTTTTTAAGCAAGGTAAACAAGGTCGTGGTATTCATACAAGTACCAAGTTTGGAAGAATGGTTGTAGTCATTGATAATACTGTTTATCTAGTTAATTTGTTTTTTGATATTGATTTAAAAATGTCTTTTGATAAATCAGCAGTTGCAATTGGAATATTACAAACATCTACTGGAGATGTTTTCATCACTGAAAATAATAGACCACAAATTGTAATATCAGATGGCGTGCAAATTTATTATTACGATCCAACCTTATCCCCACCATTTCAAATAGCTACAGCAGATGGCACCAATCCAATTAATTTTACACCTGGATTTGTAGATTTTCATGATACTTATATTTTGTGTGCTGCATCTGATGATAACAATTATTCACCACCTGCTAATAACACTTGGCGTTTAGGAATTGTCGATGGTTCATCAGGTAAATTATTTTTTGGTAATGATGCGGCTAGTGTTGGTTTGTTAAAAACAAAACCAGACAATACGCAAGCAGTTGTGCGTGTGCCATCGAGAGGAAATCAAATATTTGTTTTAGGTAACATTACATGTGAGCCTTGGTATGACGTTGGTTATCAGTTATTTCCTTATCAAAGAAGCAGTTCTTTTTCTGTTGACTACGGCTGTCTTAATCCGTCTACCATAGCATCAACTGATGAAATTGTTGTGTGGCTTGCGCAAAATGAAAAGGCAGGCCCAATCATTGTTTATTCAAGAGGTGAGATGCCAACTAAGATTACAACAGATGGTATTGATTATTTCATGTCACAACTATCCAATCCTGCTGATGCTGAAGGTTTTATTTTTAGACAAGATGGCCATTTGATTTATCATATTAATTTTTACACTGATAATGTTTCTTTGTTTTACGATTTTAATACCGATAAATTTTTTCATGCTTGCGATGAAAATTTAAATTATTTTATTGCAAGTGAAATGGCATTTTTCAATAACCAGTATTATTTCGTTTCACGTAACAATGGCAATCTTTATGCTTTTGATACGATATTTACCACTTATGATGGTGCTGAGATTCCCCGTTTTCGAATTTGCAAAGCGATTCGTGATCCATCACAAGAATATTTTGTCGTAAATGATTTAGGATTTACAATTGAACAAGGTGAAACGCCAGTTCAACAGCAGTTTGGTGGAGATATAAATCTAATTACTGAAGATGGTAAATATTTAATTACCGAAGGCGATGTAATATTTCTTAATACTGAAAATAATTTAAATTTAATAACGGAAGACGGTAATGATTTAATTTCAGAGCAATCAAGTACTGATTTTGATTATCTAATTACCGAGCAAGGATTGATTGAAAATATCTGGCCACGAGTTGATTTATCAATTTCTATTGATGGCGGTGAATCATTCAGTAGCGATATGCCTTATGTTTTAAATCCACAAGGTTATCGTAAAAATAAATTGCAGTGGTGGCAATTAGGTATTGCAAATGATTTTACACCCCAATTTAAATTTTGGGGATTAGGACGATTTGTAGCAACTGATGGAGTAGCCAATATAAGACAATGACATATATAGCCCCCCCTTCACAACAAGCTGCTTTAATTCCTGATGTTCCACATGGTCAAAAACTAGTGGATAAAGATGGCATGATTACACCCATTTGGTCAGGATTTTTCGATCAATTAGTATTGGCATTGCAGACGAATTTTAAGCCTGAAGGTTTTGTCATACCGCAGCAAATAGCGACAAATATAGCGCTTTTAACAGATGATGCATCTATTGCTAACATTATTTACGACTCCACAAATAATGAGTTTAAGGGTAATATAGCAGGAACATGGAAGACGTTTACATTGACCTAAAAGGAATTAGGTATGGCATCAGATTTCCAACAATACGGATGGGCAACAGGTGCTGGCGCATTAGGCGCAGGACTTGGCAGCCTATTTGGTGGGTACACAAATCCAGCCAAAGGTGCTGAGGGTTATTTGAATAATATCCCAGGCCAGATGAAGGGATATTATGATCCCTATATTCAAGCTGGTAATCGCGCTATTCCCCAATTAGAAGGCCAATACGGCCAATTAATGAATGATCCAGGCGGCAAGGTCAATCAAATCGGTGGCAGCTACCATCAATCTCCGGGATTTCAATTCGCTCTCCAACAAGCCTTACAAGGTGCATCGCATGCATCTAATGCCGGTGGGATGGGTGGTTCCCCTCAAGATTTGCAGCAACAGATGGGACTTGCTACAAACTTGGCAAACCAGGATTACAACCAATGGATGCAAAACGCATTAGGGATGTATGGTAAAGGATTGGAAGGCGAACAAGGAATGTATGCAGGTGGCTATGGCGCATCAAACGAACTCGCGCAATCCTTAGCTGCGAATTCCCAATCACTAGCAATGCTGCACTATGCTGGTCAGATGGGTGAGAACCAACATCAAGGTGGTGAATGGGGATCGATCTTGGGTGGCTTAGGCACAATGGCTGCGTTTTTGTAAGGAATTTGAAATGCCTATTAAACCGATAACATTTACAGCTCCTACATTCGAACAAGCAAATCCAATGCTATCAGGCATGAAAGCAGGTATTGGAATTGGGTCTGATATTTCAGGATTGATATCTAAAAATTTGGAACAACAAAAATCACGACAAGAGTTGCAATGGAATCCAAAGATTTGGCAATCAGAAATTGGATTACGTGATGCGCAAGCAGGACTAGCTAGTCAACAAGCACAATGGGTTGGACCACAAGCGCAGGCTGAGATATTTAAAAATAAAGCTCAGGGTGGATTATTTGGGGTTGAAGCACAAAAACAAGCATTGCTTGTTAATATGATTAAAGAAAAACTTGCAGGCACTCAGCCTACTGGAACATATTCGACCGCATCGGCTGGCGCATCTGAATCAGGAAAGGGTCAAGCTGCGGCTGCCGAAGAAACACAAAATCCAAATGTATTATATGGTGTAGAAATACCACAGCCATCGAAAGAAGATATTGTTAATAAAATGGCATTTGGCATCGATAGCTTTTCGAAAAAATATGATACGGCCAACGAAAAATCAAAACAAGAATTTACCACATTTAATAAAAACATTGCTGATGCTGTTGCGAGTGCTAAACAAGCAACTGACATGAATAAGATTTTAAGTCTTTATAATAATGCAATGGATAAATCTAAATTCAAAGGGCCATTATGGGGTCATACACCTATTATGCCAGGAATGGATAATGAACAAATTGCAGATAAAGCTGCTTCTCAATTAACACCAAATGCAGCAGCACAATTACGTGATGCGATGGGTAGTGCTAGATTTTCAAATCTTGATATGCAATATGCACAGAATTTAAAAGTAGATCGAACATTAGGTGATGATGCAAGAAAGACGCAAAGCACTTGGTTAACATTAGTTAATGAAAGAACAAAAAATATTGCTAAGATGCAAACTATGTTGATGAATAGCAAACAAGTAACATCATCACAAGCTGATATGTTAACTGCTGAAATGCAAAATCAATTACCATTAATTTCTGAGACAGATAAAAATGGTGCGCAGTATGCATTGCCAGAAAATGTAAATAAATGGCCAGCCTATACAACGCCAAAAGCTATTGCTGCAATTAAAACATCAGGCACTTATCATCCATCAAAAGCTGCGTTGGCTGCGGTTTATATGCAAAAACCATCTGGTGAAATTGTTCCTGTTAAATCATCTAAAGTTGGCAAAGCATTAAAATTAGGATATCGAACTATATGAGCAAAGATGACGATGATGTAATTGATCAAGATGCCTATAGTGATCATGATCCTGAGCATTTAGCTAATGAATCGATGTCAACAAGACAGATTATGGGTACAGCACCTTCATCTGGAAGTGGATTTCGTAATCTATTTTCTTCATCGCCATCAGGATTAAATGTTGCTTCAGGATTACTTGGCGCATTTTTACCAGGCCAATATGGCGAAGCTGTTAGAAATCTTCCGCAAACTATGGAAGGAAGACAACCATCTACTTTAGAATCAATTGAACATCATCTTGGTGGCTTTATACCAGGAATGGAAGCAGGAGGCGAAGCAATCCCTGCAATGGGTAAGGGCATTTCTAAAGGAATGGAATACATTCAACCTGAGAAAACCGCACAAGAATTATTAGAAAAATTAGGACAAGGCGCTGAAACTGGCGAACAAAATATTGCTAACCTTTCTCATAAAGTTGGATTGGTACATGACATAAATGAAGCTGAAGCGGTATTACCTAAAAATGAATTGTTACGCGAATACGGCGATCAGAATATTTTGCAATCAGAAGGAATGGAGCAACCAAATCTTAAAAAGATCGCTAAAATATTCTCTCCAGTAGAGGCAAATCATACACCCGAAAATATGGATGCATTATCTAGTGCTATTCGTAAATATTATAAGAACGGTGGCGACATTGATAAACTTTCCTCTAAGGGCGAAGATATTTTCGGTCACGAAGGTTTAGGTGAAAAAGAATTAAAACGATTAGATGAAGCATTACCCTTAACAGAATTGAAAGAGGGAAATTATCGCGGCATTAAAAATGCAGATGAACATTATAGAAATAATGATTCATTGCTAGAAGCGCATAATGATTATATGAAAAATGCGTCAACTAATAATGCAGATACATTGTTATCCCAATTAGGTAAAGCTGAAAGAAGATTGAAAGCAAAACCAAACCTTCATCCAGATGAAGAAGTCGCATTATCTGCATTACAAAAAAATAAAGCCGCATTGAAAGGAGATATGCGTGATTATGTCTCAACATTACCTGAAGAATATCAAAACAAATATTCACAATTTACTAATATGTATCGTGAACATATTGAGCCATTTGCAGAAAAAGGCAACACGATGCTGCAAGAAATGGCTGGTGGTAAAAGGCAAGGATTTACGCGTGGCGATGTTGAAGGTGTATTTGCAAATCCGACACAGGCGGTTTCCAGATTAGCTGAGCATATTGGCCCTGAAGGTCGTGGGAATGTTTTATTTAATAAATTGATTGAAGCAAAGGGTGATCCAGAAAGATTAGGGCAAGCTATTTTGGATATGAAAAGTAATAAAGGTTATTCACAATACGTGACACCTGAGATGGAAGCTATTGCCAACAATTTGATTAAGCGAGCAAAAGTATCTAAGATTGTGAAAGGTGTGGGAGGCGCAACATTAGGTGCAGGATTAGGTGGCATTGCAAGTAATCTAACAGGGATGACATCTTATCCTGGAGCGATATTGGGTGGTGCGATTGGTGGCGCTAAACTCTATGGACCAGCTTTAATTAAATTGCTCCAAACAATGAAATAATAGTTTATAATGCAAAATTAACACGGATTGTTAAAAGGAAGCCAACGGAATGGCTATCAATACATCACTGCTAGTCGCAGATAGCACTTTACAAGATTACCTTGTCGATAAAGACACTGGCTTGCCATTGGTAAATGGTGTCATTACTTTTTATCAAGACAACAGTCGTACAACATTAAAGAATGTTTACTATCAAGCTGGCGTTGCAGGTTCTTATACTTACATTCCATTTTCAAATCCTATTATCTTAAGCGCTGTTGGAACCGTTGTTGATAACAATGGAAATGACACTAAAATTTTCTATTATCCATATAGCGAAGTGGATAATGTCACCCCACAGCCATATTACGTTACAGTTGATAGTCAACTTGGTGAACGACAATTTACAAGACAGGATTGGCCGCCTGCACAAAATGGTGGTAATGCACCATCAACGAATAGCACAATTTTGCAAAATTTAATCACTAACAATGTCTTTTGGCGCAATATTGGATCTATTAATGCAACTAATTTAACAGCCACAACTTTAGCACCATCTCAGCATGATGGTTTTAGCATGCCTGATATTCAATTTATGAAAAGCACAACAGGTGCTACTGATACGATTACTTTCAATCGTTTTGTAGCACCATCAACAACAACGATGCCAACATTTGCAGATCAAATATTGCCAAATGATGTTACGCCAGAATTTTATTTAAATCTAAATTGTACAGGTGCAGGATCGGAAACAAGTAAATATATTCAAATACCAATTTCATTGCATATTGCCTCATTAAGTGGTGCTAAATGTACTGTTGCAATTGATATGATGAATGTTAGTGGCAATGTTAATAACGTTGTTACATTAAGCATCTTGCAATATCTTGGCACAGGCGCAGCGGCTAATCCGCCTGTTACTATTCAATCAATTGTTGTTGGTTCAAGTTGGACAAAAACAGTTATAGCTTTCACAATGCCAAGCGCACAAAATTTAATTGTGGGTGGCGGTAGTGATGATGCTTTATATTTACAAATCAATTTTCCAACGGCTGTTACCTGCAATATTAATATTGCAAAACCAGCTATTTATATTGGAAGTGCTGCGCCAACTAATGATTATCAAACTTATGATCAAGCTAATGCAATATTCAATTCGCCTCGTACTGGTGATGTTAGAACATCATTAAATTCTTTTGTGCCTTTCGGTTGGGTAGCAATGGATGATGGCACAATTGGGAATGCAACATCAGGTTCTATTTCAAGAAGTAATGCAGATACTTTTCAGTTATTTAGTTTGATTTGGAATGCGATGCAAGCAAATCAAACTTATGCGCCAATGTATACAAGTTCTGGTGTTTTAACATCTTACGGCGCAACGCCAATAGCAGATTTTAATGCTAGTAATACTATTGCATTAACTAAATCATTGGGACAAGTATTAGCTGGAACTATTCAACCATTAGATTTAATTCCAACTGGAATTCCATTTACTGTTAATCATTCAGTTAGTACCTCTATTTTGACAATGGCTAATGTTACAAGATTTAGTACAGGAACACCCGTTAGAGTAAAAGTCTCATCAATGAGTGGTAGTTTGCCAACAGGTTTAAATGTAAATCAAACTTATTACACAGTTTATGTAAGCGGTACAACATTAACATTAACGAATACAATTGCTGATGCGCTTAACAATACTAATTTGGTCACATTTTCTGATGATGGAAGTGGTACTTTTGCGATAACAACTTTTTCAAATATTCTTGGTGCATTTACTGGTGATGATACATCAACAATAGCTATTGCAAATATGTCAAGTCATAACCATCCTGGATCTGTTGCTAATACATTTAGCAGTACACTTGGTGGCAGTGGTACAGGTACATATCAAACATCTGGTACACCAACAACCATTCCATTAACAGTTGCGTCACAAGGTGGTGGAACGCCATTGTCTATTGTTCAACCAACAACCTACATGAATATGTTTATTAAGTTATAAGGAAATAACGATGACAACTAAATTAAGTTTTGGGCGCGATGTGCAAGGATATAATTCATTTGCGCCAGCACCATCGACTGATATGTTTTCCGCAAGCATTCCTTCTGGTGCTAGTGCAAGTATTACTGTGCCATCCAATTTTCAAAATTGGATCGCATCATTTTCATTTCAACCTGGCAGCGATGTTTGGGTGAGTTATACAGGTACTGCAACACCACCAGCAGGCGCTACTTTTGCATCCACTGCATCTGAATTATTACCAGGTTCTCGCGCATTATTAAAAGCAACCGTTGTTAGTTTTTATAATAATGGTACGGATACTGCTGATGTAGGAGCGATTTTATATGCTGTCTCGTAATGATCAACCGAACATTTACAATTTCAACTTTGGTGTTGATAGCGTATTTAATAATGTTCAAGAAATGCCAACAACTAGTTTGCCACCTATGAATAATTTTTTCCTTTTATTAGATGGTACTAATTTTCATTTATTGGACGGCGAAAATTTACTTTTACTAGGTTAAAGGATTAACCGATATGTCAAAGAATATTGATCAAATTTATATAGCTAATCCAATCACATCAAATGCATCAACTGATTTGATGTATTTCGGTCAATCGCCTTATGGTGTTGGTGATGATGCTGCGATGACATATGCAAATTTTAGCGCCCAATTTGGCGCACCATATACTGCTGCTGCTTTGACATCAGGTAATGATACGAATGTAACTTTAACTTTAGGCGGTACACCAACGACTGCATTGTTACATGCTGCATCCATTACCGCTGGATGGACTGGAACGCTATCAGGAACTCGTGGTGGGACAGGTGTCAATAATGGTGCTAGCACTATAACGCTAGGTGGAAGCTTAACAACATCAGGCGCATTTGCATCGACATTTACGATGACAAATACAACTTCAGTGACGTTTCCAACTTCAGGAACATTAGCAACAACTTCGCAAATTCCATCCGGTGCTGCATTAACATCAGGAAATGATACTAACGTTACATTGACATTGGGCGGCTCTTCAACAACTGCATTAGTAAATGCGGCATCAATCACTGCTGGATGGACTGGAACATTATCTGGCACAAGAGGCGGAACAGGTGTTAACAACGGTGCATCAACAATTACTATCGGTGGCAACGTTACATTTTCAGGTGCATTCACGTTTACTGGAACATTAACTAATACAACAGCCGTTACTTTTCCAACATCAGGTACATTAGCCACTACATCGCAATTAAATTTTATTAGCTGGAATGATGTTAGCGGTACAACGCAAGCGGCAGTTGTTAATAATGGTTACATCATATCAAACGCATCGCAAACAACTGTGACATTACCAGTAACAGCCGCAGAAGGATCTGTCTTTGCAGTGCAAGGTAAAGGTGCTGCAGGTTGGATATTGCAAGCAAATACTGGACAAGTAATTCATTTAGGAAGTTCAGCAACGTCATCTGCTGGATCATTGACATCAACAAACCTTTGGGATTCTGTATCAATTGTCTGTGTGACTGCAAATACAACATTTGCCGTTACATCTGTCATAGGGAATTTGACAGTAGCTTAATAAGGAAATCATCATGGCAAATGAAAAGTTTACGCAATTACCAACAGTAACAAATGCATCATTGAATGATATTATTTGCGCTGTGCAAGCTGGTGTTTCGGTACAAGAAACATTGGGACAAGTAATTGCATTAGCAACATCTGGTCTCATTCAAAGTAATGCAGGGAATCCAAATGGTGCTGTTGCAGGGACTGCATATAGTTTTTGTTGGGATACAACCAATAATTTACTTTGGATTTGTACGACATCCGGATCGACATCAACGGCGGTTTGGAAAACATTTGAAGGCACACCAACCAATGGTCAACTATTAATTGGTTCAACAGGTGCAGCGCCTGTTTTGGGTAATCTTACAGCTGGTACAAACATAACAATCTCAAATTCTGCTGGTGGCATTACTATTTCTGCATCTGGTTCAGGTGGCTTTAGTTGGAATCAAGTCACTATCTCTGGAAACATGGCAAGCAATAATGGTTACATCACAAATAGCGGATCATTAATTACACTTGCATTACCAGCAGCATCAAATGTTGGTGATGAACTTTCTATTATTGGCAAAGGTGCAGGTGGTTGGTCAATTTCTCAAGCTACAGGGCAATTAATTCATATCGGCAATCTTGCATCAACATCAGGCGCATCAGGATCGGTTGCATCAACTAATCAATATGACACGCTTGATCTTGTTTGCACTGTTGCAAATACGACATGGACAGCATGGGGCGGCCCACAAGGTAATTTAACTATTGTTTAAAAGGAATTAAACATGGCTACAAATAATGCGATTAACAATACATTAGCAAACAATGCTGTTACTAATGCAATGTTGGCTCAAATGGGTGCGCGTACTATAAAAGGCAATAATACAGGATCAACAGCAAATGCTGCTGATGTTGCAACAAGTGCATATGCACCCACAATTCAATCATTTTCATCTGGATCAGCAGCAACTTATACAACACCAGCGGGATGTACGTGGATTGAAGTAATTGTAAAAGGCGGTGGTGCTGGTGGTAGTACAAGTGGTGGCAGCGCAGGTGGTGGTGGCGGCGGCGAAGGTGGTACAGCGATATCGATTATTACTAGTCCATCTGCGACTTATACCTACACCGTAGGTGGGACAGCCTCTGCAGGAAGTAATGGTAATAATTCTACTTTCAGTGGTGGAACAATGGT